>ERZ773245.2035-NODE-2035-length-12276-cov-3.058179_pt1 | contig 12276 bp, 9 predicted proteins | sample MGYA00580988_ERZ773245 | MGnify/ENA primary metagenome ERZ773245 (study PRJEB29015, sample SAMEA2737792) | human gut metagenome | biome: human gut; feature: human-associated habitat; material: faeces | place: China | collected 2012 ... | reverse complement strand
TACCGTGGCATGCCGATCCCGTAACTAAGTCGGGAACGCACCGTTCCCCACCCTTTCTGCACTGTCACCTTACCACAAGCAAAATTTCAAGTCAACGCTTTCGCCCCATCTGTAACACACTTGTAACAAACCGCCGCTTCTGTTACAGCTTGACATAAAACCACAGAAAACCCCATTATCCGCCACCACATACATATAATATATAAGCACAAATATGAAAAAAGCGGCCTAAGCCGCTTTTTGTGTTCTGATGACCCGCGCAGCGGTCAGGCGGCAAGTAACAGTAGTCCGCGCCGCCGCGCAGGGAGCGAAATTTCCCTTTTCCAGCCGCGGCCCGCCGAAAAAAAGGAAAGCCCGCTCACCTGAGCGGACTTTCGCCAATATTTTTTGCACAACCCCGTACAACCCCAAAAAATTTCGCGCCCGCAGGCGCGCAATGATCTTGATCGTTTTTTGCCGCGACAGAAGGTGAATTGCCGCAAAGCGGCAAGAGAAGCCGCCCTGGGGCGTGTGCGTGACAAAAAAACGCCTCTCACGCCGCAAACGTGCGCGTCTACGGCGCGTGCGCTGCCGCGGCGTGCAATCCAAAATCAAAAAAGGCGGCTTTCGCCGCCTTTTTTGAAGTGCTTTACTGAATCTCGATCTGCTTCGCGTTCACCACCGCGCTCTTCTTCGGCATGTTCAGCTTGAGCACGCCGTCATTGTACTGCGCGGAGATATTCGCGACCTCGACGCCGCTGATGTCGAATGCGCGCTGGTAGCTGCCGTAGCTGCGCTCGCAGCGGACGTAATTGCCCTTCTTGTCCTGATCCTCGTGCTCGCTGTGGCGCTCGGCGCGAATGGTCATCGTGTCGCCGTCCACATCGACGTGGATGTCCTCTTTCTTGAAGCCCGGCAGATCAGCTTCCAGCAGGTAGCTGTCGCCCTTGTCCTGAATGTCGGTCTTAAACTCGCTCAGCCCGCGGCCCCACGAGCCGTCACCGAAGAATGCGCGCTCCATCTGATCCCAGGGATCATAAGCCGCAACGTGGTTGTTTCTGCGTTCAAAAGGTCTCAGTTCAAACATAATCAAAGCCTCCAAATCTATTCTGGCGAGCCGCTCTTGCAGCCCGCGTGGTTTACATTTCTTTCGTTCCCCTCGGAACAATTATGAGTATAGGCACGCCCTGTGAACAAAAATACATCTTTTGATGAACAAACTTTTAATTTTAGCACTCGCGCGTTTAGAGTGCTAAAATTATGGTAGCTGCGGACCGCTGCCAAACCGTTACCCGACCTTTCGCGCCCCCAAACCCTTGAAAAATCAGGCTTTTTTCGCCCCGCCAAACCCCCCGTTTCCGGCAAATCGCTACCAAACCGCTACCCGCCGCGCCCGCGAGCCATTGCGCATCGGGCTTTTTCCGCGTCGCTAAGGGGATGCGATATCCGCCGGATTGAACGATTTTTCCTTGATTCCACTGAATTTTGATTATTTTCTATTATTTCCGCAACAATTTGAGGATTTGCAAATTTTGGCAGCAATCACGGGAAAGCGGGAGAGACGGCGGGTGTTCGGCCGCAAGAAGATGGAAATTTATGAAAGGAGAGTAACATCTATGAAAAAGTTACTCGCAATGGTGCTGGCTCTGGTCATGACTCTGTCTCTGGCCGTCAGCGCCAACGCAGCCTTCAAGGATGACAAGAGCATCAGCGATGATTACGCTGAGTCTGTTGCCGTTCTGAATGGCATGGGTGTGTTCAAGGGTTATGAGGATGGTTCCTTCAAGCCCGAGGGCAACATCACCCGCGCTGAGGTAGCTACGATCATCTATCGTATCTACACTGCCGACGTCGCCAAGAACGATAAGTCCGGCCTCTATGCCACTTATAACAAGTTCAGCGACATGGCTGGTGCCGGTTGGGCTCAGGGCTACATCGGCTACTGCGCCAACGCCTCCCTCGTCAAGGGCTATCCCGATGGCACCTTCAAGCCGTCCGGCAAGGTCACCGGCTATGAAGTCCTCGCCATGATCCTCCGCGCTGTCGGCTACGACAAGAACAACGAGTTCTCCGGCGCTGACTGGGCGCTCCATGTTGCGCAGACCGCGCAGCAGCTCGGCGTTCTGGACAACGTGGCGAAGACCACCGACCTGAACGCTCCCGCTTCCCGTGAGCTGGTCGCTGAGCTCCTGTTCCAGGGCATCCAGAAGGCTCAGGTCACCTACACCCCGGCCTTCGGCTATGTGACCGATAAGGTCATCAGCACCAAGACCAACAGCCTCGGCGAGAAGAACTTCAAGCTCGCTTCCGCTGCTGCTGCCGACAAGTGGGGCCGTCCCGCCACCAAGTGGACCTACACCACCGGCGACAAGGCCACTACCTTCGTTGAGAAGCCCGACCTGACCTACACCAAGGCTGTTACTGAGTGCGATGTCGCTCACGATGCTGGCCTGAAGGTCGACACCGCTTACACCCTGATTGTCAACGGTCAGACCGCCAGCACCAAGTACACCGTCAACCTGACCGACACCAAGACCACGATGGGTGCTCAGGGCCGTCTGTTCGAAGTCTATGACGATACCATCGTCATGATCGACACCTTCCTTGCCAAGGTCACCTACGTTGCTGACATCACCTATGATGCTCAGGGTCACGTCAAGACTCCTGCCACCATCACCCTCGAGGTCTATGATTCTAAGACCGCTCCCAAGACCACTGCTCTGACGCTCAAGGACTACGACAACAACTATGGCTACGCCAAGGATGAGTATGTCCTCATCAACGCTTACACCGATGCCACCAACTCCGTCACTGTCAGCGGCAAGGTGTACAACAACAATAAGCAGTATGCCGAGATCGTTTCCAAGGCCACTTCTGTTGACGGCGCTCAGACCATCATCTACTGGAACAACGAGCAGCACAATGTTGCTGGCACTGTCTATGATGATGCTGTCAAGTTCATCCTCGATGAGGCTGGCAACTCCACCGGGAACCACACCTGGTTCCTCGACCAGTATGGCAACCTCATCGGTAACGTTGAGATCGCTGCTGCTACCAGCTACGGCGTGATCAACTCCATCTGGTGGGTCGGCAACACTGCTGACGGTTCCGGCGTGGCAAAGGCCAACGTCACCTATGTGGACGGCACCACCGCCGTTCTCGACATCAGCACCCTCATCTACAATGGTGCTGCCGCCGAGAACCGCAACACTACGTATATCGCTAAGGGCGGCAAACTGTCCCACAACACCGCTGCCCTTAAGGTCATGTCCGGCGATACCTACAGCACCGCGCCCACGAGCTACTTCTACATCGACGACTATATCGATCAGAATGCCCGCGCTGACAAGACCGGCGCTCAGATCCTGAACGACGATATGTTCCAGTTCAGCACTCAGACTGACGGCACTGTTGCCGCTGTCGAGGTCAGTGGTGCCGGCACTGCCGCCGCTTACAAGAATCTCCACAGCGAGAACCTGGCTATTTACAAGGACACCCAGACCACCAGCGGCCTTGTTGCCAACTCCAACACTGTGTACCTGATCCGCTCCGGTGATGACACCACTGCCAGCCCGTATACCTTCAAGTCTGTTACCGGCTTCGACAAGATCGACCGTTATCAGAATGATGAGGTCGACTACGTCATGAGCGACGACTTCGCCAAGTATGTCTTCATCAAGGCTGATCCCACCGAGTCCAAGGTCACCAGCGTGTTCTTCTATGCTGGCGAGCAGGCTTCCTTCAACAACGAGACCGGCGTTTGGACCACCCCCGGCTACCTCGACGGTGAGAAGACCGCCATCTATGCTGTCGGCTGGAACAACAGCAACGTGAACACCATCATCGACACGGCCACCGGTCGCGGCAATGCCAACACCATTTACAGTGTCGCTCTGAGCAACGGCTACCTCGACAAGGATTACACGAGCGCTTGGGTGTACACTTCCACCGACCCGATTCGCGCTGCGTCTGTCAACGGTGTCACCTACCCGCTCGCTGCCGCCTATATGAACCGCAACGACGTTAAGGTCCTCACCATTCAGGGTTCCTCTTCCGATACCTTTGAGGGCAATGTCTACACGCACAACGACGCCAAGTACTCCGTTGTCAGCAACGCAGACTTCGCCTCCAAGATCAACAGCGAGTTCACCAACCTCGGTGATAAGGTGATCTACCTCGCTTACATCTCCGGTTCCGGCGAGTACAGCGGCTCTATCCTCCATGCCAACATTGTTGACAGAGCTACCACCGCTGATGAACTGCGTGAGATCAGCGCTGTTAAGCCCAACGGCACTGTTACCGCTGCCTCTTCCCAGTCCTTCAAGGATATCACCATCTCCAACTGGGATGTTACGTACACTGATGGTCTCACCTCGGGCAGCACTGCTACCGTTAAGACTGTCAACATCGAGTGGTATAAGCTGAACGAGGCTGGTACCGAGTACAATGTTAAGGTCGTTGATACCAACGCCCCCTTCATCGCTGGTAACAGCTACAAGTTCGTTGCTACTGTTGAGCTCACCGGCAGCAATGCTGATGACTTCACCTTTGCTGATGGCGCCAATGTTTACACTGGCTACGTCAACAACGTTCAGTAATTGAACGAAAAAAACTACCCCAAAAATAGTTTCAGCCCCGAGCCGAAAGGCTCGGGGCTGTTTTTTGCTTTATCCAGTCCGCGTCATAATCGAGGACAAGATAGCAATATTCTTTCCCGCTGCTGTTGAACTGCGAGGATGCCATATATCCGCCAGAGTCGCTGTCTAACGTCTGCGATACCCGGCTCACGCCGCTGTCACCCCATGTATAGTAATTGTTCATGGAGCCGATGCCGGGCGAGCAGGCGGTCACGCCGCGTATGACCGTCGTTTTCTGGCCGCCGTCCGCGCGGAACAGCACCAGCGCCGCGGGGCAGAAGCTGCATTCGACGCTGTTCGGGTGATTTTGGCCCGATAGACCGGTGCCGGTGTATGTGCCGAACTTCGCGCGGCAAATCTTGCTGCTGGCAATCGTCTGCGCGATCGCGGTCACGGTCTCCGCCTCCGCCTTGGCCGCCACCGCGTCGGCGTTGGCCTTGAGCGTTTCGTCGATCTTGCCAAACGCCGCATTGAAGTCATCCATCTTGATAAAGTCCGACTTTTCCCACTTGGACAGGCCGTAATTGGCTGTTTTCCCCATCGCGTCCTCCCCTTTCACCACGCGCGGCGCACGACGCCCAGCACGCCGATGGCCTCGTCGATGCTCGAAAAGCGGTAGACGCGCTCGTCACGCTCGCGCTGCGCCTTTTCGATCGGGTTTTCGAATTTCATCCGCGCCAAGTGCTCGCATTTTTCGATCTGGGTTCTGGGTCGTTCATAGGTGTTGTTGTACATGTTTTTCCTCCTCATTTTGTGCAGCCCGCGCATTTGCGCGGACCGTTTACAGCTATAAAGCTGTAAAGCGGTTTTTGGGACGAACCGGTGCAGCGGAGGAAAAATTTTTTCGCCTTGACAACGCATGAAAGCGGGGTATAATGGAGGTAGAAAAGGGCGCTGTTGTAACGATGGTCAGCCCTCAATAGTAGTCAATCAATTTGTTGACCGCTCGGTGGCCGCCGGGCGGTTAACACGCTTTTGGGGCTATGTAGGTCATTACCACGAGGACAATGACGAGACACAGAAGAAAACGCAGAGCATTTCCTCTTCCCATCCGCATCACCCCCTTTCGCAAGGGAGTGGCTAACCGCCGTTTACAACAGCGCCTACCTTTATTTTACGGTCTTTGCCGCATTTTGTCAATCTTTGCCGCCCGTTGGGCGGTTTTTTGCATTTTTTAGAGGGTTTCGAGCGTGACCAGCGCGTCGAGCAGCGGCCACGCCTGCGCGAGCTCCCGCCCCGCCTGCCAGAAGCCGATGCCCTGCAAGCCCTTTTCCGCCGCGAGGGCGATCTTCGCGCGCAGCGAGCGCGCGTCCTCGAACCAGACGACGTGTTCGCGCCGCATTTTGTCGAAGTAGTGGTAGCAGGGCGAGCGCGCGGTTTCGTCAAACTCAATTTCCGCCCCCACCAGCCGCGCCCGCGCGACGGCCGCTTGCGACGAGAACGTCTCGGCCCGCGTGCGGCCTTTTTCGTAGGGCAGCGGCCAGTCGTAAGCGTACAGCGGCGCGCCGAGGAAGATGTTCTCCCCCGCCGTGACCGAGAGCGCGTAATCGAGCACCGCGCGCACCTGCGGCAGCGGCGCGATGGCCTGCGGCTCGCCGTAGACATAGCCCCATTCGTAGGTCATCAGGAACACGGCGTTCGCGGCTTTTGATAGCAGCGCGTAGTCGTGCGCCTCGTAGAGCAGTCCGCGCTGCTGCGCGCTCGTCTTCGGCGCGAGTGCGGCGACAACGGGCTTTCCCTCGGCGTTCAGCGCCTCGCGCAGACGGCAGACGAACGCGGCGTAGTCCTCGCGCAGCTCCGGCGGGACGTACTCGAAGTCGACGTCGAGGCCGCAGTATCCCTTTTTCGCCATCGTCTGCAAAATCTCGGCAAGGAGCGCGCTCTGCGCGCGGTCGTTTTGCAGGAGCTCCGCGGCGTTTTCGCTCGAAAAATTTCCCTCCGGCGTCAGCGTCGAGAGGTGCATGAGCGATTTTGCGCCATAGCGCGCCGCTCGTTCGAGCAGGCGCGCGTCGTCGAGCGGCGCAAGGACTCCCGCGGGCGTGATGCCGTAGGTGAACGGCGTCAGATACGTCAGGTACGGCAGGACCGAGTCGAGCAGCTCGCCTCCGATGTAGGGGTAGGCGTAGGCGTTCACGCCGAGCGTACCGAGCGGCGCTTCGTCTTCGTAGTCGATGGCAAGCACGTCGCCCTCGCGCAGAAGCTCGCGTCCGTGGAGGAAAAAGTTCCGCCGCAGGAGCGTCCTGACGCTCAAATCACAGTCCCGCGCGATGGACGAAAGCGTCTCCCCCGCGCGCACGGTGTGCAGTGTCTTCGGCGTCCGCACGACGAGCGCCTGGCCGATCACAAGCGGCGTACTCAGCGCAAGGCCGTTGTCCGCCGCGACGAACGCGGGCCGGGCGTCGTGCATCGCGGCGATGGAAGAAAGCGTGTCGCCGCGCTTTACAACATGAATGTGCATGGTCGATCACCTCGCACCATTCTATGCCGGATTTTTCGCGCTTACCCCAGCGCGACGTCCAGTATCATCATCAGAAGGAAGCCCACGAGGAAGCCGCACGTCCCCCGCCGTCCGCCCGCGCGCGGAAGAAGCTCCTCCGCCACGACGTAGAGCATCGCCCCCGCTGCAAAGCTCAGAAGCCACGGCATCAGCGCGTGGATTCCCGCCGCCGCGAGCACGACGAGCGCGCCGAACAGCGGCTCCACCGCGCCGGAGAGCACGCCGGTCCAGAAGGCGCGCCGTTTCGACTTGCCCGATTGGTACACCGGCAGTGCCACCGCCGCGCCCTCGGGAAAGTTCTGCACGCCGATGCCGAGCGCCAGCGCGAACGCGCCGGCAAGGCTCTCCCCGTCCGCCGCGAGCGCGAACGCGAGGCCGACGGCCATGCCCTCGGGGATGTTGTGCAGCGTGATGGCCGAGAGGAGTAAAAAATCGCTGTGCACCTCTCCCCCGCCGCGCCGCCGCACGAGCTCGTCGAGCAGGAAGAGCGTCAGCGCGCCGAGCACGATGCCCGCCGCGGCGGGTAGAAACGGCGGCAGACGCCCCTCTGCCTCCGTCTGTTCGATGGCAGGCAGGATGAGGCTCCACACGCTCGCCGCCATCATCACGCCCGCGGCAAAGCCCAGCAGCGCGCCCTGCGCGCGCTCGCACACCTTGCGGGCAAAAAAGAACACCGTCGCGGCGCCCAGCGCCGTCATCAGAAACGTGAAAGACGTGCCGAGCAGAGCCAGCATCAGTGGTCGAAGCATATCCGTTCATCGCCTTTACGGTTTGTCAGGCGGAAAAGCGCCTGTATGCCAGTATAGGCGGCAGGAATGAAAAACGTGAAAAAGGGCACGGAGAATTCTCCGCGCCCCTTTGGAGCAATATTGACTTACTGCATCAGCTGCGCGACCATGTCGGTGTACGCGCTGGGATCTTCGAGCGGCAGGCCCGCGATGAGGTTTGCCTGATCGTAGAGGATCTTGGCATACAGCGCCGCCTTGTCGCGATCGGTTGCCAGCGCGGCGGCCATCGCCTTGACCGCCGGATGATCGACGTTCAGCTCGAGGATGCGCTCGGCCTTGATGGGCTCGGGCATCTGGAAGTTCTTGAAGTACTTCTCCATCTCGAAGCTGAAGCCCTCGCCCGCCGTCAGGCAGACGGGATGGGTCTTCAAGCGGTGCGAGACCTTGGCCTCCTTGATCTTGTCGCCGAGCGTCTCCTTGACGAACTGCATGAGCTCCGCGCTTTCGCTGTCGTCCTTGTGCTCTTCCTCGTCACCGAGCTCGAGGTCGCCGTCCACGATGGAGCGGAACGGCTTTTCGTCGTAGTTCATCAGCGCCTGCAAAACGAACTCGTCCGTCTCGCCGGTCAGGTACAGGACCTCGTAGTCCTTGTCCTTCAAAAGCTCGGTCTGCGGCAGCTTGTCCACGGCGGCGATGCTCTCGCCCGCGGCGTAGTAGATGCACTTCTGGCCTTCCTTCATGCGCTCGACGTACTCCTTGAGCGTCGTGAGCTTCTTCTGCGTGGAGGAATAGAACATCATCAGGTCCTTGAGCGAATCCTTGCGGCTCTCGCCGCCGTCGCTCACGATGCCGTAACCGATCTGACGGCCGAAGTTTTCGTAGAATTTCTCATAGCCCTCGCGGTCTTCCTTGAGGAACTTTTCAAGGTCGGCGCGGACCTTCTTTTCGAGGTTCTGGCCGATGACCTTGAGCTGACGGTCATGCTGTAAAAGCTCGCGGGAGATGTTCAGGCTCAGGTCCGGCGAATCGACCACGCCGCGCACAAAGCGCAGATAGTCAGGCAGCAGCGAGTCGCACTTGTCCATGATGAGAACGCCCGCAGAGTAGAGCTGCAATCCCTTTTCATAGCCTTCCGTGTAGAAGTTGAACGGGCGCGAAGACGGCACGAACAGCAGCGCCTTATAGGTCACGCTGCCCTCGGCCGAAACGGTGATCGTGCGCTGGGGCTTGTCGAATTCATGCGTCAGCTCGGAGTAGAACTTGTTGTACTCTTCGTCCGTGACGTCGCTCTTCTTGCGCTGCCAGAGCGGCACCATGGAGTTGACGGTCTTCATCTCCTCGACGGTCTCGTACTCGGGCTTCTCCGGGTCGCTGCCCTCTTTGACCTTCTGCTCGGGCAGCAGCATGCGGATGGGGTAGCGGATGTAGTCGGAGTACTTCTTCACGAGCGCGTGCAGGCGGTAGGATTCCAAGTACTCGCTGTACTTCTCCTCGTCCGTGTCGGGCTTGATGTGCATGATGACGTCGGTGCCGACGGCCTCCTTGCCGCATTCGGTGATCGTGTAGCCGTCCGCGCCGGAGGACTGCCACTCATAGGCCTGCTCCGAACCGTATTTCTTCGTGCGGACGGTGATGCTGTCGGCGACCATGAACGCGGAGTAGAAGCCCACGCCGAACTGGCCGATGATGTCGATATCGGCGTCCTTTTTGTCCTTTTCCTCGGTCTCCTGGCGGAACTTGTAGGAACCCGACGACGCGATGACACCGAGGTTGTTTTCAAGCTCTTCGCGGCTCATGCCGATGCCGTTATCCGAGACCGTCAACGTGCGGTTCTCCTTGTCGACCGACACCGTGATGGCAAAATCGCTGCGGTTCATGCCGACCTTGTCGTCCGTCAGTGCGACGTAACAGAGCTTGTCGATGGCGTCGCTGGCGTTGGAAATGATCTCGCGCAGGAAGATCTCCTTGTGCGTGTAAATCGAGTTGATCATCAGATCGAGCAAACGCTTCGATTCTGCTTTAAACTGTTTTTTAGCCATAAAAGCATCCCTCTCTGAATTGTATTTGAACCTAAGTATAGCAGGAAATTCCTGATATTTGTTACCAAACTCTTAATTTTTAGCACTCGTTGATAGCAAGTGCTAAAACAGGATAGTTACCTTTTATTATATATCAAGGAAGCTATCGGTTTCGCACAGGTGCGAAGGATATGCCGCCTGCGGGCGGCAGGGGCAAAGGGGATATTCTCTTTCGCAAAAGAGAATATCCCCTTTGGAACCCCAAGAGAAAGACTTTGTATTGTCAGATTGCGGCTTGAAGAACTGCACGCACTGCGCAATCAGGTGCCTGCTTGATGATGTATCTAAACGATTTGACTTTCTTCTATCTTCGCTGTCGCTATGCCTGCGTGTCGGAGGTCTTACGCAATTTCCGTCTACTTTGAATTTTATCAATTCTGTTGTTGCCTGCCAAGGCGGCATTGCTGTGCTCGCCGCAGTACGCATTACCAAGACGATATGTATTGCCGATAGTAGGTGATTAGGCTGCACAAAAACAAGATGAGCAGAGCGGCAGCGGGTAGTAGAAGTAGGCCAAGTCGTATAGCAACACCAAACGCGGCAACGCCGCGCGCAGGTATTCTCATTCCGGAGGCACAAGGGCCATTCAAGCCTGAGACTGCCGATCAAAACCTTTCTCTTGGGGGTTCAAGGGGGCCATTCTCTTTTGCGAAAGAGAATGGCCCCCTTGTCCGCGTCCCCCTGCGCGGCGCGGGGAACAAGGAGCAGCGCTTTGCGCTGTAGAAATGCAATTTTGCATACTTTTCACCGCGCGGTAAACAATAACTCCGCAAGTTTTATTTGGAAGGAGAGCATTTCAATATGGAAAAGCGAAAAGAATTCTGGCGCGCGCTGCCGTTTGTGATGGCGCTGTTGTTGCTTACCCTCGTGCCGATGCAGAGTGCGTCGGCGCTGTTCGGCAAGGGAAAAGAGGAGGCGAAAGCTGTCGACGGCGCGCCGGTGGCAGAGAACATGGAGATCAAGGTCTACCGCGGCGTCCCGTATGAGGGCGAATTCCGCGCGGTGGACAACGAGGGCGACGAGGTGACCTTTGCCATCGCGCAGGAGCCGAAAAAGGGCATGGTCGCGCTGACGGAGGACGGCCTCGGCTTTGTCTACACGCCGGGCGGCAAGCTGGGGACGGACAGCTTCACCTACACGGCGATCGACGCCTACGGCAACATCTCGCTGCCCGCGACGGTGAGCATCACGATCGAAAAGGCAAATAGCGGCGTCTGCTACGCTGATATGGGCGGCAGCCGTGCGCATACGGCGGCGGTCGATCTTGCCGAGCACGGTGTGTTTGTGGGCGCGAAGATCGGGGACAGCTATTTCTTTGAGCCCGAGCGCACGCTCTCACGTGGTGAATTTGTCGCGATGGCGCTCGCGGCAATGGACGTGAGCGCGGAGAATGTGCAGATGACTGGCTTCTGCGACGATGCGAGCATACCGACCTGGGCGAAGGGCTACGCCGTGAGCGCGCTGAATGCGGGTGTTGTGTCCGGCGTCAGCACGGCGGAGGGCGTTGCCTTTCGCGCGAATGACGCCATTACGCTCAATGAGGCCGCGGTCGTGCTGAACCGGCTGCTTCGCGTGACGGACGTGGACCTCTCGGACTACGACGTGCAGGACGCGGACAACGCCTGGTGCGCACAGGCGGTGGCGAATTTGCAGTCCGTCAGCGTGATCGAGAGTGGGCGTTTTTCCACTGACGAGATGCGCTCGGGCGTGACACGTGCGCAGGCGGCAGAGATCCTCAGCGCGGCGATGACGCTCAAGGACGGACGCGCGGGAAAGGGCGGACTGCTCTCCGGCATTTTCGGCTAAGGGCAAAAAGTGAGAAAAGCGAACAAAAGAGAGCGGTTTTCACGCCGCTCTCTTTTGCTTGTATTTGGGAAAAAGCTGTGGTAAAGTATAAATTAGTATAGTATGGATAAACGGGGACGGCGACGTTCCTTTCAAAAATAAGGAGGAAAACGGTATGCGTATCGTTGTTTTAGCAGGCGGCCTGAGTATGGAGCGCAATGTGTCGCTCTCGAGCGGCAACAAGATCTGCCGCGCGCTGAGAGCGCGCGGACATCAGGCCATTCTGGTGGATATGTTCATGGGCTTTGAGGACTACGACGGTAAGCTCGAAGATGTTTTCGACACACCGGACGGCTTCTGCGGCGACTATTCCGTCGCCGAGGCGGAGCCTGATCTCGCCGCCGTGCGCGCGCTGGTCCCGGAAACGACCTATGAAGCCTGTCGAAGTCTCTTTGGAGCAGGTGCTCCTTGCCCGTGAAAACCGGGCCGGGCGGCAGCAGCGCCCGCAGCGTATGCAAAAGGTCCGCCAGCCCCGCGCCGGTCTTTGCCGATACCGGGCACACATGGCTTAC
>ERZ773245.2029-NODE-2029-length-12314-cov-10.101640_pt1 | contig 12314 bp, 4 predicted proteins | sample MGYA00580988_ERZ773245 | MGnify/ENA primary metagenome ERZ773245 (study PRJEB29015, sample SAMEA2737792) | human gut metagenome | biome: human gut; feature: human-associated habitat; material: faeces | place: China | collected 2012 ... | reverse complement strand
ACCCCAGGTCGTCGAACGGGCGCGGGGGCGACGCGAAGCAAGCCACCACGACCGTTCGACGACCTGGGGACAGAGCAAGGAGCGTGGAAAGACCTCGGAGAGGTCTCACGTGGACAGCAGGACATATCAAAACACCCCCCTGCATCCCCCGCCACAATCCGCGCGTGTCGGACGGCCACGAGGGCCGCACCCTGCACCCCTGCACGGTTTCGCTGCTGTATGCGGCGACAAAAATAAGAAAACCAATTATACGAATATCACATCAAGTCATGAGACAGAGGAATCTTTGGACCATTCCCGTCAGCATCTTGCTACTTGCGGCTTGCAGTAGTGAGGTGGTGACCGACAGCACCACACCCCGTGAGGGCACTGATGCCGTTAGCTATGCCCGGCTCAACGTCAACCTGCCCACGGTGCCTGTCACACGCGCCTATACTCCCGACGCCGGCGACGAGGCGGAATACCTGGTGAAGGGCGACCCCCGCATCTTCATCTTCGAGAAAGGTTCCGCGACATCCGAGAACGACTACACCTTCCTCTATGAGGCACAGCCTACGGATTGGATAAGCAACAAGTTCGACAGTTCCGTCACCGGTGGCGACACTGACGCTAAAACGGGTACCAAGACCGATCATCCCGAATACCAGGGTGCCGAGTCCTTCATCGTGAAGCTGAATACGAAGGCCCGGGACCTCTACGCCCTTGTCGTCCTCAACGGTGCGAACATCTCCGCCCCTTCTGCCCACGAGACCTTCGGCGACTACAACGCCGCCCTCAGCATGATGACGGGCGAAACCTACAACGAAAACTACACGAAATTTGTCGGCAATGCCGACAAGGGCTTCGTCATGGCCAATGCCGCCAACAGCGATAGCGCCGGTACCTCTGTCGACCCCACGGTCCTCGTACGCCTCACCCCCTATAACTCCCCCACTGCCGCCACGGCCACCGGTGCCGGAGACACCGTCTTCGTGGAGCGCAGTGCTGTGAAGGTGACGGTGCGGAGCCCGTGGAGCGAGTACCTGTTCCTCAGCGACAAGACCGTAGCCATCAAACCCCTGTCGTGGACGCTGACGAACACGAACAAGTTCATGTACCCCTTCCACCGCGTCGACGGTCTGAAGAACGACTATCCCGCCATCTGGACCCAGTCGCGCTTCCTTGGCAACATCTCCTACGAGGGTTTCCGGCGTACGATGTGGGCCACGGATCCAAACTACGCCATGGACCTGAAGACGGACGAGGCTTGTAAGAAGCAGGTACATGTCGCCACGACCGATGATGTCTGGGCGCCCTTCTCGAAGACGGCAACGGACGATACCTACCACCCCCTCTACTGTGCGGAGAACATCTTCGACATCGCACACATGAAGAAGGGTCAGACGACGGCCGTCGTCATCATGGCGCAGATAAAGGACCCGGAGAGGCCATGGACACTGCGTAACGATCCTGCCGCCAAGCCCCGCTTCTCACGGGCCGTCAGCACGCGTGCCGATGCCACGGACGAAGCCACGGACGCCGACAGATACTATGTCGAGGGTAAGGTGTATAAGACCGACGGGATGCTCAGCAAGGTGGCGGAGGCGGCCTCCGAAGCCTTCGGGGTCACGGTGCAGCCGTCGAATATCGTGCTGCCATCGCTCCCCGCGAAGGCGGATACGCTGACGGCAGAGAACTTCACGGGTCTCAAAAAGGGTACACCGTCTGCCGACCAGCTGAAGAAACTCTATGCGAAGTTGGGGGCTATCAAGGGCTACAAGGGTGGCATCTGCTACTATATCGCCTACATCCGCCATTTCGACGACGACGAGACGCCGTGGAAGAGTGGGGATGATCGCTATGGCGGTGACAACGCGAAATACCTCGGTCGCTACGGTGTTGTCCGCAACAACTGGTACGACCTGACCATCAATGACTTCGCCTACCCCGGCAGTCCTGTTATCCCCACCCCGAAACCCGAAGACCCCGACGACGACAACAGCACCCTCATCCTGAGCGTGAAGGTGAACCCCTGGGCCAAGGAGAAAACGAGGATCGTGAAGCTCGAATAGCCCCACCGGACGCGGCCAGAGGCCGCGAAAGGCACGAAGATCTGTTGTCCACGAAAGGCACGAAGAGAAGATTGTCTTTTTGTCCACGAAGGACGCGAAAGGCACGAAGAGAATATTTTAAGGAAAATGGGCATGGGCAGTCTTTCGCTCCCTGGTGGGCGCTGTGGTGCCGTCGTTATGTGGTATCCTTGCGAGCAAGCTCGCGGCTACCCCATAACGACAGCACCACCCCCTACGGGGGCCCAAGCCTGTCCCTGCCGAAAATTGCTTCGCATAAAATTGCACTTCGGGCATAAAATAGAGCATACCACCAATACATCTAAAACCTGCCTACCATTCAATTTAATGCGTCTACAATCCTACCGTCGGTTTAATTCGTCCACAATCCCACCGCCGGTTTAATTCGTCCACAATCCCACCGCCGGTTTAATTCGTCCACAACCCTACCGCCGGTTCAGAATGCTTGCTTAAGAACTATCAGGCCCGCCATTATCGGTTGCACCATTTTATGCGAAGCAATTTTACGCGAAGCGATTTTCGTCATGGGCAGGCTTTGCCCCCTGCAAGGGGGGTGGTGAAGTGCCGGGCAGGCGGCGAGCTTGCTCGCAAAGACTGCCCCGGCACTTCAACACCACAGCTCCCACAAGGAGCGGAAGACTGCCCATGACAATTTTCTTTTAACTCTTACGATATAATGTTTTTGATTACTTTACTATCTCTACCTCGTATTCTCCGGCGGGGAGCTCGATGGACAGCTTGCCATTGACGACCGTCTTCTTGGACTTTGACAAAGCCTTGCCGTCGAGGAGGACCTTCTCCACGACCCTACCCTTGGCATCGGTGGTCACGGGGAGGCGGAGGGTGGCGGAGGTGTTGGCAGGCACCGTGCAACGGTAGACGAGACCCTGGGGCGTGTTATGCCAACAGCTCTCGATGCGACCGTACATGGAGTCGTAGTGACCGCGGGCTTCCGTCAGGCCACCCGTGACATCGGGCTCCGGCTGGAGGAAGAAGTGCTTGAAGGCAGGGGCAGCCTCATCGCGGGCGATACCGAGGGAGTGCTGCATGAGCCAATTGGTGACGGAACCGAAAGCATAGTGGTTGAAGGAGTTCATGCTGTTGTTGCCGCCAAAGCCATCTTTCTTGGTGTAGGAGTTCAGACGCTCCCAGATAGTCGTAGCGCCCTGCTCAACCGGATAGAGCCAGGAAGGGAAGTTGGTGTTCAGCAGCATACGGTAGGCGACATCGCTGTGTCCGGCCTCGGAGAGTGCCTGACTGATCCATGCCGTACCTATGAAGCCTGTCATCAGCGAGTAGGCGGGATAGGTCTTACCGTTATCACCCGTGCTCTGACGCTCGACGCTGTTGACGAAGCGGCTGACGAACTTATCCCTGACAGCGGGGTCGATGATATTGAAGGCGATGGGCAGGGCATAGCTCGTCTGCGTGTCGATGAGCACACCCTTGCGCTTGGGACCGTCCATGCCGCCGAAGGGGTTCTTCACTTCCTTGCCGAGTCCGGACCCGGTGGTGAGGCCCGTAGCGGCGTCGATATAGTGGGCGTTGATGAAGTCGGCGCGTTGCTTGCGTAGAGCCGTATACGCTGCCACGTCATCGGTCTTGCCCAAGGCACGGGCCGCCTTTATCATGATGTCGAGCTCATGGACAAGGTAGCAGTCGAAGAGCAGCGAGTTGTCGTTCTTGTTGACCTCGAAGCCGAGCCAGTCGCCGAGGCCGATGCCGTCGGTGAAGTTGAAGAAGCCCTGTGCCTTGTCGATATATTTCGTGGTATGGAGCTTGATGAATCGCTTCATGGAAGGATAGTGTGCAGCGAGGGCGTCGACATCGCCATACTGCTGGTAGCTCTGCCACGGCATGGTGATACCCACGCTGGCCCAGAGCGGACCGCCGAAACCGCCACCGATGGGCGCAATGGCTGTGTAGTTGCCGTCGGCGAGCTGTACATCGCGGAGGGCGAGGAGATGCCGGTTGAGGAACTCGGCACCCAGGAACATATACGACATCGTGGGTGAGAAGACGCTGAGGTCACCACTCCACCCCATGCGCTCGTTGCGCTGCGGGCAGTCGGTGGGCACAGAGAAGACATTGGCGAGCGTCGACCACTGCACGTTCTTGAAGAAGCGGTTCACATCTTTATTATTCGTCTCATACCCTGCCGTGAGGCTGTCGACACTGCTCAGCACGACACCCTTGACGGCCGAGGCGGGGAGGGCAGCGGGGATGCCCGTAATCTCCACATAGCGGTAGCCATGGTAGGTATAGCGCGGGTGGAAGGTCTCGGTGCCTCCTTTGGCGACATAGATATCCTGCTCCATGGCGGCGCGCTGGTTCTCCATCATCACCATGCCCACATTATTCTTATATGCCGGCAGGTCGGGATAGGTGACCTCGGCATAGCGCATATAGACCTTTGTGCCGGCCTGCAAACCAGAGAAGGTGATGTCGGGTACGCCAGCCATGTTCTGTCCCATGTCATAGACATAGACGCCGGGGCGCACCTCCTTGACGGTCTGAGCCGTGAGGGTGGTGAAGGGTCGCACGGGTTGCCCTATCTGCGAGACAAGGGTGAAATGTGAATAGTCGTCGGTACTGGGCCATGCGAAGAATCCCACCGGCTTCTCATGGCTGATGACGCCTTCGAGGGGCATCTCGTCCGCCTGCTGCCATTTTGAGGCATCGAAGCCAGGCTGGGAGAAGTCGACGACGGCAGCCTCCCGCGTGGCGTCGTAGACCTCGCCCTGGAAGATGGAGGCCAAGCGCACGGGGCCCTCGGCGGTATAGCGCCAGGTAGCGGGGTCGGTGACGATACGCTCCTGCGAGCCGTCGTCGTAGGTGATGACGAGCTGGGCAAGGAGCGACTGGCGGTCGCCGAAGTAGTTCCAGTTCTCCGGCGTGAAGGTGATGAAGCCGCTCCACCAGCCTTCGTTGAGCTGGGCTCCGATGGCGTTACGGCCGTCGCGCAGCAGCGACGTGACATCGTAGGTCTGGTAGAAGAGGGTCTTGTTGTACTGTGTCAGTCCGGGGTTGAGATAATCGTTGCAGACGCGCTGTCCGTTGATGAACATATCATAGACGCCGCGTGCCGTGGCATAGAGTCGTGCCGAGGCAATGGCCTTGCCGTTGGTGGCAAACTCCGTGCGCAGCAGTGGCGTGCCCTGAGCCTTCGGGGTGAGGAAGACGGTCTGACCCGAGACGGTGAGGCCGTCGGCAACCTGTGCGATGGTATGGCGCGGCAGGCGGTAGTTCTGCACGTCGGCGGAGACGGTGGCCTTCTGGCCGGCAGGGACGGAGAAGCCCATGTCGCCGACGACGGGGAAGGCGATATAGTCGCCACCCTTACCCATGGGGTTGAGGTTGAGGGCCGTGATGACGGCGTTGTCACCGTCGACGCTGATGTTCGTGGTGCCGCAGACGGAGGTCAGCGTGAGGGTGTGGGGCGCATAGCAGTTGGCCTTGTTGAGGACAGCGGTGGAAATCTTCTTCGAGTCGAAGGGGATGTCGGCACGGTCGCGCTGGGTGTAGCCCACACGGTAGACGTCGACAGTGGCGCTGTCGCCCTTGAGAAGCGGAGCGATATTCAGCACCACCTTGATATAGGAAGCATCCTTGGCGTTGGCCATGCCGAGGATATTCTTGTTCTTATCCATGAGCCGGAGGTCGTTGGCACCATAGAGGAGAGCCGCCTCGCGACTTTTCGTCTTTTTGTCGAGGCTCACGGTGAAGTTCAGGCGGAAGACGGGGAGGTACTGGCTGTAGAAGGAGTAGACGTCGTTGGCTCCTATCCATTTCGCCCCACCCCATGCGGCCGCCTTGTCAGAGGTCGTCATGAGGCCGGTCTCGAACCACGATGTCGCCGTCTCCACTTCCGGCGTCTTGCCGTTGCCATAGACGGTCACCGTCCAGGTGTAGCGGGTGGAAGGTTGGAGGGCCTTACCGCCGTAGTGGATACCCACGGAGGCGGAAGAGGCAACGCGGCCGGAGTTCCAGACCTCGTTGCCGGAGGCATCGCTGACGGTGATGGCGTAGGCTGTCTGTGCCGCCCCACACGTCTTACTGTCCATCTGCCAGGAGAAGCGCGGTGTGGCGACATCGAGGCCTAACGGATGGGAGGTGTACTCTACCCGAAGATTAGTGACATTGAAAGCATGGCACAGCGCCGAGGTGACGAGGGCCATAGCCATTAGCAGTATCTTTCTCATAGTTGGTTTGGATTGGATTCTCGGTGCAAAGATAGCCCATTATCCTTGCACAGAGATTAGTTTTTTGATATTTGGCCTTAGATTTTTGAGAAAGCGTCACTCGACGGTCAGAGCGGCCGTCTGAACGTCTCTGCTGTTGTCGCCCACCATGATGTCGTAGGTACCGGGCTCACAGACATACTGTAAGGCATGGTTGTAGTATTTCAGGTCCTCGGGGGTCAGGGCGAAGGTCACCTGGCGGGTCTCTCCAGCCTTCAAGTTTATCTTCTTGAAAGCCCGCAACTCCTTGACAGGACGTGTGCTCGTACTCGTCTGGGCATGGATATAAAGTTGGACGGTTGTCATACCGTCACGGGCACCCGTGTTGGTGACCGACACCGAGGCCGTCGTCGTACCACCGTCGCGGCTCATCTTAGAGGCAGAGAGCGTGACAGGACTATATTTAAATGATGTGTAGCTGAGTCCATAGCCGAACGGATAAAGCGGGGCGTTGAGGACATCAATATAGCAGCTCGTGAACTTGCGGTAAGGCTCATAGTCTGGATGCGGGCGACCTGTCGACTTATGGTTGTAGTAGATGGGACACTGTCCCACGCTGCGAGGGAACGACATGGTGAGATGGCCGTTGGGGTTGACCTTTCCGAAGAGGACATCGGCGATGGCATAGCCAGCCTGGTCGCCAAGGCTCCAAGTGCAGAGGATGGCCGGAATGTTTTTATCCTCCCAGGAGAGGGCGAGAGGCCGACCGGTGGTGAGGACGAGGACGACAGGCTTTCCCGTGGCCTTGAGGGCCTTGAGGAGTTCTTTCTGCGGCTCGGGGATAGAGATGTCAGAACGGGAGGCGCCCTCGCCGTTCATAGAGTTGGCCTCACCGAGGCAGGCCACGATGACATCGGCATCGCGGGTGGAAGCCACGGCCTCGTCTATCATCTCCTGGAGCGGGCGCTGGTGCACAGGGATGGGTTTGTAGTTGGGGATGAAGAAGCCGAGAAGTCCATTGACGAGGGTGCTCTCCGTGAGGGAGTCTCCGACGACCCACGAGCCTTCCGCTGTCGTAGCCTTGCCACCGGCAGCCGCGACGGCCTCACTGATACCCCGGAAGATGCTGATGCTCTCCTTGCTGTGCGAGGACATCGCCCAGGAGCCCTGCATGTCGGCGGCATCATCGGCAAAAGGTCCTACCACAGCAATCTTCTGCGAGGGGGAGAGTGGCAGCAGGTTGCCCTCGTTCTTCAGCAGCACGGAGCACTCGCTGGCAACCTTGCGGCTGTTGGCTTTCATCTCTGCGGAATAGACGTTCTTGGCATTCTTCTTGTCAAGGTAACGGTAGGGATCCTGGAAGAGTCCTAATTTCCATTTCATCTCTAAGACGCGGCGACAGGCCGTGTTGATGTCGTCCTCTGTCACCTTTCCCTCGTCCAGCGACTTCTTCAGCGTACCGATGAAGCCCTTGCTGTTCATATCGAGGTCCACACCGGCCTTGAGTGCCCTGGCAGAGACTTCCTGAAGGTCACCGATGCCATGGATGGTCATCTCCTTGATGGCTGTGGCATCGGTGACGACGAGGCCTTTGAAGCCCCACTGTCCGCGCAGCACATCATTGATGAGATAGCTGTTTGCCGTGGCTGGGATACCCTCGAACTCGTTGAAAGAAGTCATATAGCTTCCGGCTCCGGCTTTGCAGGCTTCATAATAGGGTCGCATATAACCGTTGAAAGCCTCCTGCCGGCTGAGGAAGACGGAGTTATAGTCTCTGCCAGCCTCAGCAGCGCCATAGAGGGCATAGTGCTTGACACATGCAATGACATTATCGGTACGCGAGAGATTGCCATCCGTGCCCTGGTAGCCCTCGACATAAGCGCGAGCCATGACACCGCCGAGATAGGGGTCCTCACCGGCTCCCTCGGCCACACGACCCCAACGGGCATCACGGGCCACGTCGACCATCGGGGAGAACACCCAGTTGACACCCAACGAGGTAGCCTCCTTGGCGGCATGGCGCGCATAGTCGCGCACCAGGTCGGGATTCCACGAGCAGGACATAGCAAGGGGAATGGGATAGGTCGTCTCAAGGCCGTGGATGACATCCATGCCGAAGAAGAAAGGTATCTTGTTTCTGCCTTTCATGGCCATGGCCTGAAAGGCACGCATGCGGTCGATGTCTTTCATGCCATAGATGGCACCAAGCTGACCTTTGGCGATGAGTTCCTCATTCTCATTCTTTCCCGTAACGGTCTTGGCGGAGACGAAGTCATAAGAGCTCATCAGGTTGAGCTGACCTATCTTTTCGTCGATGGTCATCTTAGACATCAGGTTGTCAATAAAGGCCTTCCCATCGTTCTGGGCAGAAGCACCAAGGCAGAGAAAGGCGAGAAATGCTGTGAATAATGTTTTTCTTTTCATGGTTTTGTTTTTAGGGAGAGGCTATGGGCGCCGCTGCAAGCAGCGGCCTACAGGACCCAGCCTCAACAAGCTATAGACTGAACTATAGAGAAAACTATAGAGGAGACTATAGATAGAATTACAGATTGAACTTCCTCATCACATCGTCGTCGAACTGCTTCTCGTCGCCGAGGGCACAGCGGCGCATCTTCAGACGGTAGTTGTAGACGGTCTGGGAAGAGAGGTGGAGGAAGTCGGCAATGCCCACACTGTCGGTGACGCCGAGGACGAGGAGGGCGTAGATGCGCAGGGGCGTGGAGAGCTCTGTCTGCTTCTCGTCGTAACGGAACTCCGGCCGCACGAGGCTGTTCATGCGCTGGATGAAGTCGGGGTACATGGCCAAGAAGGCATGGTCGAAATGCGTATAGAAATACTTCAGCTGTCCGTCGATGACGGTATTGGAGTCGAGGAGTCGGATGGCCTTGCGCACGTTGTTGGACTTGAGCATGTTGTACAGCTCCACATGCTCGCTCTTCTCATGGGTGATATAGGTTGAGACGAGGTGGTAGACATTGGCGAAGTCCTTCCGGTAGGCGGCGATACGGTCCGAGAGCCGTGAGTTGGCCGCACGCAGCTCCTCCGTCATCTGCTTCTGCTGATCCATGAGCTCGCTCTGCTTGTTGTGCATGTCGCGCAGGGCATCGAGCGACCGCTTCACCTTCCGTCCGCGGGCTGAGGCAAGGCGCCCTAAGACAATACTCACCACGAGGGCCACAAAGAAGAAGACGGCAATGACGATGATGACCGTCATCTGCCGCGACCGCTCCTTGTTGAGCTGGCTGTTGATACGGTCCTGGATGGCCACGACCTTCAGCGCCCGCAACATGTCATGGTAGCGCTTGATGTTATCGGAGCAGACCTGGATATAGTTCGACGACCGTTTGAGGTCGTACTCCAAGAGTGGCGTCTGGAGAAGCATGAGCAGCGACGACACCTCGGTATTTCCCAAGAGCATGTCGTTGACAGCGGAGAGGATGAGGTTCTCGTAGAAGCCGTTCTCATTCCCCTTACGCCGTTCATCAAATGCCAGCGCAAAATAGAGGTTGGCAACCAAGAATGATGGTTTGTTGAGCATCCGCAGCGCCTGGTTGATTCGTCGTTTGTCACCTTTACCAGTGCAGACAGCCTGATAGAAGAGATACTCCGGGCTACCGTTGACGAGATATTGCGAATAGGTGCCCCACGCCGCCTTCGCCTCTTGTGCAGGCACAGTAAAATCATTCTGCTGGCTGACGCGCATATAGAAGTCGAGGAGATGGTCGGCATAGCGGCTGCGATAGACGGCGGGAACAGCGTTGATGTCGCCGATGCTGTTGATGACCTCATAGCTTTTGCCCAGCAGTCCCTGCCGGGTGTAGGCCCTGAGGAGGCAGAACTTTGCCGTGAGGATGAGGGCGGGCTACCCGGTATGCTCGGCGGCCACAACGCTTCTTTTGGCATAGGCCAGCGCCGAGTCGCCATTGAAATGAAGGTATTCCTGAAAGATCTGCTCGTATTTGGCCACCAAGGCCCCGTCGTTGGGCAGGTCGGTGACACCACGCTTGAGGTCGTCGATGACCTGCTGCTTCTTGGCGAGGGCTGTCTGGCGACGCGCCACAGCGTCGTCGAGGCTGTCGAGGAGCTGCCGCAGCTCATGGCTGAAGGCAAACGACGAAAGGGGGCAGAGAGCCATGAGGAGCATGGCCGCTCTAAGGATGAAAAGCTCTTTTAGACTGGTCATAATCGGTATTCGCAATAAATCTCATGCGCAAAGATAAGAAAAATATCCTTGCGCACAAAGATTTCAGTCGGAATCCTTTTCCTTTAGGTTATCTTTCCCCCTTTCAGGACAGCGTCCGTGCTGTCGGGCGCTGTCCCGGAATCGCTCGGGCAAGGTTATTTATAAGCCTTCACCCGACTGTCGTTGATGACGCCGCCCCATTTCAGTCCAAAGGCGAAGTCATACTTGTTACCGTCAGCGTCGGTGAAAGGTATCATGTCACGGGGCTTGTCCTCGCTCTGTGTCTCCACCGTCTTCATATCCTTCGGTAGCTGGCAGGGGAGGAGTCCGGAGGGCTCGTACTTACCGCTGACGAGGTCGAGGAAGGGCTGGTTGCTGGTGCCAAAGCTCACGAGGATAGCATCGGCATACGGCTCAAACTCGGCGAGGATGGCGGGGCGAGAAAGTGTCAGGGCCACGATGACGGGCTTGCCACCCATCTGCTTCTTGGTGTTGATGACGAGGGTCATGTCGTCCTTGTTGGCTGTCTTGACCGTCTTACCTTTATAGGAACGGTTGGTGAAAGCCTCCTTGGGGTCACCACCGGCGATACTCGTGGCACGGGCGTCAGTAGCCGTATAGTCGTTATACTGCAAGCTGATAGGCATATAGCCGTTGCCACCCTTCTCGACATCGGCAGCGTCGTAGCCCGGACCGCTCATCGGACCCAGGATGAAGCAGATGGCGAAGTCGGCATCAGCAGGGTCGTTGACGACGGTATAGTATTTCTTCACCACGTCGAGGTGGACGGGATAGTCCCAATAGTCCTTGGTGGCGTTGCCGAAGAAGTCGACGACAGAGGGGAAGTGGCGCTTGGGGATGTAGACCTTCAGCTTCGAATCCTTGAGAGGCAGCACGTTAGCATGGTTCTTCACCATGACGATGCTCTTAATCTGCGCGTCATAACCCTTGGCCATGAAGTCGGTGCATCCCACGGTCTTCTGGCTCTCGGCGGGGTCGAGGTAGGGGTTCTCGAAGAGTCCTGTCTCGAACATCGGGAGCAGCAGGCGGCGTGCGGAGTCGTGGATGCGGGCCTTCCAGGCCTTCTGTCCAAACTCCTTATATCCCATCTGGAAGGCTTCGAGGACGGGACCCTTGTCGTTGTTGCCGCCGAACTGGTCGACGCCGGCCTTGAGAATCTCATAGTGGCGCTGCGGCACGGTGAGGTTCTCCACACCCCAGCACTTTCCGTCGAAGGAGTCGATGGCCTTGTTGTCGGCCGTCACCATCCAGTCGGTGCAGACGATGCCGTCAAACTTGTACTTGTTGCGCAGCAGGTCGGTGACGATATACTTCGAGAAGCTCTCACCGACATTCTTCCCGGAGGGGTCGATGCCATAAGAGACATTGTAGAAGGTCATCACGGAACCGGCGCTCTTCGTAGGTCCGTCGAGGTGGAAAGCGCCCTTGGTGAAGCCCTCCATCTCCTGGTTGAAGCCCTTGGTGGGATAGATGGCGTACTTACCGTAGTTGTAGTGGCTGTCGCGGCCACCCTCGAGGGTACCGCCACCGGGCCAGTGCTTGGCCATGGCGATGACGGAGTTGTAGCCCCATCCGTCTTTTATCTCAGCGTCGCCCTTGGAGGTCTGGAAGCCGTCGATATACGCCTTGCCGAGGTCGGCGACGAGCTTCGGGTCCTCACCGAAGGTGCCCGTGAAACGTGTCCAGCGTGGCTCCATGGAGATGTCGACCTGCGGCGAGAGGGCCGTGGTGATGCCTAAGGCACGGTATTCCTTGGCAGCAATCTCACCAAACTCCTTGACGAGGTCGGGCGAGAAGGTGGCGGCAAGCCCCAAGGCCGTGGGCCACTGTGAGATGTCACCACCGGCACCGTAGTTGTAT
>ERZ773245.2027-NODE-2027-length-12319-cov-5.006605_pt1 | contig 12319 bp, 8 predicted proteins | sample MGYA00580988_ERZ773245 | MGnify/ENA primary metagenome ERZ773245 (study PRJEB29015, sample SAMEA2737792) | human gut metagenome | biome: human gut; feature: human-associated habitat; material: faeces | place: China | collected 2012 ... | reverse complement strand
TACGAAAGAAGTCAAGGAACTAATTAGTAATACAACAAAAATCCATTTTACATGCTTCATGTAAGGCGGTTTTGGTTAATACTGGTTGATTTATAGATGTTTGTCAGACGGTAAAAACAACGTCTTAGCTAACAAATATACAATCAACGTTTACTAAGATTATAGAACCACTCGTTCTAAATCGGCGACAAAGGTATAACTTTATTATTGAAAATCAAGTAAACGGTTGACTTTTTCATGTTATATAACATGTTTTGCATCTCTGGATACCTCTCTGCACAGTATTGATCCGGGGATTTTCGAATATATATTATGTGTTTTTATCATTTGTATCAACTATGTCCTCAAGAGAAATAGGAAACATTTCATGGATATTACTGTTAAATACATATTTCTATGTTAATTGGTGTATATAGCAGGAATTTTATCTACTTTTGCACCGTGTTACTCATTAATTTAGATAAACAATTTTATATGCAACCGTTGAGCACAGAACTTATTCTTATTCGCGTTACGGGCGAAGATCGTCCGGGATTAACTGCATCCGTTACAGAAATTTTAGCTAAATACGACGCTACTATTCTTGACATTGGTCAGGCGGACATTCATAATACACTGTCATTGGGTATCTTATGCAAGACAGAGGAACAACATTCAGGATTCATCATGAAAGAGTTGCTTTTCAAGGCATCTTCTTTGGGAGTGACGATTCGCTTCTATCCTATTTCGGTGAAAGAATATGAAGATTGGGTCAATATGCAGGGAAAAAATCGCTATATTCTTACTTTACTGGGACGTAAGTTGTCTGCCCGCCAGATCTCCGCAGTCACCCGCATTCTTGCTGAACAGGGGATGAATATTGATGCTATCAAGCGCCTGACGGGACGTATCCCATTGGATGAATGTGATTTACGTACTCGTGCGTGTATCGAATTCTCCGTCCGTGGAACTCCGAAGGATCGCATTGCCATGCAAGAGCAACTGATGAAGTTGGCGAGCGAACTTGAAATGGACTTCTCTTTTCAACTCGATAATATGTATCGTCGTATGCGCCGTCTGATATGTTTCGATATGGACTCCACACTGATTGAGACGGAAGTAATTGACGAATTGGCCATACGTGCCGGTGTAGGAGATGAAGTAAAAGCCATCACCGAACGGGCCATGCGTGGGGAAATAGATTTTACCGAAAGCTTCCGCGAACGCGTAGCCTTACTGAAAGGGTTGGATGAATCTGTAATGCAGGATATAGCGGAACACCTGCCTATAACAGAAGGAGTAGACCGATTGATGTATGTGTTGAAAAAGTACGGCTATAAGATTGCCATTCTTTCCGGTGGTTTCACCTATTTCGGACAATACTTGCAACAAAAATATGGTATTGATTACGTATATGCCAATGAACTGGAAATTGTGGATGGTAAGTTGACTGGACGTTATTTGGGAGATGTTGTAGACGGTAAGCGGAAAGCTGAACTGTTGCGTCTGATTGCGCAGGTGGAAAAAGTGGATATTGCTCAAACTATTGCCGTGGGTGATGGAGCCAATGATCTTCCGATGCTGGGTGTTGCCGGTTTGGGTATCGCTTTTCATGCTAAACCCAAAGTGGTTGCCAATGCCAAACAGTCCATCAATACAATCGGGCTCGATGGAGTGCTCTATTTCTTAGGCTTCAAGGACTCATATATCGATTTGCCGAAATGAGCTGAACTATTCCGCAAATATATTTGTTTCATATAATGACATCTATATTTGCGGAACCTCTTAAATATTAATACTATGAAGAGAATACGGAACCTTTTCTATCTCTCTTTGTTTTTGACTGTCCCTGGCCTTCAAGCCGTTGCACAAGAAAAACTTCACGTTAGCCTCCCTGACTCTATAACGACTGTTGGATATGCCACAGGCCTTCGCAAGAACCTTTCAGGACTTGTAGAAAGAATCACCGAAAACCAGATGAATAAAGACCAGATAACCAATCCACTGGATGCAATCCGCGGACGGGTACCGGGTTTGACTATTCTGAAAGGTTCCAACGGACCTGCAGCATTGGATGCTGTCCGCTTGCGTGGTACCACTTCATTGACTACTGGCAATGATCCGTTGATTATTGTAGACGGTGTTTTTGGTGATTTGAGTATGCTTATGTCTATCTATCCGGCGGATATTGAAAGTTTTGTTATCTTGAAAGATGCTTCGGAAACAGCGCAATATGGTTCGCGCGGAGCATCGGGTGTTATTGAAATTACCACTAAAAAAGGTGTTAGTGGGCGTACAAGTGTGAACTATAATGGTAGCTTCGGTATTGCTTCAAGCTATAAAACGGTAAGAATGCTCAATGGAGATGAATTCCGGGCAGTAGCTAAAGAACGTGGCGTTTCTATTCTTGATTTGGGAAACAATACCGATTTTCAGAAGGAAATAGAACAAACAGGGCTGCAACATAATCATCACATTGCCTTCTCCGGTGGAACAAACACCTCCAACTATCGTGTTTCACTTGCTTTGATGAATCGTGAAGGAGTAATTGTCAATGAAAAGTTGCAGAACTTCACATCGAATATGAATATGACGCAGTACGTATTCGATAATTTTCTGAAATGTGATCTCGGAATGTTTGGTTCTATACAGAAAGAGCGTAACCTGGTAAATTTACATAAAGTGTTTTATTCGGCTGCTGCATTTAATCCCACTTTCCCTAATCATAAGAATCCGGAAACCGGAAGTTGGGATGGAAGTGTTCTTGCCAGCCAGTTGTCTCATCCGCTGGCATGGATGGATGTGAATGATAAAGACGCTACTTCGCACATTAGTACGCATGCACGGTTGACATTTAATTTGTCTGAAGCATGGAAACTGGCACTGTTTGGTTCCTACACCTATAATGTGATTGAAAATTCACAGTATCTGCCGGTTGCGGTCTGGGCGCAAGGGCAGGCATACAAAGGAACTAAGAAAATGGAATCGTTATTGGGGAACCTGATGTTGTCTTATAAGAAAGAATGGCGGAAGCATTTCTTTGATGTTTTGGGGCTGGCGGAAGTGCAAAAAGACCAATATTCGGGATTCTATACCACAGTTACTAATTTCAGTATTGATGGTCTGGGCTATAACAATCTTCAGGGAGGTGCTCTCCGTCCGTGGGAAGGAACTAATTCATATTATGAAGATCCTCGCCTGGCCTCCTTCATGGGACGTGTGAACTATACATACGATGATCGTTATATACTGACAGTGAATGCCCGTGGAGATGCCTCTTCCAAGTTTGGCAGTAATCATAAATGGGGTTTCTTTCCGGCTGTATCTGTTGCATGGGTAGTCGGCAAGGAAAAGTTTATGGAGAAACTGCCTTTCATTGACAATCTGAAAGTCCGCGCAGGCTATGGTTTGGCAGGTAACCAAAATGGAATTGATTCGTACACCTCGCTGAATCTGATACGCCCGAACGGAGTTGCTCCGGTAGGTTCATCACCTGTGGTCACAATGGACCAATTGAAGAATATGAATCCGGACTTAAAATGGGAAGTGAAACAGACCTTCAATGCCGGTATAGAAATGGCTTTGCTGGGTAACCGGTTGTTACTAACCGCCAACTATTATAATTCCAAGACGAAAGATATGCTCTATCTCTATAATGTAAGTGTACCGCCTTTCACTTACAACACTTTGCTGGCAAACATTGGTTCCATGCGTAATTATGGAACAGAGCTATCCATTGGTATAACTCCATTGAAAACCAAAGATATGGAACTGAATATCAATGCTAACCTGACTTCTCAACAAAACAAATTGCTTTCCCTCGACGGTAACTATCAGGGTGAACATATTTCAGCAACAGAATACAAGAGTCTTGCCGGATTGGATGGTGCCGGATTTCATGGCGGATATAATCATATCGTTTACCAGATTGTAGGTCAGCCGCTGGGGGTATTTTACCTCCCCCATTGCACAGGATTAGTATCCGATGGTAACGGAGGCTATACTTATCAGATTGCTGATTTGAATGGTGGTGGTGTTAGTCTGGAAGATGGTGAAGACCGGTACATAGCAGGTCAGGCAGTTCCAAAGACAATTCTTGGCTCTAATATCAGTTTTCGTTATAAAGATTTCGATGTATCGTTACAGATAAACGGTGCATTCGGGCATAAAGTCTATAATGGTACTTCGCTTACTTATATAAATATGAATAGTTTTCCCGACTATAACGTTATGAAGAAAGCGCCTACACGGAATATAAAGGATCAGACAGCTACAGATTATTGGTTGGAAGATGGTGATTATGTGAACTTCGACTATATCACAGTGGGCTGGAATGTTCCATTGAAAAATACCCGTTACCTGCAATCGCTTCGCCTGTCACTGACGGTCAACAATCTGGCTACTATTTCCGGTTATTCCGGATTGACACCCATGATAAACAGTTCATCGGTGAATTCTACTTTAGGTATAGATGATAAACGCAATTATCCTTTATACCGCACATATACCATCGGATTAAGTGTAAACTTCTAAACCTTAAAGACATGAAAAGATATTCCATAATTCGTTCGTTTTGTGTTTTGGTCACCCTCAGTTGGTGCATGATCTCATGTGATGGTTTTCTAAAAGAAAGTCCCCGCGATGCATTACCCGAAGAAGAAGGCTATCGTAACATTACTGAACTTTATCTGAATGCGGTTGCTTCTCTCTATAACTACATTGGAGGAAATTCCGACAGTCAAGGATTGCAGGGAACGGGACGCGGCATATATGATCTGAATACTTTTACAACCGATGAAGCCATTATGCCTACTCGTGGTGGTGACTGGTACGACGGTGGTTTCTGGCAAGGACTATTTTTGCACAAATGGGGAATAAATAATGATGCGATACAAGCCACTTGGGAATATCTCTATAAAGTAGTAATGCTCAGTAATAAGTCTTTGGAACAAATTGAAAGCTATGCACTTACACATGCAGATGCAGAACTTCCAGCCTATCGTGCCGAAGTACGTGCCTTACGTGCAATGTACTATTATTATCTGACGGACCTGTTCGGTAGTATTCCGTTGGTTCTATCTTCCAAAGTTGCCTCAAAAGATATTGTACTGAGTGAACGTGAGAATATCTTTAATTTCATATTCAAGGAACTACAAGAGACTGCCCCACTCCTGCCCGCTCAGTTCAGTAACCGTTCTGGTAATTACTATGGCCGCTTGACACGTCCCGTAGCCTACTTCCTGCTTGCAAAACTGGCACTGAATGCAGAAATTTATATGGATAATAACTGGGTGGATGATACCCATCCGGATGGGAAAACAATCTTCTTTGATGTGGATGGCAATACATTCAATGCCTGGCAGACCGTAGAATTCTATTGTGACCAAATTACAGCTTTAGGTTATCGTCTTGAATCAGATTATGCCGCCAATTTTGCCGTATATAATGAAGGCTCTGTTGAAAACATCTTCACTATTCCGATGAATAAGACGCTATATACCAATCAGATGCAATATCTTTTCCGTTCGCGTCATTATAATCATGCCAAAGCGTTAGGTTTGTCTGGTGAGAATGGATCAAGTGCCACTATCGAAGCCTTACAGACTTTTGGATACGAGACAAACGAACAGGACCCGCGTTTTGATTATTGCTATTATGCAGGTACTGTTTATGATTTGAAAGGTAATGTCGTGAAATTGGATGATGGAACAGCTTTAGTTTACGAACCGTGGAAGGTTAAACTGGATCTGTCTGATGAACCTTATGAAAAGACTGCCGGTGCCCGTATGAAAAAATATGAGATAGATGACAAAGCCATGAAAGATGGAAAATTGATGGAGAATGATATTGTTCTGTTTCGTTACGCTGATGTATTGCTTATGAAGAGTGAAGCCAAAGTCCGTGACGGACGCAATGGAGATGAAGAATTGAATCAGGTGCGTACCCGTGTAGGAGCACCGGAACGTACTGCTACTTTGGACAATCTTCTGGCTGAGCGCCAATTAGAATTGGCCTGGGAAGGCTGGCGGCGTCAGGACTTAATTCGTTTTGGACAGTTTACCCGTTCTTACAACAGTCGTCCGCAACTTCCCAACGAAGAAAGTGGGTATACTATTGTCTTCCCCATTCCCGAGAAAATCAGACAAATGAATCCGGAATGGGAACAGCATCCGGGGTATTAAAGGAATGGATTGCAAAGTAGCTTCATTCTTTTGTGGTAATCACTTTATTTCCTATCTTTGCGACTAAATAAAAAGAAACATGAAGTTTTCCGAACTACAACTGAATGATCAGGTGCTTGATGCACTGGAAGCCATGCGCTTCGATGAGTGTACACCTATACAAGAGAAATCCATTCCCGTTATACTTGAAGGCAGAGATTTAATAGCCGTGGCACAGACCGGAACCGGTAAGACGGCTGCCTATCTGTTGCCTGTACTGAATAAACTTTCCGAAGGTGGACATCCTGAAGATGCTATAAACTGTATTGTTATGTCTCCCACACGAGAATTGGCGCAACAAATAGATCAGCAGATGGAAGGTTTTTCCTACTTCATGCCTGTCAGCAGTGTGGCAGTTTATGGTGGTAACGATGGGATACTCTTTGAACAGCAAAAGAAGGGGCTAATGTTGGGAGCCGATGTTGTTATAGCTACTCCGGGACGTTTGATAGCTCATCTGAGTTTGGGATATGTAGATCTTTCCCGTGTTTCCTATTTCATTCTTGACGAAGCCGACCGCATGCTCGATATGGGTTTCTTCGATGACATCATGCAGATTGTGAAGTATTTGCCTAAAGAACGGCAAACCATCATGTTCTCTGCTACCATGCCTGCAAAAATACAACAACTTGCCAACACCATTCTCAATAATCCCGCTGAAGTCAAACTTGCCGTTTCACGCCCTGCTGATAAAATTGTGCAAGCCGCCTATGTTTGCTATGAAAATCAGAAGTTGGGTATAATTCGCAGTCTCTTTGCTAAACAAACACCGGAGCGTGTCATTATCTTCGCATCATCCAAGTTGAAAGTAAAGGAAGTGACAAAGGCCTTGAAAATGATGAAGCTGAATGTAGGCGAAATGCATTCTGACCTGGAACAGGCACAGCGTGAAGAAGTGATGCATGAGTTTAAGGCAGGTCGTATAAACATTCTGGTTGCCACTGACATCGTGGCTCGTGGTATTGACATTGATGATATTCGTCTTGTGATTAACTATGATGTTCCGCATGACAGTGAAGACTATGTTCATCGTATTGGTCGTACGGCGCGTGCTAATAACGATGGTGTTGCTCTAACCTTTGTAAATGAAAAGGAACAAAGTAACTTCAAGCAAATTGAGAATTTCCTGGAAAGAGATATTTATAAAATACCTGTACCTGAAGAATTAGGTGAGTCACCCGAATACAAGCCACGTAGTTATGACGGAAGGGGCAAACGTAACTTCCGTGCTAAAGGACGAAATACCAATAAAGGTAGTGGAAATGCTCCGAAGAAAGGAGATGCTTCAAAAGGAAGAGGTAATGCTCCGAGAAAAAGTGCTAATCCTTCAGGAAAAAGCAACAAATAAGAGAAGGATTTCTTTAATAGATATTGTTTGATGGTGGAGTTTTACTCCACCATTTTTATATGTAATTGCTTATCAGTACCGATAGTCAGGCTTACGAGATGATAAACGGAACTTTCCGGAATACGGAGCATGGCTTCATAGTGATAGCCTTTTCCATCCACATTTATAAAATTCATGTCGGAAAGAATGGTCTGATTTAACACTTCCTCCGGAAAAATAGTTGCGAAAACTTTTTTAGTAATATCCTTGCCATACAGTAATTTCTTGCCTTCATATACACAGATATGTATCACGTTGTCATAGTATACATTGTCCACACCTATACCTTCATCAGAATATACTGTTTTTATTACTTTCATCTTAGAAGGGTTGATATAGACATAGCCCCGATAACGCGTTCCTTTATACATAACCACACTATCTTTTTTGATTACTTCTGAAGTGCTGGGGATAACTTCCACTTCCTGAGTGGAGAATGCCAGAGTGTCTTCCGGATTATCGGACTTATATAGCTTTACGATATCATCAGATAGAGAATGAAACCAAAAGCTATATTCCGTTTGACGGTCTATTTTATAAGCTGTAAGGGTATTTCCGCGTAAATAAATCGTATCACGAAGTACCTTGAAGTAAACAGGTGCATTTTGTGGGTCAGCATAATAGATCGTATCACCGCTAATACGCATTAACGGCATATCCGTCTCATCGTCCAGCCAGACACCTTGCAGCAATTCTTTAGCGGTTAAGTCTTCCCTGTCGGAATTTTCCCCATTTTTAGTACTGCTACAGGATGATACAAGCACAACAACGAGCACCATAGAAATAGTACCCCACTTTATCATAACTCTCTCTGTTTTATATTTTTAATGTCCGATGCAATGATAGGTAAATCCTTGCTCTTCCATTTCTTTCTTGTCATAGATATTACGCCCGTCCAACACCACAGGTTTCTCCATGGTTTTCTTGATAACTGCCCAGGATGGTAAACGGAATTCTTTCCATTCGGTAACCAGCATCAAAGCATCAGCATCAAGTACAGCATCATACATATCTTTGGCATAATAAATGCTCTCACCTATCCGACGGCGACATTCGTCCATTGCAGCGGAGTCGTAAGCCCGCACTTTGCATCCGGCTTTCAGCAGTTTGTCTATTAACACCAATGAAGGGGCTTCGCGCATATCATCCGTCTCCGGTTTGAAAGCCAGTCCCCATAAGGCAATTGTCTTACCTTTCAGTTCGTTGTTGAAGTGCTTGCAAAGTTTGTCGAAAAGAATGCTTTTCTGTAGTTCATTGACTTCTTCTACAGCATGGAGCACACGCATCTGATAGCCATTTTGTTCAGCGGTTTTGATGAGTGCTTTTACATCTTTTGGAAAGCACGAACCACCATAACCAATACCCGGATAAAGGAACTTACGCCCGATTCGGGTATCCGAACCGATGCCACTACGTACCATATTGACATCTGCCCCTACCAGTTCGCAAAGATTAGCGATATCATTCATAAAACTAATACGGGTAGCCAGCATTGAGTTAGCCGCATACTTCGTCATTTCAGCAGACGGGATATCCATAAATATTACACGGAAATTGTTCAGCAAGAATGGTTTATAAAGCTTACTCATCAATTTCTTTGCACGTTCGGACTCCACTCCCACTACTACACGGTCCGGGCTCATAAAATCATTGATAGCATTTCCTTCTTTCAGGAATTCGGGATTAGAGGCTACATCAAATTGAATACTAACACCCCGTTTATCCAGTTCCTCCTGGATAGCGGCACGTACTTTCTTTGCAGTACCTACAGGAACCGTACTCTTTGTGACTACCAATATGTACTTCTGCATGTTTCTACCAATGGTACGGGCAACTTCGAGCACATAACTGAGATCAGCACTTCCATCTTCGTCAGGAGGCGTACCAACGGCACTGAAAACAACGTCTACCTCATTCAGGCAGCTCTCCAATGAAGTTGTGAAATGTAGGCGACCGGCTTTTACATTTCGGTTCACCATTTCTTCCAGACCACTTTCATAGATAGGAATAACACCTTTCTTGAGCGCTTCAATTTTTTCACTGTTCGTGTCTACGCAAATGACGCTGACACCGATTTCTGCAAAACAGGTTCCGGTCACTAAACCGACATATCCTGTACCGACGATGGCTATCTTCATACTCTTTATTCAAAATATGTCGCATCCCGGAAGGATGGAGCTGTTTTATCTTTAGGAGATAATAAAAGTTGTTCTTCTGCTATAGGCCACTCAATTCCTATGGTTTCATCATTGAAACGAATGGATGCTTCTGCTTGTGGAACATAAGCATTATCTACTTTATAAATAAAGATAGCTTCCTCACTCAGAACAAGGAAACCATGTGCGAATCCACGGGGAATGAAAAATTGCCGTTGATTTTCCTCACTCAGTTCTGCAGAGACATATTTACCGAAAGTTGGTGATGATTGGCGCAAATCCACTGCCACATCCAGTACTTTTCCTTTTATAACACGTACCAGTTTGGACTGACAATATTCTCCTTTCTGATAATGTAATCCACGTAATACACCGAAGGAAGACTTCGACTCATTGTCCTGAATAAAGTGCACATCACCGATATGCATTTTGAATTCCTCTTCTTTAAAGGCTTCCATAAAATAGCCACGCTCGTCACGAAGAACTTTCGGTTCGATCAGCCATACACCATCAATTTCCGTTTGTATGTAATTCATCTTTTTCAGAATGTTTTTTGTACTTTCAACTGGCAACCTAAATTGTCACCATATATCTCTCCTATATCGAAAGCAATGGATGCATTGAACCGCCATCCTTTCCATTTATGGGGAGTATAGAAAACTGATGCAAAAGTAGAAAAATTTTCTAATATATTAGGTATAGGTTTGAAAGGAGTTCCCCAAGTTTTATTATATGATAGTTTTGTGAGGTATGTCCATTCATTGCTGATGTCTCCGCTCCAACCTAAATGCAAGGCTCGGATACGGTTGTATTTGAAACTCATGTCACCGTCTTTGTTATAAATGGGAGAAGCTATCAATGGGTTAGCCATAGTCATTCCCCAGTGTACCCAGCCGGGATACCACTCGTTGTTATAATAATCGTCGGCACCTCCCGTTTTCTCTACTACGGTGAAATCCACTCCATGCATTGGACCGCTCTGGTTAGTAGTCTGATAGTATTCCAGTACAAAACCGTTGATGGCCTGTTTATGGTTAGATTTGTATTCGACCCCCCATAAACCATCAAATCCGTTGAGTTTTCCCATTCCACTGAAATCATCGTAATAATTCTCCAGATAAGCGCTGATGGAAAAATCTTCATGACGATAAGTCATCCGTATATGTTCGCTACCCATAAAATTACCTTGATAGGCAATTTGTTCTCCTTCAGGACTACTGTCATCTCCACGACTGGGAATAAATACCTTGAAATAATCTTTCCAACTATTTCCTAAATCTCCTGCATCCATTCCGGCGCTTTTATATCCACCAAACTGTACATCCAAGCTCATACCCAGGTCTAGTTGCCACTTACCCTGTGGAACTCCAATACGTAGGAATCCGCTTTTATGGTGATATTTGATGCTTTTAGTATACCAATAATCCTCTCCTACCTGCTTTCTCTGATATTTATTATCAGTAAACCATCCGTACGACATTTCTGCTTTTAAAGCGAGGCGTGGTAATACTTGCACATATTCAGGAAGTCCTATCCATACTTGTGGAATAGGTCTTGCATTACCCGACCAGGTTAGTCCGCCACTACTTAATTGCTGATTTAATAAAGGTGAGTCAATCTCTTTACTACCAATGAGTATCCCCAACCATTTATATCGTATGTCAGCATAAGCCTGTTGCAATATAAAAGTGGATGTAAAACCGGATGCAACCGCCATATCCAGTCCTCCTTCCAACCTCCACTGGCGGATTGTATCTGTATAAAAAGCTCCACCTCTTAAATAAGTATTATTGTCAATAGAGGATAATCCATGTTGATTGCTGACCTGCCACAAAGGAGTGTTGTCACCGGTATGGACAGATGCTCCATATTCAACGAAAGATGAAATGTTCTGATGCTTCAGTCCGCTTTGCGCTGTCATTACTGACGAAGCAGAAAAGCAAAACAGGATTGTAAGTATGTGACAGGTTATACGCATGAGTTTATCGGAATATAATTTTCATTGTGTTGAACATGATTTTCAGGTCTAATGAGAACGACCAATGTTCGATATACCATATATCATATTCTACTCTTTTTTTCATTTTATCCAACTTCTCCGTTTCACCGCGCAGGTTGTGTATCTGGGCCCATCCCGTGATACCCGGCTTCACAATAAGTCTTTTATTGTATTCAGGAATGATATCACAATATTGCTCAGTATGTATCAGCATATGAGGACGTGGCCCCACTACGGACATGTCTCCTTTAAGCACATTCCAGAATTGTGGTAACTCATCAAGACTGGTGACACGCAGGAAATGTCCTAATGGAGTAATACGTGGATCCTCATTGTAGGCTTGTTGCGTATCGGCTTCAACATTGGGCAGCATGGAGCGAAACTTATAACATGTAAATACCTTCCCATATAAGCCGTTGCGCTTTTGAGTAAATATAATCTTACCCGGCATCTTTATTTTGATGCAACACCCGATGATGATATATGCCACTGGATATATCGTAGTCAAGACTATCAATGATAACACTATGTCAAGTGTTCGTTTAAGTATATGGTTACTTTTCCGTTTCAACGGAAA
>ERZ773245.2025-NODE-2025-length-12324-cov-3.904067_pt1 | contig 12324 bp, 8 predicted proteins | sample MGYA00580988_ERZ773245 | MGnify/ENA primary metagenome ERZ773245 (study PRJEB29015, sample SAMEA2737792) | human gut metagenome | biome: human gut; feature: human-associated habitat; material: faeces | place: China | collected 2012 ... | reverse complement strand
CTTCCATACACATTCTTCCGTTATGATACGGACATTTCCAAGGTTCTACGATTGGTTCTCCTTCTACCGGAGTTCCATCCTGTCTTACCAGCCAGAACCACTCCGATCCCGGCCGCTTATCAATGACATAGTCTTTGATAAACTGCCATGTGGCTTCTGCTGCCTCTTTGTATTCTGTTTTGGACGGATCTTTTTCATATCCGTTCAAGAAACCGATTACGGTCTCTGCCTGTACCCACCATACGCGATTGGTATCTACGACACCTTTATCGCATTCATTTGACAGAGAATGACCGTCAAATGCTACCTTATATATGTTCTCGGTTAATGCTTTCGTGATCGGTGAAAGTCTGTTTGTATAAGCATCGTCATCTAAAATTTCCAGACTTCGGTCCATCAGCCATGCGGTCTCAATATCGTGTCCGTAAGAATGAAGATCAATGATGCTGTTATAATTTTTATCAAAGAATACCTCCTGCCGTTTCAGCTTGGGATTGTATACTTTGTCAGCAAATACATCCATGATCCATTTGAGTTTTTCTTTTACCTGTTCATCCTTTGAAACACGATACAGCTCGGTATAAGCTTCCAGTACGTGCAACAGGGTGTTCATCGTTTTTTCTGCCAGCACACCGTTTTCTGATAATTTTTCATTGGACTCCGGCTGAAAGTCTCTCGTAAAAGCTTCCAGATATCCCTGATCATCGGTACATTTTTCCTCGATCATATGGAATAACTGTTTTGCCAGATCCAGCGCTTCCTTCTTACCAGATGCTTCATAGTAAGAAGAAAGTGCGTAAATACAAAATGCCTGATTGTATGTATGTTTGGTCGTATCCAGTGGCGTCCCATCATAATTCATGGACCAGTAAATACCACCGTTTTCTTTGTCAATGCAGTGATCCTTCAGGAAAGCATATCCATGGTCTGCTTCTTTTAACAGACTCTCATCTTTTAAAAGTGTATAGGCATTGGAGAAAAACCATGTAATTCTGCTGTTTAAGATACAACCCTTTTCTGCTTTTTTATCAAGTTTCAGATCATACCCCATGTATCCATAATATCCGCCGAACTCATCATCCCTTAAATTTTTCCAGAATGGAATAATAGATGAAACGAGCTGGTCTTTTATTTCTTCCTTCATATTCATATCTGCATTCCTCTGTTTTCTTAATAATTAACCCTTAACTGCTCCTGCTGTGATTCCGCTGTAGATCTGTTTCTGGCAGCAAATAAATACGATCAATGCCGGAAGCAGTGAAATGATAACACCTGCACAGATCAGGTTGTATTTACTTCCCATAGGTCCTACGAATGTATACAGGGAAAGTGCCATCGTTCGGATCTCTTTTCTCTGTAAGTACAGACTTGCGGAATAGTATTCGTTGTAAATACCAACACCCTTTAAGATACATGCAGTAACAATTGCCGGTTTTAACAGCGGAAGAATAATCTTCCAGTAGATGGTCCAGTAAGAAGCACCGTCTACGATTGCGGACTCATCCAGCGATACGGAAATGTTCTCCATGAACTGAATGAAAATGTAAATCGAAATAACATCGGTACCACAACTCATGATGATATAACCATATAAGTGATCGACCAGATTGAAGTAACTCATGATGTTGAATACGGTTACCTGCATAGCTACTGCCGGAAGTAAGGAAGCAACCATGAATAAGTTACGGATCAGCTTATTTCCCGGAAATTTGAAACGATCCAGAACATAAGCCAGCTGTGTTCCGATAAATACGGAAACAATCAGTACGCAGACCATAACGATTACGGAGTTGATGAATGCGTGTCCCATGTTCGCATCTATAAATGCTTTTACATAGTTACTGAAGTTTAAAAAGCTTTTCGGTAATGTCATAACATTTGTTGACTGATACTCTGTCTCAGTTTTAAATGATGTGATGACACAACTGATAATCGGTATTACAGCGGCCAGTGAGAAGAAGATCAAAATCACATATTTTAAAACGCCCCAGACAATGGAACCGATAGAAAACTGTCTTCCTGATTTTGTTGTATAGGTTGCCATCTTACATTCCTCCCTTCATCGCTTTCTTCGCCTGTTTTTCAGCTTTCAAGCGGGCTTTCTTTGCCTTGTAAGATTCTTCATCCGAATCCGCTTCACGGAATATATACTTAAAGAACAGCTGCTGCAATCCTGCACAGATCAGGATGATAACCAGAAGAACTACTGCCATGGCAGATGCCAGACCTACCTTCTGAGAAGTATGTGCGATACGGTTCATTATTACGAAATAGGTTCCTGTTCCGTTTCCACCGTTTGTGATAACGTATGGCGGCTCGAATGCACTTAAAGAACCTGTAATGGAAAGGATAATATTTAAAGTTACAATTGTTTTAATACTTGGCAGGATAATATGCTTAAACTGCTGTAATTTATTTGCACCATCCAGTTCAGCTGCTTCGTATAACTCTGCGTCTACAGACATGATTGCTCCGATGAAAAGAACCATCATCTGTCCTAAATAACGCCATACGGAAGTTGCCACCAGAGACCAGTTGTTTACCCTGGTATCTTTTAACCAGTATGGAAGATTGTCTAATTGAAAACCACACCACTGTAAAATTGTATCAAATACAAATCCTCTGGTGTAGAAGAATTTGAAAATAAATCCGATTGCGATACCACTGATCAGATATGGGAAGAATAAAAATCCCTTAAAGATGTTTCCACCTTTTACTTTAAAACTTAAAATTGTTGCAAGGAACAATGCCAGAACCAACTGGATCAATGCACCCGCGATATAGAATAAACTCAGTTTCAATGCTCCGAAGCAGTCGCTTCTGCGGAACACATCAATGTAATTTTTCCACCCTACGTACTGTCTGTTCTGTACTGGGGTTGTATATTTCATTTTATAAAAACTAAACTGTACCATCTTTCCAAATGGTAAATATGTAAATACAAAGAGCAGTAACAATGGAACAATCGTGAATCCGATGCAAATCAATGTCTTCTGACCTTTTCTGCTCTTTGCCCATTTAACCAGATTAAACGGTTTCTTTTCTTTAACAGCAGATGCCATAATGCCTTTCCTCCCATATTTTCGTAATATATTGGGGCAGGAATTTTCCCGCCCCAATGTTATTGGCATGTAGACTTTTTACTGATAATTATTCAGTTACATCTACACCTTCTGTTTCCTGTGCATCGCTCCATGCTTTGTTCCACTCAGCTACGATATCATCATAGCTCTTATCTCCGCTTGCAGCGTTCTCAATAACAGCCTGCAGTCTTACACCATCACCATCCTGGTTGATGTTAACTTCAGAATCGCTGTTTAACTCGTTTAACAGATCTTCTTCACCCTCTACTGCCGGCTCATCCTGAAGAAGCTCAACATTGTCGAAGGAAAGCTGTGTATCTGCGCCCTTTACTACAGGAAGTGAATACTCATTGTAAGCGTATCCAGATCTTTCAACCAGCCACTTAACGAATACAAGTGCTGCCTGCTTATCATTGTCATCTAAGTTCTTGTTGATAGCATATCCTCTGTCTGCTGCTGCAGCTGCATACTGCTTGCCATCTACAGTGATTGGGAATGGCATATATCCAACATCATCAGCGTTGTCACCAGCCTGCTTCATCTGTGGCAGAGCCCATGATCCAAGTACCATACAAGCGATCTCGCCGTTGTTCATCTTACCCTTTGAGCTTTCCCAGTCAGTTGTTGTGTAGTCATCCTCTGTCAGACCTTCTGCAACTGCATCGTAAAGGATCTTGTATACTGCATATGCATGAGTCTCATCACCGTAATCCTTGAATGGATCTTTTGTATGAGCAAGTTCCTGATTCATGTACTTAACATCACCTGTTGCAGGGATTCCGATGTAAGCATCCCACTGTCCGGATAATGCCCATCCAGCAGCGTAGTTTGTGTAAAGCGGAATAGCGTCTGTCTTTTCCTTGATTGCTTTCAGATCTGCGATGAACTCATCCGGAGTCTTTGGAAGATCTGTGATTCCAGCCTTCTCGAATACTTTCTTGTTGTAAACAATACCACCAGCGTTGCAGGTAGAAGGAATTCCGTAAACCTGCTTCTCATACATAGAGTTGTCAGCGTAGTTGATTGTCTGTGAAATGGTGTCGTAATCACCATAAGAATCGAAGTAGTAAGACATATCTGCCTTATCCATAGTAGGAATGCAGACAACGCTGTCATACTCGCCGGACTGTAACTGTGTCTGTACAGTCTGATCATAATCTGTAATTGTGTTAACTGTTACCTTGATGTTTGGATACAGCTTGTTGAAATCTTCCAGATATGATTTCCAGTTCTTTCCCGGATAATCATCTGCATCCATATCAGTACGGTTGCTTGAGAATGTGATCTCTGCTTTCAGATCCTTGCAGTCCTTGTCAAGATCAAGATCTGTGTAGCTGATGATACCCCCATCATCTTTCTTGCTTGCGCTCTGTGTGTCATCGGTGCTCTTGTTTCCTCCGCAGGCTACAACAGAAAGAGCCATAACCCCCGTCAGCATAAGAGCTGATAATCTTTTCAGTTTCATATTTTTTTCCTCCTTAAAATATGTATCGCTTTTCTTAAGCTAATTTAAGTATACGTTTTTTGTTAATTTAATCATCACTCTTTCTTGTTTTTAATCATACCATATTGTGCAATTAAACACATTCCCTATACTGCACAATTCTACATACTGTTTTTTGTATATAATTACCATTGATTTTTTCTGCAGATGAGTGATTTTAGGTTTTTTACTGTTTATTTTTAGCTTATCTCATTGATTTTTAGGTTTAACCAAGGTATACTGAAACCAGAAATAATGTGTGATGTAGTGAAAGAATCGAGGATATCTTATGGATCAATTACAATATCAGTGGATTTCCGGAACTGTTCCGAAAAATGTATTATCAGATAACCAGAAAAAATTCCATATATTTCCGGAAGTTTTGTCGGAGCAGGATGGTTTTTTGCATCTGCTGGGAAAAGGGATGTTTGTTTTTCCGACCATCTGTTCTCTTTCGTTTCATATTGAAGCGCCTTATCAGTTTCTTTATGTATATGAAGGAATCCTTTCCATCACCTGTGAAAATAATACGCATAGACTTTCCGACCGGTGTGCCGTCTTACTTCCATCCTCCGGTGATGTCACCATCCAGATTGAAAAAGGGCGCTGCCGCTATTTTCAGATGTATCTTTCCGGACTTTCGCTGCCGCACTACCTCACGCTGCTTCCCGAAGCACTCCGGTTTCCGGCAGAAAGTAGTGACCTGTTCTCGCTTTTTCACACCTTGGAGCATCTGCACAAACTTCCGGCAGATTCTTCGGAAGATCCTTTGTTTTTATGTAAAACTTCCATGTGGATTACCAATATTCTGACAGAAATGATCATCTATGCCAGACATCCGCAGAAAAAGCGGGATACAGTTCCGGATTATCTGAAGGAAATCCATCATTTATTTGATACCCATTATGAGGAAAATTATTCCCTGGACGAACTGGAAAATACCTATTCCGTCAGCAAATACCGTATCTGCCGTGAATTTTCCAAATACTATGGGGTTTCTCCCATCCAGTATCTGAACCACAGACGGATGGAAGCAGCTAAAAAACTGCTTCTGACCACCGATGAAACCATCCATGAAATAGGAAGTATGGTAGGAATCCATAATACCAACCATTTTATCAATCTGTTTAAACGGGAAACCGGGGCAACCCCGCTTGTGTTTAAGCAGGATGCCCCGGTTTCTATATCCGAGCTACACTATCTTTAAATACCACGTGCCCATCTACGATAAACACGCCCGCCGTGTAGTTTTCATTTGCAATTTTTTTTACGATCTTGTGAATGACACGGCGTGCCATCTCCGCAATATCCACTTCATAGGTTGTAATTCCAATATCGCACAATCCCGGAAACAGATAATTATCAAATCCCACAACAGAGACATCCTCCGGGACACGGTATCCCTCGCTCTCCAGCTTGCGGATCAGATATGAAGCTGCCAGATCACAGTTGCAGACAAACGCTGTCGGCATGTCGGTCGGAAGCTGATAATATTTTTCCAGATCCATCCGTCCGGTATTCCGGTCACGGTCGTCAATCACATAATCTTTTGGGTTGGAAACCCCATGCTCCAACATGGATTTTGCATATCCCAGATAACGGTCCGTAATACTGTTGGTCATGCCAATCGTTCCCACATATGCAATCTTCCGGTGTCCCATGCGGAACAAATAGTTGGTCAGTGCATAGGTTCCATAAAAGCTGTTGGAAATCACGGTATCCAGTCCGACCGTATCATTATAGAAATCCATGCATACAATCGGGACTCCGGCCTCGGCTTCTATATGTTCCATATAGGATTTTGTCATATCTCCCAGAATAATAATACCATCTACTTTTTTCTCCTGCACGAGAAGCGGCATCTGGTTTTCCAGGACACTGTCCCTGGGGATGCTTTCCAGCAATGTAAAGCATCCTCTCGCTACAGCTCTTTTATTTACTTCCTGATACATCATGAGGTAAAAAGAATCATATTTATCCAGATAAACTTCCTGTATCAGGACTCCGATATTATATTGTTTTTCCGCAGACTGCCGTTTCGTCTCTGAAGGACTGCGGTATCCAAGTTCTTCTGCAAGATTCTTTATTTTCTCCCGCATTTCCTCGCTGACACCTTTTTGTCCGGACAAAGCTTTTGAAACAGTTACCGTGCTGACACCAACCTGTTCCGCAATATCTGCAAGTTTTACTGCTTTTGCCATAATTCCCTCGATTTTTCATACTAAATCTATTTTTGAAACCAAATATATTTTGATTAATTTAAGTTAATTTTACCTTCCTATTTCTTTTTTGTCAATTAGTCTGCCATAAAATGATACAGATAGCTCCGGTAGTCTCCCTGCTCAGACGGTACTAAAATACCGGCATTCATCAGCAGATCACCACCGTATACATTTTCGCTCTCTGTTTCCCCTTCGAGACGATAATCCAGATTCGGATTCAGTCCCTGCAGACGTACCTTTAGGCTGTGGTAATTTGGCCGTGCGTGTACGGTCACAAAGGTAACCAGTGCTTCTTTTTTATCCTTGGATACCACCATATAGCAATCATAGAAATGATTTTCACGGTATGACGCGATACGATAATAATCACCCTCCCGCACTAGATCATTGTACTTGTGATACATCGCAGTCTGCTGTGGAATCTGCTCCTGTTCTTCCTTTGCAATCTTTGTGATATCCAGCTCGTAACCAAAGGTTCCTGCCAGGGCAACTTCCCCTCTTGTCTTAAACGGAGTATTTCTGCCTACGGTATGGTTCGGACAATCTGAAACATGCGCTCCCATGGCAGACAGCGGATAGATAAGTGCTGTGCCCTCCTGAATACCAAGCCGCTCAATCGCATCGGTATCATCGGAGCACCAGATCTGTGGACTGTAGTAGAGCATGCCCGGATCAAAACGCGCTCCACCGCCGGAACAGTTCTCCAGCAGGAGATCCGGGAAATCCTGTGTCAGACGTTCCTGCATCTCATAGACACCGAGCACGTAGCGATGGCTTAACTCGCCCTGACGGTCTGCCGGAAGTGCCAGACTTCCCAGATCCGTAAGCTGACGGTTCATGTCCCACTTGACATATTCGATATTTGCACTGTTTAAAATCGCACGGATCTTCTCATAGATACAGTCCCTCACATCTTTTCTGCTGAAATCCAGGACATACTGATTTCTTGAAAGCGTTCCTGTACGTCCCTTGACAGCGATCGCCCAGTCCGGATGCTCTTTGTACAATTCGGAATCCGGAGAAATCATTTCCGGCTCCATCCAGATGCCGAATTTCAGACCAAGCTTATTTACTTCATCCACAAGATATTTCAGTCCGCCCGGCAGCTTATTTTCATTGACAAACCAGTCCCCAAGACTTGTACTGTCATCGTTGCGGTGTCCAAACCAGCCATCATCCATAACCAGCATTTCAATTCCGTACTGAGAGGCAAGTTTTGCAATATCCAAAAGTTTTTCAGTATTGAAATCAAAGTAGGTTGCTTCCCAGTTGTTGATCAGGATCGGGCGTTTCTGATTGCGGTATTTGCTGCGGATCAGATGCTGGCGATAGAAATCATGGAAATTTCTCGTCATTTTTCCAAGTCCCTCTGCGGAGAAGGTAAGTGCCACTTCCGGTGTATAAAAGACTTCTTCGCTTTCCAGTTTCCAGGAAAAATCTGCCGGATGAATTCCCATGACTGCGCGGATGCTGTCAAACTGGCTCTTTTCCAGCTGCGCAATAAAATTGCCGGAATAAATAAAATGCATGGCATATACTTCGCCGGCGGTCTGTGTACTGGATGATTTCATCCATGCCATAAACGGGTGCTCCTGATGGGAAGACTCCCCGCGGATACTTCCCACGCTGGTCTTTCCATAACCGATCGGACGACGATCCATCTGGCGCTCTCTCGCCCAGGAACCGTGAAGTGTCAGCATCTCGTATCCATCGTCATCCATATCAAGGCATGCGGAGTATGCTTTCGTAAGATAAACAGCCTCTTTGCTGTGATTACAGATACGCACGCTTCTTGTAATCATATCATTTTCTTCAAACACGGTATAATACAGATCCACATCCAGCTGTAACACTTCATCCCTGCAGTGAAGGATCAGTGTCTGTGCGGCATTCTCCCGGTCAAAAGCAGACGGCAGTCCCGGAAGTTCTGGTTTCTGATCTGTAATTTCATAAGAGACATAGGTCGGCATAACCGCATGCTGTCCGGCCTGTGTGCGCACAGCAATGCTGCTTTCCCGATAATCTCCCACTCCGTTTCCGGAATACTCCGATGGAAATGTATCATAAAAAGAGCAGCGCTCTCTTTCATTCTCCGATGGAACAAACGGTGCCTCTCCGGTACGAAGCAAGTAGCGCAGATCCTGCCCGCGCACACGCCTGCCATAATATACATGACCTACAAAGGTCCGGTGGTCTGCAAGACCTATGATATAGCTGGTATTTGCCGTCTCCAGACGGAACAGATCCAGATTTTCATCAAATACAATACTCATGTTACTCCTCCAGTATTTTTTCTTCTATAAACTTCACGGCCAGGTCTTTGTTTTTTAAGCCATCTGCCAGGCCTGCCACACAGGTATCCGGATACCAGCCGGTTTCCTTCACCCAGGCATTTTTTTCTAACTTTATGCCGATCGGATATTTTTTTCCGGTTTCGGTACTTTTTACATACACCAGATCGTCCTCATAGGTTTCCAACAGCTCTTTCGGTAAATACTCCCGGATATCTGCCAGATAATCAAACTCTCCCAGCGAATAAAAGAAATCATAATCCGCCAAAAAGACATCTACCGACTGTGTCATAAAACGGCTCTGGATCATCTGTATGCTTTCTACGGATGCACTGTCATTTTCATTTGTCGTGGCTCCCAGATTACTGCTGACAATCACTTCGTTTTTCTTTGGGTCAACCCCATTTTCTTTCAGGAAACTCTCATAATATGAGGAATCCTCAACCAGATTATTGGCTGACTGCTGCGCATTAACCGCCATAATCTCAAGCGCCATATCTTTTTGTGTAAAGTAATGGATGACCAGAAAACTGATGATTCCTATGATTGTCAGGGCAACCACGGTCTGTAATCCATAATAATGAACCAGATACCACATTTTATCTTTTCCATGCAGTTCCTTTAACTTTTCTTTTTCCGTTTTCGGTTCTTCTTTTTGATAAAGGACACTGTCCACCCCGGCTTTTGAGAAATCCGGTCTTATATTTTTCTGATCATCCATAAATTTTATTCTCCTGCGTATGCAAGCATCGCGGTGCGCAGCTCATCCAATTTCTTTTCCGAATCTTTGATATCTGCTCCGACAACACCAAAGTAGAATTTGATCTTTGGTTCTGTTCCGGATGGACGTACACAGCACCATGCATTGTCACTTAACTCATAGTAAAGTACGTTGCTCTCCGGCAGACCTGTCGGTGTCACTTTGCCGCTTGCGATTTCTGTTCTTGTATCTTTCTTGTAATCCCGAAGTGCCAGAACATCCCATGCACCGATCTTTTTCGGCGGGTTGCTGCGCATCTCGTTCATCATGCTCTGAATCTTTTCTGCTCCGTCCATACCCTTTAAGGTCATAGTCTCAAGGCCTTCTTTGTAATAGCCGTAAGTCTCATACAGAGAAACCATGGCATCCCAGAGGGTGATTCCGTTGGATTTGCACCATGCTGCCACTTCGCAGAGCATCATGACTGCCACACAGGCATCCTTATCTCTTGCATAAGTACCTGCCAGACATCCGTAGCTTTCTTCCAGTCCAAAGACGTACTCATAACTGTTCTGCTGCTCAAAAAATTTGATCTGCTCACCGATATACTTAAATCCGGTCAGTACCTCGATCAGTTTTACTCCGTAAGCTTTTGCGATTGCCTTTGCCATGTCGGTGGTTACGATAGTCTCAACCAGTGCACCGTTTGCCGGGAGTGTTCCGGTTGCTTTTCTCTCACGCAGAATGTACTCTGCAATCAGCATACCGGACATATTTCCAGTGAAACTTACATACTCTCCTGTCTTGGTATCCTTTGCATAAACACCCAGACGATCGGCATCCGGATCGGTTGCCAGAACGAGGTCTGCATTTTTCTCTTTTGCCAGAGCCAGTCCCAATTCAAATGCTTCCTTTGCCTCCGGGTTCGGATAGCTGACGGTCGGGAAATCGCCGTCTGGAAGCTCCTGCTGCGGAACCACATATACATGGGTAAATCCAAGCTCTTTCATCACACGGCGTGCCGGGATATTGCCCGTGCCGTGAAGCGGTGTATACACGATCGTGATCTGATCCTGCATGCGGTCAATCGCGCCCTGATTGACTACCTGTGCCTTGACCTGTGCAATATATTTGTCGTCGATCGCTGCACCGATGATCTCGTAGAGTCCTTTTGCCTTTGCCTCTTGTGCTCCCATCGTCTTAACGGTGGAAAGATCGGTGATCGCCATAACTTCCTCAGTCACGCCCTTGTCATGCGGCGGTGTAAACTGTGCGCCGTCCTCCCAGTAAACCTTGTAGCCGTTGTACTCCGGCGGGTTGTGGCTGGCGGTGATGTTGATGCCGGCGATGCAGCCAAGCTCGCGGACGGCAAAGGAAAGCTCCGGCGTCGGGCGCAGCGTCTCGAACCGGTACGCCTTGATGCCATTTGCCGCCAGTGTCAGCGCTGCTTCCTCGGCAAATTCCGGGGACATATGACGGGAGTCAAATGCGATCGCCACGCCTTTTGCCGCGCCGCCCTGCTTGATGATGTAATTTGCCAGTCCCTGGGTCGCACGGCGGACGGTGTAGATATTCATCCGGTTAATACCTGCACCGATGATGCCGCGCAGTCCTGCCGTACCAAACTCCAAATCCATATAGAAACGCTCTTTAATCTCATTTTCATCGCCCTCAATGGCGCGTAATTCCTCTTTCGTTGCCTCGTCAAAGTATGGATTTTCCAGCCATTCTTTGTAAATCGTCATGTAATCCTTCATGATTCACTTACCCCCTGCTTTCTTCTAGGATGACTTTCTTTTTCTCCATTATAGTATAATTATTCTGAAAAATAAAGAGAATTTCGGTTACTATTCTTTGTCTTTATTTTTTCGTTTTTCAAAGTTTCTCCATGATATATCGAATACGCTTAACCAAAGAATTTATATGCATATGTAAATCAACATTTCTTATCGGATTGCCTCAAGAAAGAGGTTCCGCGCCGTCTGCTGTTCTTCCAGCTTCTGCAGTTTTTCAATGCTGCGGACTGGAATCCACGCCTTGCCTGCATTATAATAAAAATTTAACTGTTTCCAGTATTTTTCCGGATATGTGAAACGAACTCTTAAGTATTGCCACTCTTGAGGCGATATCGGACGGATTTTATGATATTCCCGGAGCATTTCCCTCGCAAGCTTCAGGTCCCAGTTGTATTTTTCGAGGATTTTTCTCATAAAGCAATACAAATCTGACATCTGAATATCAAAGCTCCAATGTCCGAAATTCGTCACCGCAGTTTTGTCTGTATCACTTTTCAATATTAAAATATTGTGCTGATTATATTCCCCATGACAGACCTGACCTTCCTTCCAGGCTTTTTCCCTGAGATTTTCATACCCTATCTCTTCTAAGAGTTCTACTGCATACTGCGCTCTCTGTAAAAAACGCTCCACGCTGGCCAGATAGTCTTTTTCAAATACACAGGATGCCCCTTTTTTTCGTATAAATTTGCGGATTTTGCGAAGTTCCTGATTATGTCGGAGATACACATCTTTCAGGGACTTTTCCC
>ERZ773245.2016-NODE-2016-length-12365-cov-17.090252_pt1 | contig 12365 bp, 10 predicted proteins | sample MGYA00580988_ERZ773245 | MGnify/ENA primary metagenome ERZ773245 (study PRJEB29015, sample SAMEA2737792) | human gut metagenome | biome: human gut; feature: human-associated habitat; material: faeces | place: China | collected 2012 ... | reverse complement strand
CATGAATCAAGGCGTTTGCCAAAGCCTCGCGCAAAGCCTTATGCAGAGGGGTGTCATCAATGCGGTCAGCACCATTCAGTTTGAACGGAACTTTTATGTCCTGCGCAATGCGGTTATAAACGCGGAAATAAAAGTCACAGATATTACCACTCCAATCGCCTGAACTGGACACGATTCTGTCCGTCCAGCGCTCATCTTCTGTGGCACTGCGATCATGTTCCTGATAGTCCAGAAAATAATGCGGAAATTCCCGCACGATTTCGTATTCATGTCCGAACATTAATAATCCCGCAGCAGTAGGGCGCAGCTTGCCATCTGCGTCTCGTGCCATAGCACCGATGCGGTGCAGAAAATCCTCCACAGCTAATTCTGACCATACATGGCCGGGTCGGAGATTATCCATGCGCTGGCGATAGCGGCGAATGGTGTCCATATCAAGGCAGTCTATCGTCATAGTATCCATGACGCGGGCGTCCTGCGAAATATCCGCCTGATCCCGCATCATGGCGCGCACTTCATCCTTGGTGCAGCGGTAATCACCCTCGCCATTTCGACGATACGTTCCCGAAAAAGGATCAACGCCTGTGTAGACCGGCTTATCGTGGCGGTCAGCGCGGGGCACTTCGATAACAACAATCTGGTTGCCGCCGCTTTCTACAATTTGTACATTTCGGTCAGAAAGAATATTTACATTGACGATGGAATGATTATTGACGCTGTTCCAAAAGTCAGAAACAAGTTTTTCGGGAGAGGCGAGTTGCACACTGGAAAAACTCATGTCTGCATTTTCTACAACGCCAAGCAGAATATAACCGCCGAAAGTATTGGCAAAAGCGGAGTATGTCTCCCAGATGCTATGGGGTAAACCGCCTTGTGCCTTTTTGGCTTCAAGGCGGTTGTTTTCTTTGTATTTACTCAATTGGGATAAATCTAGCATAACATCTATCTCCCGAATATGTTATTTACAATTAAGCTAAACCCATTATAGTGCATAGAGCGCGTAAAGGTCAATGAAATCGCATTATGCCAGAATAGAATTTTTAATGCCAATATTGTTGGATTTGCTGTTTCCCATATAAGCAGTTTCTATACAGAACATCAATTCGTGCCATAGTAACAACCTTATACAATATTAAGCTTGGATGTAGTTGATTATAGCATAGAGGTCGATAAAAAGTGAGTTGGAAAATGTGTAAAAAACGACGTGAGACTACGTTCCGTAAAGCTGGGCAAGAAGATAAAAATAAACGATGAAACGATGCATTTTGGGAAACTATACAGGATAGTGCAGTTGCTTATAGGCATTCAGTCGGAAAACTGCGGCAGGACGGCGTAAACAGACGTTGAAACGTGAATTTTGCTGCTCCTGCACATTTACCGCCAAAACAAGAAAAAGCCCATTGTTGGTTGTCACAACGGGCTTTTTCGGCATTTTGATATGTGATTGCACAGTAGTGGTCAAATGGTGGTCAATAACCCCACCCATAGTCACATATTCTCTGCCAAAAAGGTCTTGTGGCTGAAGTGGGCCGCTAAAGTCATAATCCACCTGCTCGTATAATCCCATTGTTATAAGACTTAAAACGAGTTATCATCTCTGAATTGCGATGCGCGGGTATTAGCTGGGATATAACTCCATTTCCAATTAAAACAGCTTTTCGCATGGCGCGCCTTTATTATCCACCACAAAAATGATTGGTGATTTAGGTGATTGCGTTGAATTTGGACAGTTAAAATTTTCCGTATACGGTGATTTCGTTTTTATTTTGCGGCGACAAATGTAAATCGGCATTTTCTAAATCAGTAGATTCACCGATATGCTTATAGCTTTCACGATCAATATAAAATATGAACTACAAAGAAATTCAGAAACACTTTGGCTGTGGGCATACCAATGTCTATGAGAAGCGCAAGAAGCTGGCTGAAACAATGAAGGCGTTGAAGGAGTAACGATCATGAAGAGCTTTGAAGAACATCTGCGAGGCGCAAAAGCACATAACCGTGAGGATAAAATCTGGCTTGTTACGTATTTTTCTGGGAAAATGGCTAAGTTGTGTGCTAAGTACGGCTTTCCCGATGATGAAGATATGTTCGTCTACCTGATCGAGCATTTCCTGCGGGACTTGGATAGGTTTGTCATATACGGTGATGACCATACCGTACATAGCGGAGGAAATGGCAGTGGCAACAGATAAGACTCGATATAAGGATGTAAAAGTTCGCATTCCGGAGGAAGAACTGGCTGTACTGAACTGCCGTGTTGCAAAACAGGTATGTCCAGAGAACAATATATCCGTTGCCTGATTGCAGATACGATTCCTGCTGAATATCCGCCAGCGGATTACAGGCTTATCATTCGAAAACTGGATGAATTGCAGGAGGTGATGGAAGCACTGGTTGACGAGAACCCCGTCAAACGCGATGCAATGAAGCTGTATATTACGCTTCAAAATGTGGCGAGTACGGCGGATATGCTGCGTAGGGCAGTGATGTCATTTGTGTCAAGACGCGAAAAGAAATAAAAAGTGGGGCTGTTGTAAAAATCGTTTTGAGACAGCCCCTTCATTTTCGTTATTCATTCAGCAATTCCGCATCAGACAATGTGGGGTCAAAACTGCCTTGAATGGTGGGTACGGAGCGAGTATTTAGTACATAGCCGGGGGGTAGCGTAGTGGGGGTAAAGCCAGTGACTTCTCTAAAGACACGGTTGAAACTGCGAATTGTATTAAATCCACAGCGCAGCATGACATCTGTAATTTTCATAGTCGGGGCACTGTCAAGCAGCTGTACAGCCTTTTCAATGCGTACTACATTTAGGTATTGTGAAAAGGTCATGCCAGCCTGCCGCTTGAAATAGCGGGAGAAATAAGCATCAGACATATTCATAAATTGTACGGCATTCTGATATGTGATGTGTTCATATTCCAGATCAATATGGTTCAGCAATTGCTTATAGCGGGTGATTACGTCACTGAATTGCCACTGAGCTTTTCTTAATGGTTCTCCTCGAAAGACGTCAACTAAAATTTCTCCTATCATGGCTTCTGTACGGCATTCGAAGAAGATAGGCTGATTCTGGAGTTCATGTCTTATTTCAGACAGCTTTGGAAGAATGCCATACCGGTCCTCAAACACTGGGTTTTCTAATGCGAAGGGGGAGGTAATGGGATCATACATCTTCTCATTGAACAGGCAGACGAGTAGAAGACTGTCCGGGCTTGCGCTGATGTAATGAACGCAGCCACTATGACAGAAGATACATTGCTGCTGGGTAATGTTGAACATGGTATCATCCAGCATAACCTGAGCGCTTCCCTCACGGCATGCTATTAATTCATGTTCCATGTGCCAATGTGAGATGTTGTGTAAGTTCCTGTATTTGCCTACCCAAACGTGCTCATTGCCTGCATACGCTCGTTTCTCAAATTTTGCTAACATTAGACAAATCTCCTTAATAAGTCAATAAATGTCTATAACAGAAAAAAGAAAGACTTTCAAATCATGAAGTAGTGGGGTAATATTAACACAAAAGAAAGAAAAAAACAAGCTGTATTTATGAAAAACGCCAATGTGAGACAAAAAGAAAGACAGGGCGAAATAATCAATGTCCATGTATGTTGTACGGTGATCGCGACGCCGTATCACAGATAGAAAGAACTAAAGGAGTCCTGCAAATAAAAGTCAGTAGGTTTTGCAGAAAAAGTCCAGAAAAAATACTCGGCAGATAGCCGAGTAAAAATGCGTACAGCAAACAGGATTCCCTCAAAAATCGGAGGCAGCAAAATGACATAATGAGCATTACAAATTAGCCTTCTTCGGCTTGAGTTACGCTTTCAGCGGCGTTCAGGCACTCCTTAACGCGAGCATAGTAAATACGCAGGAACTTGTTCGCGGCAGCGGTAGTGCAAACGAAGAACGGCTTTCCCTCATCACGTTTCTTAGTGTAGAACTGGTAAACTGCTTCATTTTCAGACTTACACTTAACGTAAGTAGAAACCACCTGAAAGAGCGCTTTCCTCAGCTGAGGTGACCCGCGCTTAGAAGTTGCCACACTGGAAAGCTGCATCTTGCCGGAACCAACCACACCCGGATCTACGCCTGCAAAGGCCACAATAGAACTGCGGTGCGGGAAACGGCGAACATCACCCAATTCAGCCATGAGATGCGGTCCTGTGGACTTTCCAACGCCGTACATGGCCATAACGGTCTCGTACTCCGGCAGCTGCTTGCAGACATTCAGCATCTCGGCTTCCAGCTTGGACTGGTTTTCGCGCAGTGCAATAAGCTGGTCGGCGGCAACTGTAACCAGTAATTTAGCATTGTTGTCACGCGGCAGTGTGGTATAGGATCCGCAACTGGCTGCGTAGAGAGCATCTGCCGCATCAGTACTAAAATGGTAACCCTTTCTCTTGCACCATTTCTTGTATCGCTCTTCAAAAGCATCCGGTGACATACGGTTAATGCAGTCGCAATGCCAAAAGCTTCGGTAAAAGTCCACCCACTTCAAATGTCCGTCTGCCTTTTCGGGGCTTGAGAACAGCTCGTTTACACGCGGAAAGGTCTTGTCAGACAAAGAAATAAGGTTGTTTGTGAGCATGACAATATTCTTATTATACAAGTCGCATTGACGTGCGCACAACTTGAGTTGCTGTCTAATTGCTTCCATAGGAGTATATTCCCGCAATGTAGACCAGTTGTCAAGCCCATACTTGGCAATTTTTAGGGCATCTTTCGGGTCGGATTTTACTTTGCGCAGAGAGCCTGCTCCGCTTTGCTTAATAAGCAATGGGTTCAGGATGCTTACAAAGATTCCTTCGCTGTGAAGCAGCGCTGCTACCGGTTCGTGGTATCTACCGGTTGCTTCCATTACAACGCGTGTATCCGGCTCCATGCAAAGAACATCCAACGCAAAATGTGACATCTCAATATCTGAATGCCTTACCTTATATGGCGCTGCAACAAGCTCTCCACCGGGCTTCATGGCAGCTACCATACTTTTACCCTTAGAAACATCGATTCCAACTACGGTCATTCGTTTTCCTCCCAATTTGAATTTGCAATGGCTTCCGCCTTTTACTTATTGCTTGTTCAATCTCCTGGGTAACACGAACGCACCGCTTTACGGTGGGACTACCTGCGTAAATCGAATGCTGCGAATAAGAATGGCGGCTGACTGACTCCATTGCGGACGTGTGAGTCCAGAGTGATAAATGTCAGACCACTACATTCTTATTCTACAGCTTAGGCAACAAGTTGGATAGCAACACGACTGGATGCCGTGGGGCTACCCGCAAATATATTGTAGGAGATAACAACATGAAAGAGAGTAAGCTGCCCAAGCGATTTTGGCTGATCATCGCGGTCGCTATGATCCTCGTGAGTATGATTGGATCCAATTTGGTGCAAAGTGATGGCGGGAAAGTAAAAATTCACAAAGTGAATCTGGTGGTTGCTGATGGTGCGGAGCTGTATGCGCAGATGTACATTCCCGAGCAGGCCAGCGCAGATCATAAGCTGCCTCTGGTAATTGTACAGCATGGCAGCCAGCACAACCTGCAAATGCAGGACATGAATATGGTGGAATTAGCGCGCCGTGGCTTTATCGTAATCTCCGGAGACGCTTTTGGGCATGGCAGTTCTACGCCAAGAGGCTTCGTCGACCCATCTATGAACTTTGCCAATATGCGCTATCTGCTGGAATACGCCTGCAACAATCTGGATTGCGTTGACATGGACAAAATTGGAATCTGCGGCCATTCCATGGGCGCTTCCATCACCACGACAACGCTAAAGTACTATGTGGAGCAGGAAGCCAGAGGCCTGGGGGTCAACAAAATCAAGGCATGTCTGGAAATTGGTTATGACCCGGAGTATGTCCCCTATACTTTTGAGGGGATTGAAGAACCAGTTTACGCGGATTCTGATTGGGGCGTCATTGCTGGCAAATACGACGAATATTTCTTCCGTCAGCCCGATGCGGGCAATGATCCTGCCCGTATTCTGGAAAGCAAGGCGGCACTGGACTTTATCCACCAGGTAGACCCTACAGCGGAGGGTCCTGTTCAGGAGGGCAAGTATTATCAGGGGGAGATTAACGGTAAGGAGTGCTACCGCGTTTACTATCAGAACCCTGAGATTCATCCGCAGAATACATTCTCTACCAATACTTCTCGTGATGTAACGGAATTCTTCTACACCTGCTTGGGTGTGCCGGATGGTTACAGCTACATTGACCCCAGTAATCAGGTTTGGCTCGGCAAGCAGCTGCTCAATGGCCTTGGGCTTGCGGGTATTCTGTTGTTCCTGTTCCAGTTCGCTTCCTGGATTATGGATGCGGTTCCCTTCTTCTCTACACTGAAACGAGGAAATAAAGTTCTTCCGGAGGCCCCCGCACTGGATACACCGAAAAAGCGCTGGGTCTATTGGGTAGGTTACGTGCTGAATATGCTGCTTCCGGCGGCACTTGCGATGCCGGTTATGCACTACTGGGTTGGCAAGCAGTCCTTTGCACCTATGACGGTTACAAAGTGGTTTGGCGAAGGTACAACAACGGAGATTGCCGCCTGGGCACTGGTTGCATCTGCCTGTATCCTGGCCGTATTTCTGCTGTCCTATTTTCTGTTCAGCCGAAAGTACGGAATGTCTACCGAAGGCTGGGGTTACAAAACCAGCGCACCCAATTTCTTTAAAAGTCTGTTGCTGGCCTTTATGACGTTCCTGACTGCCTACGCCTTTGTCTTTATTGCAGACTTCTTCTTTGTTACAGACTTCCGTTTCTGGCTCATTGCTATGCGCACTTTCAATGCCAATAAGGTAATGTATTGGCTGGCCTATCTCCCTGCGTTTGCGGTCTTCTATCTGGTCAACTCTCTGGTCGTTGAGGGTGGCAACCGAATCAAGGGGATGCCGGAGTGGGCGGTCACGACATTGAGTTGTCTGGCAAATTTCCTGGGTTTGGCAATCCTGATTTCTATCCAGTACATCGTCTATGCTCAGACCGGAACCTTTGTTTTCAACGCTATGCGAACCCACAATTTGTTCCCGTTCCTGGTACAGGTACCTGTGGCAACCCTGATTACCAGACGGTATTTCAAGGAAACCGGGAGCATTTACCTGGGGAGCTTTACCATAGCGATGCTGTATACCATGATGCAGGTCACGCAGGTTTCTACCAACTTGGGATTGATTCCTTAAAGGCGCAAAGCGCACACCGATACATTCTTTGAAAAAGCAGTGAATGATTAACAATCTCCCTTTGACATTTGCAGACATCGGAGCAAACAGGATGTTTCCGGGTTTGCGGATGCCAAAGGGAGATTTTCTTAGGGAGGCATTTATGAAAAACTACGAATTCTGGTTTATCGTCGGCAGCCAGACCCTTTATGGGCCGGAAGTGCTGGAAACGGTGGACACCCGGGCAAGGGAGATGGCGGCTTATCTGACGGAAAGGCTGCCATATCCTCTGGTATACAAGGGAACCGCCAAATCCGCTGAAGAGATTTCCGCAGTTGTGCGGGAGGCCAATTATCAGGAGAAATGCTGCGGCCTGGTTACCTGGTGCCACACTTTTTCGCCCAGCAAGATGTGGATCAACGGTCTGGAGGTTTTGCGGAAGCCCTACTGCCATTTTGTGACGCAATATAACCGGGATATCCCCAATGACGAGATCGATATGGATTTCATGAACCTGAACCAGGCGGCGCATGGAGACCGGGAGCATGGTTTCGCGGGGGCAAGGCTGCGCCTGCCGCGGAAAATCATTGCGGGCTATTGGCAAAACCCTACCGCGGCGGAGCGGTTGGGCCGCTGGATGCGAACGGCGATTGGCGTTGCCGTGTCTAGGAACATGAAGGTCATGCGTTTTGGAGACAATATGCGGGATGTTGCCGTGACCGAGGGCGATAAAATCGAGGCCCAGCTGAAATTCGGCTGGCAGGTCAATACCTGGGCGGTAGGCGATCTGGTGGCGGAAATGGCCACGGTTACGGAAGAAGAGATCAAGGCCCAAATGGCGGCGTATCTGGAAAAATACGATCTTGCCACGGAAAACAGGGAGGCCGTTGCCTATCAGGCCCGGGAGGAAATCGCCATCAAGCGGATGCTGGACCGGGAGGGCTGCCGGGCCTTCGCGGATACCTTCCAGGATCTGTACGGCCTGGAGCAGCTGCCTGGTCTGGCGGCCCAGGATCTGATGGCGCAGGGCTACGGTTTCGGCGGCGAGGGCGATTGGAAAGTGTCGGCGCTGCTGGCGGTCATGAAAGCCATGGGCAAAGACGAAAACGGCGCTTCCGCTTTTATGGAGGACTACACCTATCATCTGGAGCCGGGCAGAGAGTATTCGCTGGGTGCACATATGCTGGAGGTCTGCCCCAGCGTGGCCCAGGGAAGGCCCCGGATCGAAACACATCCTCTGGGCATTGGCATGAACCGAAAGGATCCTGCCCGGCTGGTATTCAACGGCAAGGCGGGGAAAGGCATTGTGGCGAGTCTGATTGATATGGGTGGCCGGTTCCGGCTGATCGTTCAGGATATCGAGGCGGTGGATCCGATTATGGACATGCCAAATCTGCCTGTGGCCCGGGTCATGTGGCGGGCCATGCCGGATCTGCTTACGGGTGTGGAATGCTGGATCACCGCAGGCGGTGCCCACCATACGGTTCTGAGCTATGACGTAACTGCCGAGCAGATGCGGGATTGGGCCGCGATTATGGGTATCGAGTATGTCCATATCGACAAGGACACCACCCAAGAGAAGCTGGAACAGCAGCTGGTGCTGCAGGACATTGCCTGGAAGCTGCGCTGAAAAGGGGGAACATATGGAGCTGAAGGATACGGTCCTCGGTATTGAACTGGGTTCGACCAGAATCAAGGCAGTGCTGGTGGACAGGAATTTCCGGCCGCTGGTTTCCGGCAACTTTGCTTGGGAAAACCAGCTGGTCGATGGGGTCTGGACCTATGCCATGGACCAGGTCTATCAGGGACTCCGGACCTGTTACGCGGACTTGAAGCGGCAGGTTCAGCAGCGCTTCGGCCAGACCATCCGGCAGGTGGGGGCCATTGGCGTTTCCGGTATGATGCACGGCTATCTGCCCTTTGACGCACAAGGAAACCAGCTGGCGCAGTTCCGAACCTGGCGAAATACCATGACGGAACAGGCTGCGGAAGAGCTGACCGCCCTGTTTGGCTTCAATATTCCCCAGCGCTGGAGTATTGCCCATCTGTATCAGGCCATGCTGAACGGGGAACCACACGTAAAGGAAATTTCGTTTCTTACGACGCTGGCGGGTTTCCTGCACTGGAAGCTGACAGGAGAGAAGCGCATGGGCGTGGGCGAGGCCTCCGGCATGTTCCCCATTGGCCGGGGCAGCTGCGCCTACGACAAAGAGATGGTCCACAAATTTGACGCGCTGGCGGCGGAAATGGGCTATTCCTGGACATTGGAGCAAATTCTTCCCCAACCGGTTCCCGCGGGAACCCCAGCGGGAATTTTGACTCCGGAGGGGGCCGCACTGCTGGATCCTTCCGGAGATTTGCAGCCGGGAATCCCGTTGGCACCCTGTGAGGGAGACGCGGGAACCGGTATGACAGCTACCAATGCTGTCCGGTTGGGAACCGGCAACGTATCCGCCGGAACTTCAGATTTCGCAATGCTGGTTACGGACTGTAAAATGGCGGTACACCGGGAAATTGACATGGTGACAACGCCCGCGGGGATTCCCGTCGCCATGGTACACTGCAACAACTGCACTTCGGACATCAACGCGTGGGTTTCTCTGTTTGAGGAATTTGCGGAGGCGATCGGTGCGCCCCAGGAGCCGGGAAAGCTGTATACCCTGCTGTTCCGAAAGGCACTGGAGGGCAGCCCGGATGGCGGCGGGCTGGTCAGCTGCAATTTCTATTCCGGAGAGCCTGTTTTGGGCCTGAATCAGGGACGCCCGCTGGTGGCCCGCAGTCCGGACAGCCGATTGAACTTGGGAAACTTTATGCGGACGCACCTCCTGTCTGCCCTTGCCACCCTGAAAATCGGGCTGGATATTCTGACGCAGCAGGAAAAAGTGGAGCTGACCAAGCTCTATGCCCACGGCGGATTCTTCAAGACGCCGGAGGTGGGACAGCGGATCCTGTCCGCGGCCACCGGGACGCCTGTGGCTGTTATGGAAACAGCGGGAGAGGGAGGACCCTATGGCATGGCGCTGCTGTGCGGATATCTGCTGTGGCACCGGTCTGGAGAGACGCTGGAGGATTTTCTGGAAGACAAGGTGTTTTCGGAGGCGGAAGCCCACACGGTTATGGCGGAGCAGCGGGAAATTGAGGGCTTTGCGGCATTCCTGGCACGCTATCGTCAGGCTCTGGAAATCGAAAGAACGGCTGTAGCTGTTTTGCTGGACTGACGGCATTCATGAATGATCACAGCTTGCGGCTAAACCCGTCTTTGCGGCAGATCCAACAGCCATTGCTGGACAAGCACTATCTGCGTAAGCATGAGAAAAACGCTTATTACGGGCAAAAATAAGACAAAAGGGGCTGTCAATGTGGCAGCCCCATTTTCTATTATATTTGATCCCAGAATTCGACCGCAGGAATATAATTTACTTCGTATTTCTCATCTATGTCTTCGTTAGACATTGCATTATTCAGGGAGTTATAAGCGGTGTCGTCATGGTAATAGGCATACCACTTTGTGTTCTTACTAACAAAATCACGAATTACACAAAGGTACGGTAAATCTGCTACTCCTGCCGACCAGCCAAAAATCACAACTTTATCCACATTATGTAGTTCCTTCCAGCATTCATGATGTTGCCTTATAATCGAAGCAGTATCTTTATATGTGAACTCCAAATAATTTGCAACAGCGCGATGAATACTGGCGTTACCCTCATCAAACTCTTCATCCGCTTCGTTGGCTAATCTTTGATGATCTTCAATATCTTTGTGATTGCAGTGCCCCATAATAGGAGCGGTATTCGTTACGGAAGCTACACCTCCGTGGATATGAAGAACATTTTTTATTTTGTAGATATTTTCAAGTAAATCTGTATAGTTGAACGTCAAAAAATAGTCGGTACTCCCTATTAAAGATTTTCGCATAGGTGTTTTACCATTTGTGTTTACTGTTTCTATCCATTCCTTTACATGTAGTTCTAATTCTTTTATATATCCGTATTGATCCGCCCAATACGAGTCCATTGTATCCTCTCTTCCGACTAGTCCGCTGTCCAAATCCATATCGTCCAACACAGATGTAGAGATGTCTATCATTTCGGAAATATTCGGATAGCCCATTTTATTCTCGAATTCACTCCATAACTCATTTCGCACAGCCTTTTCCCATTGCTTATAGGCACCTGCGGAAACTCTTGGAGATGAAGGGTCAAATTGCTCGATATTATACATGTGTTCGAATTCTTGAAGAAATTCGGGATATGTGCGAGCCAAGTACACTCTGAAGTCCCAATATGATGTATCCAGCTTATGAGCTATATCAAATCCATTTCCAATAATATACAGTGTTTTCATAGAAAAATATTCTTCCTCAATAAGTGCTACGGTACGTCATCTTCTGACATATTCTAAGTGCAGTTATTGCTAATTGCGTACAATGGCAAGGTAAGAAAAACATCAAGCAAAGAGAAAATTATTAGTTCTGCAATTTGTGACCTTTCCTGCAGGACAAAAATTAAGAGAAAAACTTTACTCACTTGTGCAATTCGCTTAGATCGCGGCGAAGGTAAATTGTGAAATCCTGCATGGGAATGTTATATTCCTCCAACATTCGCTGCATAATAGATGCGATAAGATTTGCACTGTTATTTATCCATACATACAAATTTGTTCCAGGAATAGATTTGTTCTTTTGAGGAGCATGATGCTTCATGAAATACTCTAACTATCTTGCATTTGCTGGCTGTATCAGAGGACAGATGGCCACATAATCTTCCACTCAAAATACTCTGCCTGCGTAATCTCTCCTGCATACAACTTCTTCTGAACTGCAGCCCAATCCTTTAGAAAATCATCCAGAATCGTATCATCAAACCACATCGCCACGGGGGAGCGCGGCGGCCAGTTATCGTTGTCATCATAGTGCAGCGCAAGGTCTGGGTTGGCATTATACCGTGCTGTGCCGCGCTCGGTGGGCACCAGCTTGATAACACCGGGCTGCTCCTCATCCAGCCAGAAAAGCTGTTCCAGAATATCATTCGCCGGACCGTTCCCGCCATCGGAAAGTGCCAACGGAGAAACACGCAAAGCCTCTGCTATTTGATTTAGCAGGGGCTTTTTTGGCACGCGGTAACCCATTTCGTATTGCGCAATGCGGTTTGCGCTGAGGTCGACCAACTCGCCCAACTCTTTCTGGGTCA
>ERZ773245.1996-NODE-1996-length-12472-cov-4.911895_pt1 | contig 12472 bp, 6 predicted proteins | sample MGYA00580988_ERZ773245 | MGnify/ENA primary metagenome ERZ773245 (study PRJEB29015, sample SAMEA2737792) | human gut metagenome | biome: human gut; feature: human-associated habitat; material: faeces | place: China | collected 2012 ... | reverse complement strand
GCCTTCAGGAAGAAGAAGGCGATAACCGTTTAACTCCATAAGCTATGAATTTGGAGACAAAGATAACAATTTATAAATTTACCCCTCAGGTTTTTACATTGACCCCATATTTTTATAGGACTATTACGGTAATATAAAATCTATCTTTATTCTTTAATATATTGATATATAGAAGATTAATTGAGTGTATGTTACATGTATGATAAAGAATGTAACATATAAAAAAAATATGTAATGTCATCAAAAAAACATGTTATACGATTTTCAGAATCACATGTGTGTCTTTTGTACATTTGTTGCGGAAAAGCCGGAAATATAAAACTACTCATATTAAATATGCAAATATGAAGAACTCTTTATCTTTCGTGTGCCTTAAAAATATTAATAACTATAAAATCGAGTATTGATGAATAAAAGATCTTTTTTTACAATTTTATCGGCCTTATTAGTCTCTGCCGGTATATTGGGAAGCTTTTCTTCTTGCAATTTGTCCAAAGCAAATGGAAATTTACCTGCTGTAAAGGATTCTACAGCCCTTTTTGATTATTTTACTTATAAAGGTGATGATGATTTTTACAAGGAAAATCCACTGCCTGATGATGAGTCGTTTTATAATCCTATTTTGTCTGGTTGGTATTCAGATCCTAGTATATGTACAAATGGAGAAGGAGACTATTTCTTAGTGACTTCTACTTTTACTTATTTTCCAGGTGTACCTATCTTTCATAGTAGGGATTTAGTAAATTGGAAACAGGTAGGACATGTTCTTAGCCGTCCTTCCCAATTGGTTAATATGAAAGGACAGCATGTGAGTGGGGGAATTTTTGCACCGGCTATTTCATATAATCCTCACAATAAGACTTATTATATGGTAACCACTAATGTGGGAGCGGGTAATTTCTTTGTGAAAACTCAGGATCCTTTTGGAGAATGGTCTGATCCTATTATGTTGCCTGAAGTGGGCGGTATAGATCCGTCTTTCTTCTTTGACGAAGACGGAAAAGCTTATATTGTAAATAATGATGATGCTCCGGATTATAAACCAGAGTATAGCGGGCATCGTACAATTCGCATACAAGAGTTTGATGTAAAGTCAGATAAAACGATTGGACCTCGCAAAATTCTGGTAAACAAAGGTGTGCATCCGGAAGAAAAACCTATCTGGATAGAAGGTCCCCATATGTATAAGATTAATGGGAAATATTTCCTCATGGATGCGGAAGGTGGTACGAGTACCTGGCATTCTGAAGTTATTTTCCGCAGTGATTCTCCGATGGGAACTTTTACGCCTTGGACGAAAAATCCAATATTAACACAACGCCATCTTAGTGCTGAACGTCCTAATCCGATTACTTGTGCCGGTCATGCTGATTTGATACAAACCAAAGAAGGCGATTGGTGGGCTGTGTTTTTGGCATGCCGTCCTATAAATAATAAGTTTGAAAATTTAGGGCGTGAAACATTTTTAATGCCAGTAAGGTGGAGCGAAGATGGTTTTCCTTATATGACGCAAGAAAATGAAATAGTTCCTCTGATTCTAAAACGAACAGGCGTAAAGCGTGATGCTAGTGTGACATTTGGTAACTTCGAAGAATTTGAAGATTTTGATAACACTTCTTTGGGAATGCAGTGGATGACATTGCGTGCTCCTGCTACTGAATTGTATTCTTTATCTGATGCTCCGGGCTTTTTGACTTTGAAGTGTGCCGCTGTCAGTGCTACTGAAAAGGACACTCCTGCTTTTGTTTGCCGTCGTATGCAGCATCATAAATTCGAATCTACTACCCGTATGTTGTTTAATCCTTCCAATGAAAAGGAAGAGGCTGGTATGTTATTGTTTAAAGATGAAAAGCATCAATATTTACTTGCTGTAAATAAGCAAGGAGAAAATAAATCTGTTTTTCTAAAACGAATAGGTGAGTCTGAACAAGTCTTGGCTTCTGATACAATATCTGAAAAAACAAAAGAAATTTATTTGAAAGTAATATCTCAAGGTACTCATTATGATTTTTATTATTCTTTAAAAGGAGAGAAAGATTGGACTTTGCTCTGTAAAGATGTCGATGCAAGCTATCTTTCCACAGCTACAGCTGGTGGATTTACGGGTAGTGTGATAGGGCTGTATGCTGTTTGTAAGTGATATTTATTGTTGCATGTAACATGAAGAATAATTTCTGTTACATGCAACAAATCCTATGTAACGTTTGTATGGATATGTGGAACACTTTCACAATTATTTTTTTATATATTTAAAATATATTTGCGCGGTGAAATCAATCATGTTAACTGTTAGCGTTTATTAATCTTATACTAATAAAAATGAAATGTATGTATGATGATAGCTAAGGCTATTAAAGAATGACTGATGATTAGAGAACAATGTAGTTAATTAACATCTTAAACTAATGGTAATGAAAAATGTAGTAAAAAAAAATCAAAAGATTCCTTACCTCTTTTTACTCATGCTGTTCTGTTGCCTGATGGCATCGGCACAAAGTGGGATAACGGTAAGGGGAACTGTTTTTGACAATAATGGTGAGACGGTCATTGGTGCCTCAGTGGTATTAAAAGGTAATAATTCAATAGGTACGATTTCAGATATAGATGGTAATTTTATGTTGACTGTGCCCAATGAAAACCCTACTCTTATTGTTTCATTTGTGGGAATGAAGACCAAAGAAGTAAAAGCGACTTCAAAAGGTTTGATCAAAATAACTTTGGAAGATGATTCTCAACAGTTAGAAGAGGTGGTGGTAGTCGGGTATGGTCAGCAAAAGAAAGCATCGGTAGTTGGTGCTATAACCCAAACGACAGGTAAAGTTTTGGAACGGGCAGCTGGTGTTTCAGATATAGGTGCTGCTTTGACAGGTAACTTGCCTGGTGTTGTTACTACTCAAGGTACGGGTATGCCTGGCGAAGAAGAACCGAAGATAACTATTCGTGGTGCAAGCTCATGGAATAACAATGAAGATCCATTGGTATTAGTGGATGGTATTGAGCGTCCTATGAGTTCTGTAGATATTAGTTCTGTACAATCTATTTCTGTATTGAAAGATGCTTCAGCGACTGCAGTCTATGGTGTAAAAGGTGCTAATGGTGTAATTCTTGTAACAACGAAACGTGGTACGGAGGGTAGTGCGAAAATAGATGTAGGTTTTAATGCTACTTTGAAATCTCCTTCAAAATTGCCTAATAAGTATGACTCCTATGATGCATTGATGTTCCGTAATACGGCTATTGAACATGAGTTGGCTTTGCGACCTGATTCATGGGAATATATTCGTCCTCAATCTTTTATTGAAAACTATCGTAATCAGACTACTATTGAACAGAGAGAACGTTATCCTAACGTTGATTGGCAAAAAGCTTTGTTTAAAGATAATACAATGTCTTATAATGCTAATATAAATATTAGTGGTGGTACGAAATTTGTAAAATATTTTGCTTCTGCCGATTATGTGCATGAAGGAGACCTTTTTAGAACTTATGATAACGGGCGTGGTTATAACTCTGGTTATGGATATGACCGTATCAATGTGCGCAGTAATTTAGATTTTAATATTACAAAAACTACTGTATTAAAAGTGAATTTGGCAGGCTCTAATGCCATTCGTAAGGCTCCATGGAGCAATACAGGAAATTCTGAATGGCAAATTGGTCAGCAATGGTCAGGTGCATACAATATTGCTCCAGATGTGTTTCTACCGCAATATTCTGATGGTAGTTGGGGTATGTATCCACTTGTGTCCAATACAACTAACTCAGCGGAAAATATTTCTTTAGGGGGTACGATGCAGGTAACAACAACTCGTATTAATACAGATTTTACATTGGAACAAGATTTAAAGTTTATAACCAAAGGACTTTCAGCTCGGGCTACTGTTTCTTGGGATAATGTTTTTGTTGAAAACAATCGTGGTATCAATGATTTGTATAATAGTGCACAACATAAGTGGATAGATCCAGATACAGGTCAGGAACGGTATGAACAATCCTATGATACCAATAATGGTTTCGATTGGACTCAAGGAGTAAATTGGAGTACTTCTCCTGGTGCTGTAGATAACAGCCAGACAGTTCGTAACCTTTATTATCAAGCACAATTGAATTGGGTACGTAGTTTTGGGAAACATAATGTGACAGCCATGGGGGTGTTCAGCCGTCAGGAAAATGCAAGGGGAAGTGTGATGCCTACCTATCGTGAAGATTGGGCATTCCGTACTACTTATAATTACGCTGATCGTTATTTTATTGAGTATAACGGTGCATATAACGGTTCTGAGAAATTCAGTCCGGAAAATCGTTTCGCTTTTTTCAATTCCGGAGCTATTGGTTGGATGATCAGTGAAGAACCTTTCATGAAATTCTTCCGGGAAAAGAAAATTGTAGATATGTTGAAAGTACGTGCTTCTTATGGTGAAATTGGTTCTGACCAATTGGGACCCGATCCTTTTGATTCTAGTCGTCGCTGGCTCTATATGAATCAGTGGGCTTATGGCGGACATACTACGATGGACCTTAATCAGACGCAAAGTATTTATACATGGTATCGCGAGTCTGCTATTGGAAATAAAGATATTCAATGGGAAGTTGTGAAAAAGTTGAATGTAGGTATAGACTATTCATTTCTTGAAGGCTTGTTTGCTGGTAGTGTGGAATTTTTCCGAGATGTACGTTCTAATATTTTTGTTTATGGTGGTGATCGTTCTATTCCTTCTTATTTTGGTGGAACACCTCCATCTGTTAATAAAGGTAAAATTCGTACAAGCGGATATGAATTGGAGTTACGTATCAATAAGACGTTTGCTAATGATTTGCGTGTTTGGGGTAACTTCAGTATGACTCATGCAAGAAATAAGGTCCTTGTGAAAGATGACCAGGCTTTACGTCCCGGATATCAGAAAGCTGCTGGACATGCTGTAAATCAATATACCTCTTATATTGATGCAGGTTTTATTCAGAGTTATGACCAATTGTTTGGCGCTCCAGCTCATGATGCCAATGATTCTCAAAAATTAGTAGGAGATTATTACATTGTCGATTTCAATGGTGATGGTATTGTAGATAACAAAGACCAAGCACCTTATGGTTATACAAATTCGCCAGAGAATACGTTTAATGCAACAGTGGGATTTGAGTGGAAAGGATTCAGTGCATTTGCACAATTCTACGGTGTAACTAATGTAACTCGTGATGTTGCCCTTAATAGTTTTGGCAGTAAATTAAATACTGTATTTGATAATGGTACATGGTGGTCAAAAGCTACTCCCAATGCAGATGTAGTTGTACCTCGTTGGAATTCTACACCAAGTTACAATGATGGAACTCAATTCTTATATGACGGCTCCTATATTCGTCTAAAAAATGTTGAATTAGCTTATACTTGGAATAAAGGATGGATCAAAAAACTTGGATTAGGCAGTTTAAAGATTTATGTCAATGGTAATAATCTTTGGTTATGGACACGTATGCCCGACGACCGTGAAGCAAATCTTTCAGGAGCTGGTTATTTAGGTGCTTATCCTACGGTGAAACGTTATAACTTTGGTATTAAATTCACATTATAATAGTGTACAAGATGAAATATAATACATATAAAACTCTGTTTTATGCAGGTCTTTTGTCTTTTTCAGTAGGATTCTGCATGACATCTTGCGAAGATTATTTGGACAAGAGTCCAGAATCGACGGTATCTGAAGAAGATGCGTTCAAGAACTTTCGTAATTTTCAAGGGTTCATAGAAGAAATATACAATTGCATACCTGATAAAGAAAAGTGTAATTATTGTACATCCTGGAATTGGGGTGATGATGAACTTTTCAATTCTATGGGGGATGGACATATGACGCATCAAGCCGATTTAGGTAATTTCCGGGCTTGGCAAAGCAATGGTCAGTGTTGGTTATACAGAGATTCTAGTAATCCTGCTTCTACCAATGCGTTTGACCATTCTTTGTGGCCACACTCTTGGTATTGCATTCGTAAAGCTAATGTAGGTCTTGCTAATTTGGATAAAATGGTAGGTACGCAAGAGGAAAAAGACATGATTGCCGGTCAACTTTATTTTTTCCGTGCATGGTGGCATTTCGAATTGATGACTTATTGGGGTGGTCTGCCTTATGTTGATCAGGTTCTTGATGCTACACAAGAACTGAATTTACCTCGCCTGAGTTATCAGGAATGTGCTGATAAAGCTGCTGCTGATTTTCGTCGTGCTGCTGATTTGCTTCCTATTGATTGGGACAAGACGTCTATCGGTAAAGCTACGGAAGGCAAGAATCAGTTGCGTGTTAATAAAATCATGGCATTAGGATATCTTGGTAAAAACTATTTGTGGGCAGGAAGCCCTTTAATGAAGAATGGTGCACAACTTGGAGGCGCTAATGCTTACAATTATGATGAAGAATATTGTAAAAAAGCAGCACAAGCATTCGGTGAGTTACTTACTTTGGTAGAGGGAGGACAGACTCAATATGCGCTTGCTGAGTTTAAGTATAAGAATGTTTATAACCATGAGAAGGCAAGTGACGCTAAGACTTGCTATTCCGATATTTTTTATACCCGTCGCCAAGGCTGGTTGATGCCCGGTTCAGTTGAGGCTATATTCCGTGGTCCTTCTGGTAGTGATGGTAATGCTAATAACAGTAATTGGAATATGACGAAAATATGGGGACCGAAGGTCGCAGGGCTTGTTTCTCATGATAAGATTATTCATTTGCCTACTGCTAATCTTGTGGAAATGTATGGTATGGCAAATGGGCTTCCTATTGATGACCCGAACTCTGGATTTGATGAGAGATACCCGTTTAAGGATAGAGATCCGCGTTTTTATCATGATATTGTATTTGATGGCTTCCACTTTGTTTTGGCTGAGGATAAATTATCTGATGCGCAAAAAACTTATGCTTATTGTGATCTTTCTACTGGTGCAGATATGCGTTCTGCAGATCTCGGTAGTCGTACAGGTTATTTCTTCCAGAAACTTGTTCCTCATACTTGTAATGAGGGTGATAAGGAATATGATTGGGGTAGTAACTTACATACTTATTTACCGTATATGCGTTTGGCGGATATTTATTTAATGTACGCTGAAAGTTGTGCTGCTGTCGGTGGTGCATCTTTCAAATCGGAGAACTGTTCACTAACCGCTCTTGATGCAATTAATAAGATTCGCACTCGCTGTGGTGCAAAAGGCGTTCATACTTCTTATATAGCAGATAATAAGAAGTTTATGGATGAAATACGTCGTGAACGTGCTGTGGAACTATCTATGGAAGGTTTTCGTTTCAATGATCTTCAGCGTTGGTTGTTACTTACAGAAGCTCCTTATACAGAGAAATATTCTGTAGAATTCGATCGCGTAGAAAGCCCTGAATTTTATAAGACAAACGATCCTGCGAATGCGGAAGTTGCAAACTATCGCCATGAATTGATTGTAAAGCGTGTGTTTGGTACGAAGCATTATTGGTTCCCCTTGCCCGATGACGATGTGTATCTTTATCCTGAATTCGGACAGAATCCCGGTTGGTAATCGTGGAAAGCTACAAAGTATGTTTAACAATAAATGAATAAACAATGAAATATATACAAGCAAGATTCATTCTCTGTGCTATGCTGGCCACTTCTTCGGTGCTTGCCAGTGCTCAGGTTGCAGATTGGAATGAAACCGATTCATTGGCAAACAAAAAAGACCAAATGGTACAGGTAGCTTTTCGTAAGGTATCCCAAAAAGACCTTTTGGGTGGTGTCTCTGTTGTTAATGTAGAGGAACTTACGAAAAAAAATTATAACACCTATAGTTTAGATAATATGCAAGGCTATGTCGGTGGTTGGAATGGTAATTCGCTGTGGGGAATGGATGGCGATAATGCTGGTTACTTAGTTTTAGTTGATGGTGTGCCTCGTGACGCAGATAATGTAATGCCTTCTGAGATAGCCCAGATTTCCTTTCTGAAAGGTGCACAAGCTGTGGTTCTCTACGGTAGTAAAGCTGCTAAAGGTGCGATTGTGATTACTACTAAACGTGGTAATGTAGAGGGGTTAAATGTTAGTGTTAGAGCTAATACAGGATTTCATGTGGCTAAGGCATATCCTGAATATTTGGGTTCTGCCGAATATATGACCCTTTATAATGAAGCTCTTTTGAATGATGATCCTACTGCAAAGCCTCTTTATACAGCAGAGCAAATCTATAATCATGGTTCTGGATTGAATCCTTATCGTTATCCTAATATCAATTATTATTCTTCGGATTATGTAAAGAAGGCGTATAATCGTTCGGAAGTAACGGCTGAAATTACTGGTGGTGGAAAACGCGCGCGTTTCTACAGCAATGTGAGCTATTATCGTAATGGCGATTTTCTTGATTTTGGTGAAGCTAAGAATAATATGACGGACCGTTTCAACGTACGTGGTAATGTGGATGTGGATATCAATAGTTTTATAAGTGCTTATATTAATGCGAATGCTACATTTTATAATTCGAAAAGTGCGAAGGGGGACTATTGGAATGCTGCAGCAACAGTACGTCCTAACTTCCCGCAAAATGCAGCTCCACTTATTCCTTTAGACATGATTGATCCTAATGCTTCAGCTGTATGGGAACTGTTAAGTACTACTTCCAATATTATTGATGGTAAGTATTTCTTATCCGGTAGTCAAGCAAATTCTACAAATGCATTTGCTGATAGTTATGCAGCAGGAAGTAGTAAATGGACAAGTCGTCAATTTCAATTTGATACAGGGGTAAATATTAATTTGGACAAAGTGCTGAAAGGTCTTTCTTTTAATGCAATGTTTGCAGTAGATTATGCAACTTCTTATTCAACCTCTTTTGATAATAACTATGCAGTGTTCATCCCTACTTGGGCTAACTACGATGGAAAAGATGTTATTGTAGCGCTGACTAAAGAAGGAAATGATGAAAAACCGGGTACCCAAAATGTTGGTGGAAGTTCTGATGAGCAAACGATTGCATTTTCCGGACAATTCAATTATCAGAATACATTTAAAAAGTGTCATAATGTATCGGCTATGCTTATTGCTAACGGCTATCAGCAAACAATCTCTGCTCAATATCATCGTATCAGTAATGCTAATTTGGCATTGCAGTTAGGTTATAACTATCAGCAGCGTTATTATGCTGATTTTGGTGCCGCGTTGATTCATTCAGCTAAACTAGCTAAAGGGCATCGTCAGGCTCTTTCTCCTTCGTTAACATTGGGCTGGCGTTTAAGTGGGGAAAACTTCTTGAAAGATTCTCCTGTTGTTGATGATTTGCTATTCAGTGTGTCTGGTAGCATTCTTAATCAGGATATTGATTTGGTAATGGGAGATAAGGAATTTTACCTTTATGAATCAGTATGGACGCAGAATGATGGCTACTCATGGTATGATGGTCCGGCTGGTAAGTATACTATTTCTACTAGAGGGCAGAATAATGACCTTTCATTCATAAAACGTAAAGAGTTTTCAGCGAACCTTAAGACGTCACTGTGGAATAGATTAATAACAGCAGATGCTTCATTTTTCATTAACTCTACTGAAGGATATTTGATTAATCAGCCCACTTTCTTCCCATCGCATCTTAATACAGGTTATCCGGCTGCATCGTTCATGGCAGTTATGAATTATAATAATAATCGCCGTATGGGTTTTGATTTTAGCGTGAATGCTAACAAGAATTTTGGGGAATTTGATTTGTCACTTGGTGTGTCAGGAACATATTATGATACCAAAATAACTAAACGTGATGAAATTTATGATGATGCTTATCGATATCGTAAGGGTAAACCAGTTGATGGCGTTTGGGGACTTCAAAGTGCAGGATTATTTCAAAGTGAGGAAGAGATAAAAAATAGTCCGGAACAAAAGCTGGGTAGCACAGTTCGACCTGGTGATATAAAATATGTAGACCAGAACGGAGATGATGTAATTGACGAGAAAGATGAAATTTATTTAGGTAAAGGAGGATGGTATGGATCGCCTTTCACGCTCGGCATTAACTTTACGGCTAAGTGGAAAAACTTTACGTTTTTTGCATTGGGTACAGGGGGATTCGGTGCTTATGGCATGAAAAATAATTCTTACTATTGGGTAGATGGAGATGATAAATATTCTGCTATCGTTCGTAATCGCTGGACTGAAGAGACAGCAGCTACTGCAACTTATCCACGCTTATCAGCTAAAAGTTCAAGTAATAACTTCCGTTCTTCAGACTATTGGTTGTATAAAACCAATCGTTTTGATTTGGCAAAAGTACAGATTACCTATGATTTACCTAAACGGGTATTGCGCAATACTTTCCTTCGTGAATTTTCTGCTTATGTAAGTGGAGCAAATCTGCTTACAATCTCAAAAGAGCGCAAACATATGGAGATGAACGTGGGGAGTGCACCGCAAACCAGATTCTATAATATTGGTGTAAAAGCAGTATTTTAATTAAAAAATAGAACAAATGAAACTAAGAAATATCATATTATCTACAGTTCTACTAGCTACATTTTCCGCTTGTGAGGATCTTTTTGAACCTGCTAAGGAGAACAATCGTGGTGTTGAGGAAATGCTTACAGATCCCAATTATGCAGTAGGTCTATTGGGATATGGTTATGCTATGTTGCCATACGAAAATACTAGTGTAAGTGATGTTGCTACAGATGATGCAGTAACCAATGATAAGGAAAGTAATTATTCCAAAATGGCTCTTGGCTCATGGGCATCAAACAACAATCCTATGGAACAGTGGCAAGCTCGTAAAGCCGCCATACAATATCTGAATACATTTTTGAGCATTGTTGATCAGGTGAGTTGGGCAAAAAATGAGGTGACCAATAAAATGTTTATTGATAAACTCAGTGGAGAAGCTTATGGACTTCGTGCACTTAATTATTACTATTTGCTAATGGCTCATGGTGGCTGGACAGAAGATGGTAAGTTATTAGGTGTACCAATGCTTCTTGAACCGGAAAGTACTACTTCTGATTTCAATCAAGCACGTGCTCCTTTCAGTGAGTGTGTACAGCAGATTTTTGAAGATTTGGAATTGGCATCCGAATTATTACCGCTAGATTATGAGAATATTGATAGTGATGCTGAAGTGCCTGCTAAATATAAAGAGATAGGTGCTCAGTTGGGAAACTATAATCTTGTTTTTGGTACTTATCAACGCGGTCGCCTTACAATGAGAATTGTTGAAGCTATTAAGGCGCAAGTAGCGTTACTTGCTGCTAGTCCTGCGTACAGAGAAGGTTCAGAAGTTACTTCAGAAACGGCTGCAAATTATGCAGCGGCAGTGTTGAACCGTATTGGCGGTGTAACAGGGCTTGATCCTAAAGGTCATACTTGGTATATGAATACGGAAGAACTTGACAATTTAGGTTCGGGTGAAGTTTCTGCTGAAATTCTTTGGAGAGGGAATAAAAGCATTGGAACGGAAGATTGGGATATGGGAATAAAGCAGGAAAAAGATAATTTCCCACCTACATTTTATGGTAGCGGACGTATCAATCCTACCCAAAACTTAGTAGATGCTTTCCCTATGGCCAATGGTTATCCTATCGCTGATAAGGCTAATAGCGGTTATTCGGAAAACGCTCCTTACACAGGTCGTGACCCTCGTTTGGAGAAATATATTTTGTTTAATGGTGCTGAATTTAAGGATAAGACTATTATTACAGGTCTTTATCCTGATGAGGATAATAAACAAGATAATGGTTTGAATCAATTGAATACCTCCACACGTACGGGTTATTATATGCGTAAGTTGTTACGTGAGGATTGTAACGCTAACCCGAATTCGCTGAATGCTAAGTATCATATTCCGGTTCGTATTCGTTATACGGAGATATTTCTTGCTTATGCCGAGGCTGCTAATGATGCTTGGGGACCGACAGGCAAGGGCGGTAATGCCTATAGTGCCTATGATGTGATAAAAGCAATTCGTGTCCGCGGTGGAGTGGGAACTGATAATGGAGATGCTTATTTGGAAAGTGTCAAAGGGGATAAAGACAAAATGGCCCAGCTCATTCGTAACGAACGTCGTATAGAACTTTGTTTTGAAAATAAACGTTTCTGGGACATTCGCCGTTGGAAAATGCCTTTGGACGAGAAAGCTAAAGGTATGCAGATAGAAAAAGCAGGTGAGAGTCTGAATTATAAGGTGATTGAAGTAGAAAACAGAAACTATAAAGATTATATGTACTACGGCCCTATTCCTTATAGTGAGATGTTGAAATGGAGTAATCTGCAACAAAATAAGGGATGGTAATCTCATAATTATAAAATGCAAAAAAGAATATGGAAAAATTTACCAATGCCCAGATAAAAGAAACAGAGGGAGTCACGGAGGAATTGAAAGCAAAAGACCAGCTTGCATGGGTCGGTCACATGAACAGCATACGCCACCGGGCAGAGGAAGTCATTCGGTCTGAGATGATTTTCGTCTGAGAAGGTGAAAAAACTGAGGCCATTCACT
>ERZ773245.1988-NODE-1988-length-12496-cov-3.001125_pt1 | contig 12496 bp, 10 predicted proteins | sample MGYA00580988_ERZ773245 | MGnify/ENA primary metagenome ERZ773245 (study PRJEB29015, sample SAMEA2737792) | human gut metagenome | biome: human gut; feature: human-associated habitat; material: faeces | place: China | collected 2012 ... | reverse complement strand
TACTCAGCTTATGGAACTAGGTATTCCAGTGGTGGTAGCGGTAAATATGATGGATATTGTTGCAAAGAACGGAGATAAGCTGAATACGAAGAATTTAGCTAAGGAACTTGGCTGCACAGTAGTTGAAATTTCAGCATTAAAGGGAACGGGAGTGATGGAAGCAGCTAATAAAGCTGTGGAAGTTGCTAAAAGTAAAGTGGTTCAAAGTCCAAAACATAAATTTGCTGGGTGCGTTGAACATGCCTTAGCACATATTGAAGAAGCAGTGCTTCATAATTTACCAGAAGAGCAACAACGTTGGTATGCCATTAAGATATTTGAGCGTGATGAAAAAGTTATTGAACAATTAAAAATAGCAGAAAAAATAGCTACTCATGTGGAAGAAGATATTAAAAGATGTGAAGATGAAATGGATGATGATGCAGAAAGTATAATTACTAATGAAAGATATGTATATATTTCATCTATTATAGAAGATTGTTTTGTAAGAAGGAATAAAGGTGGACATACTGTTTCAGATAAGATTGATGAAATAGTAACTAATAGATGGTTAGCACTTCCTATTTTTGCAGTAGTAATGTTTATAGTTTATTATGTTTCAGTTACAACAGTAGGTTCAATTTTAACAGATTGGACAAATGATACGTTGTTTGGTGAATGGATTATTCCAGCAGTACAAAATGGCTTAGATGCTATAAATTGTGCACCGTGGCTATCAGGACTTATAGTTGATGGTATTATTAGTGGGGTAGGAGCAGTACTGGGGTTTGTACCGCAAATGCTTGTATTATTTGCTTTCTTAGCTTTCCTTGAGTCTTGTGGATATATGGCGAGAATAGCTTTTATCATGGATAGAATCTTCCGTAAGTTTGGACTTTCTGGAAAATCATTTATTCCAATGCTTATTGGAACAGGATGTGGAGTTCCAGGAATAATGGCTTCTAGAACAATTGAAAATGATAGAGATCGTAAAATGACCATTATGACTACAACATTTATTCCATGTAGTGCTAAGCTACCTATTATTGCTTTAATTGCAGGAGCATTATTTAATGGAGCCTCATGGGTAGCACCAAGTGCTTATTTTATAGGAGTAGTAGCAATTATTTGTTCAGGAATAATATTGAAGAAAACAAAAATCTTTGTTGGAGAACCAGCTCCATTTGTTATTGAATTACCAGCATATCATATGCCAACAGTTTCGAATATATTAAGAAGTATGTGGGAACGTGGTTCATCGTTTATTAAAAAAGCTGGAACAGTAATTTTACTTTCTACAATATTTATTTGGTTTTCTGAAAATTTTGGTTTTGCTGATGGTGGATTTGGTATGGTAGATAATATGAATGATAGTATTTTAGCAGCTATAGGGGGTATTTTAGCACCGCTATTTAAACCTTTAGGTTGGGGAGATTGGAAAGCTACTGTATCAGCAATTACAGGACTTATTGCTAAAGAAAATGTAGTTGGAACTTTTGGTATTCTTTATGGATTTGGTGAAGTTGCTGAAGATGGAGTTGAAATTTGGGGAACACTTGCAGCTAGCATGACTGCACTTGCAGCATATTCATTCTTAATATTTAATCTTTTATGTGCAATGGGAGCTATTAAGAGAGAAATGAATAATGCTAAATGGTTTTGGTTTGCCATTGGTTATCAAACATTGTTAGCATATTGTGCATCATTATGTGTTTACCAAATAGGTGTGTTATTTACTGATGGAATATTTGGTATAGGTACAGTAGCAGCAATTATTATAATAGCTATATTCTTATATTTGTTCTTTAGACCATATAAAGAAAGTGAAAACTTAACTGTAAATTTAAAGGCATAGTAAATCTTTAAATATAATATGGAGGGATTCATATGGGAACTGTTATAGTAGGAATTGCCTTACTGGTAGTAGTAAGCTTAATTGTTAGAAAAATGATTAAAGATAAAAAACAAGGTAAATCCATTCAATGTGGTTGTGATTGCAAACATTGTGGTGGACATTGTCATTAATTAATAAAGCCTCAGCAAATGCCGAGGCTTTTTCTTATGCACTAAATAATATATAATAAATTAAAACTACAAAGGAGAATTAGATTATGATTGATGTAGTAGCTGCTGTAATAGTGAAGGATAATAAGTTTTTAATAACAAGAAGAGCGCCTAAGTTAAAGCTTGAAGGAATGTGGGAATTTCCAGGTGGAAAAGTAGAGCAAGGGGAAACGCCAGAAGAAGCTCTAAAAAGAGAACTGGTGGAAGAATTAAAAATTGAAACTGAAATAGGTAATTACATAGAGACAAGTATCTATGAATATCCTAATGTAACAGTACAGCTTATGGCGTATTTTGCCACAGTGATTTCAGGAGAAATAAAGCTAAGTGTCCATGATGAAGCAAAATGGATAAGTATATCTGAAGTAGAAAACTTTAAATTTGCACCGGCAGATATACCTTTTATAGAAAAATTAAAGGAAGTTTTATGATAAAGTAATAAGAAAGAGGTTATTAAAGAAATTAGTAAAGCACCTATAAATAGGTGCTTTTTTTAACGCTTAGGAAAGTATAAAATTTTTAGCATAGGGAATACTAATAAATTAGCCATTTCTTATATACAGTGTTACTAATGCGTTAAAAAGAAAATTATAGTGCTATAAAAATTTGGAGGAATAAGAATGAAGGAAACAAGTTTATATATACATATACCATTTTGCAAGCAGAAGTGTTTTTATTGTGATTTTCCATCTTTTGCAGGAAAGGAGAGGTATAGGGAAGCTTATATAGAAGCTTTATGTAAAGAGATATTAAATAAGTGTCAGCAATATAAGATAAAAAGTATATTTATTGGAGGAGGAACTCCATCATATTTAGAAGTACATGAAATTAAAAAGCTTCTTGAAACAGTAAATAAGCTTCAGCTTGTAGATGATATGGAGTTTACCATGGAATGTAACCCAGGTACAGTTAATGAGGAAAAACTTATTGCCATGAAAGATGGTGGAATAAATAGAATAAGCTTTGGTTTACAGTCATGTAATAATGAACTCCTTAAAATAATAGGAAGAATACATACTTATGAAGAATTTGTAGATAATTATAAATTAGCTAGAAAACTGGGTTTTAATAATATAAACGTAGATCTTATGTATGGTCTGCCAAATTTAACAGTGGATTTATGGAAGGATACCCTTGCAAAGATTTGTAATTTAAAGCCAGAGCATATATCATCATATAGCCTTATCATAGAAGAAGGAACTGCTTTTTATACATTGCATATGAAGGATAAATTAAATTTACCATCTGAAGAAGAGGAAAGAGAAATGGATAAACTAACAAAAGATCTACTTGGTAGTGGTGGTTATAATCAGTATGAAATATCTAACTATAGTTTAGAAGGAAGAGAATGTGAACATAATAAAGTTTATTGGAAACTTAAAGAATATATAGGAGTGGGTTCGTCATCTAGTTCGTATATAGATGGCTTTAGGGTTGTTAATAATCCAGATGTAAAAAGTTATATTGAAAAAATACAAAAAAATGAAAGTGTTGAAATTGATAGATATAAAAATACCATTAAAGATGAAATTGAAGAATATATGTTTATGGGATTAAGACTTAATGAAGGTATAAGTAAAATGGAATTTAAGCAAAAGTTTAACACTGATATAGACAGTATATATGGAAATATAATAGAGAAGAATATTAAAAGAGGTCTTCTTGAGCTAAAAGATGATAAATTATCTTTGACGGTAAAAGGAATAAGCTTAGCAAATGAGGCTATGTCAGACTTTATATTAGAAAAATAGATTGAATAGAAAATAAGAGTAATTTAAAGAAAAAAAGAGAAAAAATCACACTATTTTAAATAGTAAATAATAGGTGGCATAATATGAGAAAATATGAAATTGACAAAAAAAGCGAATAAGAATATATTGATATTGTAGTCATTAGCACTCGGTGTTAGTGAGTGCTAACAATAGGGGTGATGAGATTGGCTATTGATGATAGAAAAATTAGAATACTCCAAGCCATTATAAACGACTATATTGTGACAGGTGAACCTGTTGGATCAAGAACAATAGCTAAAAAATACGACTTAGGTATAGGATCTGCCACTATTAGGAATGAAATGGCCGACTTAGAGGAGATGGGATATTTAGAGCAGCCTCATACATCTGCAGGCAGAATCCCTTCCAGTAAAGGCTATAGATTATATGTAGATCAATTGATGCAGAGGGAACAGCTTACAAGAGAAGAAGAGCTTAGAATTAAGGAATATATCATTAATTCAGCTATGTATGAAGTGGATAAGGTATTAAAAGAAGCATGTGTGCTATTATCAGAGTTAACTAATTTAACTTGTATAGTGGAAACTCCTTCTATGAAAAGAAGCAGGATAGTATCGATGCAGCTTATAGGTATTGATAAGTCCAATATAGTAGCTATAATAGTTACAGATAGTGGAGTTATAAAAAACCATAGAATAAGAGTATCACATATGCCTATGGAAAGTGAATTAGATAGAATCAATGAAGTTCTTAATATTAAGTTAAAAAACCTAACAATAGATGCAATAAATCTACAGGTGATTAATGAAATAAAGGAAGAACTTAAGGGATTTGATGATTTATTTAATGCAATACTTCCAGCTCTATATAAGAGTTTAAATGAAAGTACAAAATCAGATTTATTAGTTGAAGGAACTACCAATCTTTTCAATTATGCAGAATATAACGATATTGAAAAAGTCAAAGATATGCTTCAACTTATAAGTAATAAAGATTGTGTTATTGAATTATTAGAGCCAAGTGGTGATATTACCATAAAGATTGGTGATGAAAATTATATTCCAGAAGCAAAAGATTGTTCTGTAATAACAGCAGAATATTGTTTAGGTGGAAGACCAATTGGTAATATAGGTTTAATTGGACCACAGAGAATTAATTATTCAAAAGTAATTTCAATAATGGCTCAAGTAATAAAAGAACTAAATAAAAGTTTAAGAAATCAGAGTCTTGAGTAGTGTGAGAAGAGGTGTATTGAATGGAAGAAAATAAAGATTTAAATGAAGAAATCATTGATGAAGCAGAAGCTACAACAGAAAGTACTGAAGAGGTTAATGAGGCTGAAAACAATGAAGAAAATGATTTAGCTTTAGTTAAAAAGTTAAAAGAAGAAAATGATAAACTTTCAAAAGAAGTTGAAGCATTTAAAGATAGATTATTAAGGGTTACAGCCGAATATGAAAACTTTAGAAAGAGAACTGCCAAAGAAAAGGAAGGAATATATGCAGATGCATGTGCAGATGTATTAAAAGAAGTTATTCCAACAGTAGATAATCTTGAAAGAGCTTTAGCAGTTGATGGAAGCGTTGAAGATTTGAAAAAAGGAATTGAAATGACTATTAAAGGATTTCAAACTTCACTTGAAAAACTTGGAGTTGAAGAGATAAGTGTTGAAGAAGGATTTGATCCTAATATGCATCAAGCAGTAATGCATATTCAAGATGAAAATTTAGATAAAAACGTTGTTGCTGAAGTATTCCTGAAAGGATATAAGAAAGGTGACAAAGTAATAAGATATTCAATGGTAAAAGTAGCAAATTAGTTTAATTTTAATAGATAGAAATTTAGGAGGAAATAATTATGGGAAAAATTATAGGTATTGACTTAGGTACAACAAATTCATGTGTAGCAGTTATGGAAGGTGGAGAACCAGTCGTAATAGCAAACTCAGAAGGAGCAAGAACTACTCCATCAGTAGTTTCATTCCAAGCTAACGGAGAAAGATTAGTTGGTCAAGTAGCTAAAAGACAAGCGATTACTAATCCAGATCATACAATAATTTCAATAAAGAGAGAGATGGGTACAGACCATAAAACTCATATTGATGATAAAGAATATTCACCACAAGAAATATCAGCAATGATTCTTCAAAAGATAAAAGCTGATGCAGAAGCTTATTTAGGTGAGCCAGTAACTCAAGCAGTTATCACAGTACCAGCTTATTTCAATGATGCTGAAAGACAAGCAACTAAAGATGCTGGTAGAATAGCTGGATTAGAAGTATTAAGAATAATAAACGAACCAACAGCAGCTTCACTTGCTTATGGATTAGATAAAACAGATCACAGCGAAAAGATATTCGTATATGACTTAGGTGGTGGTACATTCGACGTATCTATCCTAGAACTTGGTGATGGTGTATTTGAAGTATTATCAACAAATGGAGATACTAAGCTTGGTGGAGATGACTTTGATAACAAAGTTATGGATTATATAGCTGAAACATTCAAAGCAGAAAATGGTATTGATTTAAGAAATGATAAGATGGCTCTTCAAAGATTAAAAGAAGCTGCTGAAAAAGCTAAGATTGAATTATCATCTTCAATGCAAACAAATATTAACTTACCATTCATCACTGCTGATGCAACAGGTCCAAAGCACATAAATTTAGATTTAACTAGAGCTAAATTCAATGAATTAACTCATGATTTAGTTCAAAGAAGTATCGAACCAATGAAGAAAGCTTTAGCAGATGCAGGACTTTCAATTAGTCAAATAGACAAGGTTATATTAGTTGGTGGATCAACAAGAATACCAGCTGTTCAAGAAGCAGTTAAGAACTTTACAGGAAAAGAACCATCTAAGGGAGTTAATCCAGATGAATGTGTTGCTGTAGGTGCTGCAATACAAGCAGGTGTATTAACTGGAGAAGTTAAAGACGTATTATTATTAGACGTTACACCATTAACATTAGGAATTGAAACAATGGGTGGTATAGCTACACCATTAATTGAAAGAAATACAACTATTCCAGCTAAGAAGAGTCAAGTTTTCTCAACTGCAGCAGATGGTCAAACATCAGTGGAAATTCACGTAGTTCAAGGTGAAAGACAAATGGCAGCTGATAACAAGACTTTAGGAAGATTTACTCTATCAGGAATTGCTCCAGCTCCAAGAGGAATCCCACAAATAGAAGTAACATTTGATATAGATGCAAATGGTATAGTTAAAGTTTCAGCTTTAGATAAGGGAACAGGAAAAGAAGCAAACATCACAATTACAGCTTCAACTAACCTTTCAGATGAAGAAGTAGAAAAGGCAGTAAAAGAAGCAGAAAGATTTGCTGAAGAAGATAAGAAGAGAAAAGAGGGCATAGAAGTTAAGAATAATGCTGATCAAATAGTATATCAAACTGAAAAAACTTTAGAAGAATTAGGAGATAAAGTATCTGCTGATGATAAAGCTAAGGTTACAGCTAAATTAGATGCATTAAAGGCTATTAAAGATGGTGAAGATTTAGAATCAATTAAGAAAGCAATGGATGAATTAAATCAAGAATTCTATGCTATATCTTCTAAGATGTATGCACAAGCTGGAGGACAACAAGGTGCTGAAGGATTTGATCCAAACAATATGGGTGGAGCAAATGCAGATGCTGGTACAGCTCACGATGACAATGTAGTAGATGCTGATTTTGAAGTTAAAGATGACAAATAATTAAATTAATTTAGAGGGAAGACAAAAGTCGTCTTCCCTTTTTAAAAGTACAGTATTCAATTATTATTATAATCATGTTATTATATAAAGGTAAATTTGTAATAAGGTGGTGACATTTGTAGATGGCAAGTAAAGACTATTATGAAGTGCTTGGCCTTCAAAAAGGGGCAAGTGAAGATGAAATAAAAAGAGCCTTTAGAAAGCTAGCTATTAAATACCATCCTGATAAAAATCAAGGAAATACAGAAGCAGAAGCTAAGTTTAAAGAGATAAATGAAGCTTATCAAGTACTTTCTGATCCTGAAAAGAAAGCAAGATATGATCAATTTGGATCAGCTGACTTTGATGGAAGTGGATTTGGCGCAGGTGGATTTGGTGGTTTTGACTTCAATGATATGGGTGGTTTTGGAGATATTTTTGAAAGTTTCTTTGGTGGTGGCGGAAGTTCATCAAGAAGAAGAAATGGACCGGTTAAAGGTGCTGATTTAGAATACACTATTAATTTATCCTTTGAAGAAGCTATATTTGGGGTTGAAAAAGAAATCACAATTAATAGAAGTGAAAACTGTGGAGAGTGTCATGGATCAGGAGCTAAACCTGGAACATCTCCAAAAACATGTCCAACATGTAATGGTTCAGGGCAAGTAAGGGTTCAAAGACAAACTCCATTAGGAAACTTCGTAACTACATCTACATGTGATAGATGTGGAGGTAGAGGAACTGTAGTTGAAGAACCATGTCATTCATGTGCAGGAAAAGGTAAAGTAAGAAAGAGTAGAAAGATAAATGTTAAGATACCAGCAGGTGTTGATACAGGAAATGTACTACCACTTAGAGGACAAGGTGAGCACGGTGCTAACGGAGGGCCTCCAGGAGATATATATGTAAGAATCAATGTTGCTAGATCAAGTAAATTTGATAGACGTGGACATGATATTTATATAGATACTCATATATCTATGTCTAGAGCTGCATTAGGATGTGAAATAACAGTACCTACAGTAGATGGTGATGTTAAATATACTGTTCCAGCAGGAACACAATCAGGTACACTTTTCAGATTAAAAGGAAAAGGAGTTCCAAGAGTAAATGGTTCAGGAAGAGGAGATCAGTACGTAAAAGTTGTAGTTGAAATTCCTAAGAATTTAAATGAAAAGCAAGTGGAAGCATTAAAAGCATTTATGGAAGCTTGTGGAGAAGAACCAGATAATGTTGAAATTCCACACAAAAAAGGATTTAAAAACATCTTTAAAAAATAGATATATTTTAATTAAAAACAGCCTGTTGTATTTAAAGCGACAGGCTGTTTATTTCGTTAATACATTTAAAACCTCCATGGCATGTTCTTTTCTTTCGGAGTTAACAATGATTGTAAGGATATTATCCTTGGAAGGAAAGTCAATCTTTTTAAGTAAATTTAAAGAATCTATTTTAATACCATATATACCTTCAGTATCATTTGAGTCAGAAGCTTTAACAAGCAGTTCTTCTGGAATATTTAAGTTTTCAAAACCATCTATAGTGGAGATATCTTCAAACATATCTTGTGATACTTGTGCATTGAAGTATTCTTCATTAACAATGGCAAGATCAATTTCTTTAGCAGCTATTTTTATAGCGATTTCTTCAGTAGGGGTTAATCTATATCCAGTATTTGAGTCACTCCAGATAGGATTAATAAGTATTGTTGACTTTTCAGGATTTTCAATAAGTAGATCATTAAGTGTAGCCCTAAGGGAGTATAACTGATTTTCATCTATATAAGAATTATAATAAGTTAGGGTACAGTAAGTAGATTTTTTAGTCATCATTGTATGAATGAAAGAAGCTAGTCCTACTATAGAAAGTAATGTAATAATTATATGAATTTTATAATATTCCCATATATAGCTATATTTTTCTTTGGGAGATAAAGCTTTGAATTTTTCTTTAATTGATATTTCAGAATCAAGTTGTGTTTCTTTTTCCATATTATCCTCCTAATTTATGTATATGTTTACTTAAGTTAAGTTTATAGAAAAAAATTACAAAAATCAATGGAATTTATAAAATTTTTACTTCTTTAATATAATAAAAAATAAAAAAATATTGTAGAAATATGAAAACAATATATAATATATTTTGAATATTTATTTAAATAAGAAGGCATAGTAAAGATAGAAAAGATTAGTATGAGGTGAAGCAATGGAAGAAATAAAAAAAGAGATATTATGTGAAATAGAGCCTTTTAAAGAAAATGGGTATGAATTTCTAAATAAGAATATGTCAAAAATGGATTTTAGATCAATATCATGCGGATTTGGAGTATATGCTCAAAGAAATCAAAAAGATTTTGTTATTAGACTTAGGACCTCTTCTGGAGTTATAGCCTTAGATCAATTAAAGAAAATATATGAATGGGCTAATAAATATGAAGTAGAATATTTACATTTTACAACACGCCAATCTATTCAATATCATGGATTGACTATAGATGATACATGTAGCTTAATGGAAGAGGCATTAAATTATAATATTTTTACAAGAGGTGCTGGAGGAAATTATCCAAGAAATGTAGCACTATCTCCTTTATCTGGAGTAGATAAAAATGAAGCATTTGATGTAACTCAATATGCTATAGCTTGTGATAATTATTTTATGAAGAGAATAACTTCATATAAATTACCAAGAAAAATAAAAGTAGCATTTTCTAACTCAGAAGAGGATACAGCATGTTGTACAGTTCAAGATTTAGGATTTATGGCTGTAAATAATGAAGGGAAAAAATGCTTTAGAGTATATGTAGGGGGAGGCCTAGGAAGAAATCCTAAAAAAGCGTTAGTTTATCCAGAATTAATAGATGCAAATGAAGTTTTATATTACGTTCAAGGAATGGTAGATTTCTTTATTTCAGAAGGTAATTATGAAAATAAGAGTAAAGCAAGAATTAGATATATAGTTGAAAAATTAGGTGAAGAAGGTTTTATAGAATGTTATAAGAAACATGTGGAAGCAGCTAAAGCTAAAGGTGGATTAAGTTTAGAGTGTGAAGAAATTAAAAATACAAAAAAAGGTATAAAAGTTGATATTATTGATAATAGATTAATTGAGCAAAAGCAAGAAGGGTTATATAGTGTATATTTACATCCAGTTGGAGGGCAAATAGCATTAGAAAATTTAAAAGAGATAATAATGATACTGGAAACATGTGAATCACCAGAGATAAGATTATCTAAAACAGAAGGAATATATTTTAGAAACCTTAATGGAGTTGAAGCTAAAGATCTTTTAGAAATTACTAAAGATATGGGTGGAGAAAGTGATTTCGAACAAAGTATTTCATGTATAGGTGTACCAACTTGCCAAATAGGAATTTGTGATAGTCAAGACACTTTAAGAGAAATGATTACTTATGTAAAAGAAAATAAAGGAGATACTAAGTATCTTCCAAAAGTATATATATCAGGATGTGGAAATTCTTGTGGTGCTCAAGAAATTGGAGCAATAGGTTTTGCTGGAAAGAAAAAAAGAGTAGATAATGAATTATTAGAATGTTTTGAGTTATTTGTTGATGGAAGTCATAAAGCAAATGAAGTTAGATTAGCTGAAAAATATGGAGAAATTTTAAAACGAGATATACCTAAATTTATGCTAGAACTATCTAATATTTTAAAAGAAAGTAATAAGAGTTTCAGAGAATATATAAGCGTTAAAAATGATGATTTTAAAGAACTAGTAGAAAAATATAATAGTTAGAATATATAGTATAAAGAAAGTTAGATTAATATTTCTATGTTTATAGAAGTATTTTATAAAGTCTAACTTTCTTTTGTTGTTGAAATAAGTCTATAAATCTGTATAATTAATTTATAGCAAGGAATAGTTAGAAGGAATTTATTGATTATAGATGGAAGTTGGAGTGAAAAAATATGAGAATGCGTAAAAAGCCTTGGGCTAGACCAGAATTAGAGGCATGTAAGTTCTTTATACAAAATCCAAGTGAGTATAAAGGAAGATGGAAAGAGTTTTTCGGCAATGATAAGCCTATATACATGGAATTAGGATGTGGAAAAGGAACATTCATGGCTGTTCATAGTTCAGAAAATCCTGATAAGAACTATATTACTATAGATATAAAAGATGAAGTTTTAGTGTTAGCTAAGAGAAATATTGAAGCAGCTTATGAGAAAAAGGGGCAAGAAATAGATAATGTTGCATTAATGTCACAAGAAATTGCTATAATTGATAACATGTTAGGTGACGGTGATGTAATAGAAAGAATATACATAAATTTCTGTAATCCATGGCCAAAAGATAGACATAAAAAAAGAAGACTTACTCATCCTAGACAAATTGAAAAATATAAAAAATTTTTAAAGGATGGTTCAGAAATCTGGTTTAAGACAGATGATGATGAGCTGTTTGATGAATCTTTAGAATACTTTAAAGAATGTAATTTGGAAACAAAATTTATCACAAGGGATTTACATAACAGTGGATTTGAAGGAAATGTAGTTACAGAGCATGAAAGAATGTTTACAGAGCAAGGGATAAAGACTAAATTCATAATTCTACAATATAATAAATAAAGAATAAAAAGGTTTAATTATAAATAAAATTGTAATTAAGCCTTTATTATTTTTTAGTAAAAATTAAAAACTATCTCTAAAATAATTATAGATTTACACTTAAAGGTTAATAATATTAATAAGTAAAAAGTAAATACCAAAAACAATAAGGAATTAAAGAATATTATTTGAAGGATTAATTAGCTGATTTCAAAAATAATATCTTAATGGTGGTTATTATGAATTTATTTGTTTTAATGGTAGTATTATCACCTTTTACAGCAGTTATACCTGGAATATATGGGATATACCTCATATATAAGAAAAAAGCAAAGGTGCTTAAAAATTATCTAACTATAGGTTTGATTTTGCTTTTTTTATGCTTTTTATTTAGTGGTGTGATAAATAAAAGCATTATATCTATAGCTGGATCTTTTTTAATATTGACCTATATAGGGG
>ERZ773245.1985-NODE-1985-length-12504-cov-4.605992_pt1 | contig 12504 bp, 15 predicted proteins | sample MGYA00580988_ERZ773245 | MGnify/ENA primary metagenome ERZ773245 (study PRJEB29015, sample SAMEA2737792) | human gut metagenome | biome: human gut; feature: human-associated habitat; material: faeces | place: China | collected 2012 ... | reverse complement strand
CACCACTTATAGAAGTAATAAATAAAGAAATAGGAGAAGAAATTCACTTAAAAGACTTAGCCCAAAATGGAATAGTAATAATCGCAACAGGGCCACTAACCTCGGAAAGTCTATCAAAAGAAATTCAAGAACTAACAGACCAAGAAAAACTAGCATTTTATGATGCAGCAGCTCCAATAGTAACAAAAGAAAGCATAGATTTTAACATAGCATTTTACGGAAATAGATATGAACAAGAAAAGAAAAAAGAAGAAACAATAGATAAATGGCAAGAAAGATTAAAATCGCAAGATGCAAGCTATATAAATCTTCCAATGAACAAAGAAGAATACGAAAAATTTGTACAAGAACTAATAAATGCAGAAGTAGTAACACTTCACGATTTTGAGAAAAGAGAAATATTTGAAGGTTGTATGCCAGTAGAAATAATGGCAAAAAGAGGAATAGATACATTAAGATTTGGTCCATTAAAACCAGTAGGATTTGATGATCCAAGATATGGAAAAAGACCTTATGCAGTAGTGCAATTAAGACAAGACAATGGTGCGGCGAGTTTATATAATTTAGTAGGCTTCCAAACAAATCTAAAATATGGAGAACAAAAAAGAGTATTTAGCATAATACCAGGTCTAGAAAATGCGGAATTTATAAAATATGGAGTAATGCACCGAAATACGTACATAAATTCTAGTTACTTATTAGATAATACATATAACCTAAAAAAATCTCCAAATATATATTTTGCAGGACAAATAACAGGAGTAGAAGGATATGTGGAATCAATATCCTCAGGTCTAGTTGCAGGAATAAATGCTGCATACCAATACAATAATGATACAAAAAAAGAATTTTCTGAATATACAATGATAGGAGCATTAGCAAAATATATATCAACTGAAAATGATAAATTTCAGCCTATGAATGCAAACTTTGGAATTGTGCCAGAACTAGGAGAAAAAATAAAAGACAAAAAATTAAAATACGGAAAATTAGCTGATAGAGCACTTGAATATTTAGAAAAATAAGGAGAAAATATGCCAAAAGTTAGTTTAATAATACCAGTATATAATGTTGAAAATTATATAGAAAAATGTCTAGATTCTGTTATAAATCAAACTCTAAAGGATATAGAAATAATAATTGTAAATGACGGTTCCAAAGATACATCAAAGGAAAAAATAGAAAAATATTTAAAAAAATATCCATCTATAAAATATTTAGAAAAAGAAAATGGTGGATTATCAGATGCAAGAAATTATGGTATGCCTTATGCTACAGGAGAATATATAGCATTCTTAGATTCAGATGATTATGTGGAAAGCACAATGTATGAAAAAATGTACGAGGTAGCTAAAAAAGAAAATGCAGATATGGTAGAATGTGATTTCATTTGGGAATATCCAGATAAAAGAAAAGAAGATATAGGCACTATATATAAATCCAAAAAAGAAATGATAGAAAAAGCACGTGTAGTTGCTTGGAATAAATTAATAAAAAGAGAGTTAATAGAGAAAACTGGAATAAAATTTCCAGTAGGACTAAGATATGAAGATGTGGAATTTTTTTATAAATTAGTTCCATATTTAGAAAAAGTCTCTTTTGTAAAAAAATGTTTTGTACATTACGTCCAAAGGAAAAATTCAATTGCAAATACACAAAATATTAGAACAACAGAAATTTTTACAGTGCTTGAAAATGTAATTACATATTATAAGAAACAAGGGATTTATGATGAATATAAAGATGAATTGGAATATATATATATCAGATTTTTATTATGTAGTTCATTAAAAAGAATGTGCAAAATAAGCAATAAAACTGATAGAAAAAAAGCATTAAAAGAAACCTGGAACAACATAAATTCGAAATTCCCAAGTTGGAGAAAAAATCCTATACTCAAAAAGAAAAGTTTAAAAAATCTGTATATAAAAAGTAATAACAAAATAACCTTCAAAATTTATTGCTTTTTTCTACACTTACTGTAAAGGAGGGCAATAGATGAAAATAAAGGAAAAACTTACTCTTGAAAATTTAATGTGTTTATTTGTAATATTTTGTCCGTTACTTGATATAATAAGCTTTTTATTTAGAAATTATTTTGATACATCAATATCTCCAACAACCTTATTAAGGCCATTAATACCTTGTATTGTATTTGTAATTTTATTTTTTAAGGACAAGAACAAAGGCAAAAAAATATTAGCAGGACTTGCATATTTAATATATTCGGCAATCCATTTAATAATATTTCAAAAATTACACAATGGAAGTTCTTATGGAAATATAACAAATGAAATGCAGTATTTGATAAATTATGGAATGATGATAATGAATTTGTATTTGTTTTTTACTGTTATAAAAGATAAAGGCAAACTTCAAAAATCAGTATTAATAAGTGTAGCGATATACATAATATCATTATATTTTTCGATAATAACCAAAACATCATCACATACATATTTAGAGGAAATTGGATATAAAGGCTATTTCGAATCTGGAAACAGCTTATGTACAGTTTTACTATTAGGATTATGTATAATATTTGGAGACTTTAAGCTAAAAGATTGGAAAAAATTAATATTAATAATACTTACTGGAATATATCTTACTATGTTATCTGGAATGAGAACAGGACTATTTGGATTTGCACTAATTGTAGCAACATTTATACTAGGAAAGTTTATAATAAATATTCGAGATAACGTAAAATTTAGCAAAAAACAAATAATTATGGTTTCTGTATTTATAATAATTGCAATTATATTGATCACAATACTTGGTTCACAAACAATAGAAAGAAGAAAACTATTAAAGCAAAATGAAATAACAAATGTAGATGAAGAAACTGGGGAAGCAAGATTTGTTACAGGAGATATATTAAATATTTATAAAAAGATACAAAGTGGCACTATAGAAGAAAATTATATGTCAGAGGCAGAAAAAAGAGCGATAGTAAAATTCTGTGACTATGCAAAAAAAACAAATCTATCAAATGTAAATTTAAGAAAGCAACAGCTTATTTATAATATAATTTTGGTTAAAGAGCAAAAAAATCCATTGCTAATATTATTTGGAAATGGATATAAAAATCAAACTGGTGAATTAGTAATGGAAATGGAGTTACCAGCTTTTATTTGCAATTTTGGAGTAATAGGATTTATTCTATACTTTGGACCACTTGCAGTAATAATTGGAGGAGCTATTTGGCAGGCATTGAAAAATAGAAAAGAAATAAAGATTGATACAGTTATGAATTTATTTGGCATGTTATTAGCTGTTGGTTTATCATGTTTTTCAGGATATGTATTTTTCAATTTATCAAGCATGACAATGGTAATAATTTTATGTACAAGTGGGACCATTGGGGTCGGTTCTTTTTGGTCCCAAAATGAACAAAAGGCAAGAAAGGAAGAAAATGAAAAAAATAGTATTTGGAATAACTAGCCTAGGAATAGGTGGAGCAGAGCGAGTTTTAGTAGATATAGTAAATAAATTACAAGATGAATATGATATAACAATATTTACACTATATGGAAAAGGAGCCTTTGAAAAAGAATTATCAAATAAAATAAAAATAATACGACTATATGATAATTCTTATGAGGAAATGAGCAAAATCAAGAAAAAAATTATCCCCATAAAAGTATTAATAAGTGGAAAATCTATATACAAAAAATATATCCAAGGAAAATTTGATGTTGAAATGGCCTTTCTGGAGGGGCCAATTACAAGAATTTTTAAATATGGTAAATCAAATAAGAAAATTGTATGGGTTCATAATGATATAACAAAAGTTTTTGGAGATAATTTTAAGGCAAAATTAAAACTTAAGGTTGATAAAAAAATTTATAGCAAATATGATAAAATAATATTTGTAAGTAAAGATAATGAAAACTCATTTAATAGGATATATAGTGGTATTCCTAATTTAGGTCAAAAAGAAGAGGTAATTTATAATTATATAGATAAAGACAGAATAATAGAAAAATCTAAAGCTGAAATTGGACAAGAATATATAGATAAAAATATACCATCTATCATCACAGTTGCAAGGCTTGTAGAACAAAAGGCTATTGATAGGTTAATAAATGTTCATAAAAGACTTATAGATGATGGAATTATGCATAATATTTATGTAATAGGAGATGGACCTGAAAAGGAAAATCTACAAAATCAAATAAAAGAGCTAAAAGTAGAAGATACATTTAAACTTATGGGAAAAAGAGAAAATCCGTATCCTTATATAAAAAGAGCAGATTATTTTGCGTTGCTTTCAAAATTTGAGGGTTATGGAATGGTTATTGATGAAGCAAAGATTTTAAACAAAAAAATAATTATCACAGACACTGCGGCAAAAGAAGCGGTAAAAGGCTATCTACCAAAACTAATTTTACAAAATACGGAAGATGCAATTTATGAGGGATTGAAACAGGTTATTTTGAAAAATGTTGTCTTTGATGATAGTGAAGGTAGTTTTGATAATGAATTTTTATTAGATGAAATAAAAGGAATTTTATGATTTCGGATTGGGGACGGTTCTTTTTACGAAAAATGTCCCAAAAAGAACCGGTCCTAATGGGACATTTTGCAAAAGGAACCGTCCCTAATCAGAAAAAAGGAGAAAAAATGAAACTAAGCATATTAACTGCAACATATAATAGAGGAAAATACCTCCAAAAATTATATGATAGCATAAAAGAAAATTTAAAGTACAATCAAAATTGTGAGTGGATAATAGTAGATGACGGTTCAACTGATGATACAAAAACATTTGTAAAAAAATTTAAAGATGAAAATGTTATACCAATTATATATTATTATCAAAAAAATAATGGCAAAATGTCAGCTATAAATGAAGCTGTTAAATTAGCAACAGGAAACCTAATTGTAGATTGCGATTCAGACGATTATTTTGTACCAGATGCATTCCAGAAAATTGAAAAAAATGCAAATAAATTATTAGAAAATGAAAATTTATATGCGATGGTATTTTTAAAAAAAGAAAATGATGGAAAAATAAGCGGAAACGAATTTAAAAGGCAAGGACAAATAACATCCATGTTTGATTTGTATTTTAAGGAAGATGCTCAAGGAGAAAAAATAATTGTTTTTAATAGTAAAATAAGAAAAGAGTTTTTTCATAAACTGGAACATAACGAAAAGTTTATAACAGAAGCTAGAATGTATTATGAAATGGACGAAAAATACAAAGTAGTTGCTATAAATGATGTTATAGAACAGGGAAGCTATATTGATGGAGGATATACTAAAAACATAAGCAAGACCTTTAAGGAATCTCCTTTTGGATATTATATGTATTTTAAGGAAATTTTATCTAAAGATATGAGTGGGGTGCTATTTAGTAAGAGATTATATGCTATTAAACATTATATTTTATTTAGTTATTTGACAAATAATAAATTTGATGATAGTTTTATGAAGGATAAATTAAATAAAAGTTTATATAGACTTTTGTATGTGCCGGGAATTATGAAAAGTAAGAAATTTTAATGAAAAGGAGATAAATAAAAATGGAATATTTAAGCTTTTTAGTTGCACTAATTGTTTTATACATAGTTTTAAAAATTATAGCAGCACCAGTAAAAATTATAATTAAACTTATGATTAATGCCTTTGTAGGAGGAGTAGTTTTATTTTTAATTAATTTAGTAGGTGCAGGTTTTGGTTTCGCACTTAATATTACTTGGCTAACTTCTTTAATTGTTGGTATTTTTGGAGTACCTGGGGTTGTACTTGTAATATTGCTTCAAATTGTTATGTAATTAAAAAATATTTTAGAGGTAGGGTGAAAAATGAGATGGAAGAAAAAATCCATCTTATTTTTATATAAAAAAAGAAACCACCTAAGTGATTTCCTTTTAAAAAACTATGCATAATCTTTTAAATTTATAAATTAACTAATTAATATACGGCCGATTAATCAATTTATAATTAAGCCATAGCTGCATTTAATTTCTTAGCTAAATTAGATTTTTTTCTAGCTGCAGTATTTTTAACTAAAACACCTTTTGTGCAAGCTTGATCGATTTTCTTTGTAGCTTGTGAAAATAGAACTTTAGCTTCATCTATTTTTCCAGCTTCGATAGCTTCTTCGAATTTTCTTACAGCTGATTTATATCCTGATTTAATCATATTATTTCTTAATGTTTTCTTTTCGATTATTTTAACTCTTTTTTTAGCTGATTTTATGTTTGGCATTTAAGGCACCTCCTTTAGTACTTGTAATTTATAACACCCACTATTTTAGCACAAAATAGTGGGTTTGACAAGTGTTTTTTTCAATTAATATATATTTTTGTATTTTTTATAAGATACGAATGTTATTATTAAGGTTGCAAAAATAACAAAAATTAAGCAAAATTTAATGCCTGTCTTAGGTAATGAGCCATTTCTTTTAATAGTGTTATCGAAAGTAGTATTTTTTGTATTAGTTGCCGAAGAATTTGTTGAAGTATTAGATGGGGTAGATGTATTACCAACTGTATTAGATGTATTATTTCCAGAAGATTGATTAGTATTACCTATTGTATTTGGGCTAGAATTATCTGATGTATTTGTATTACCTGTAGTATTATTTGTATTATCATCATTGCCACTATTATCATTGTTATTATTATTATTATCGCCACTATTATCTGAAATTAATTTGAATTGTAAATTATTTGCTTTGGCAAAAGCTTGTGTTGTAGAACCTTCGTTACCATACAATACTAAATCAGAAGAACAATATTGAAAAACATCATTATCACCATAAACAACATTATCAGAATATACTATAAATTTTTTCAAATTTTTGCAAGATCTAAAGGTTGCAGTTGATATAGATGTTACATTTTTAGGTATAGTAAATTCTTCGAAACCAGTTCCTTGAAACATAAATCCAGAATAGCCTAATTGCACTATTTTAGAAGGTATATTTATTTTTTTTAATTTTGTACATTCTAAAAATGTTTGCTCACCTAATGATATCAAAGATTCTGGTAGTTCAATATTTTCTAAATTAGCACAACGAACAAATGCAAAATCTCCAATTTTTGTAATGCCTTCACTAATTTTTAAATTAACAATACAGCTTCCATTGGTCTGTGTACGGCTTTCATCAAAGGCATGAGTACCAATTTCTTTTACATTATATCCATCAATTGTTGATGGAATTGTAAGATTAGATGCAGTTCCAGAATAAGCAGTTATTGTTGCATTGTTATCTTTAACTGTGTAAGTAAAATCATCTTTTGTTGCAGCATTGCATTTGGTATTAAAAAATATAAGTATAAAAAATAAAAATATTGTATAAAAAAGTTTCCTTTTCATTTGTAAATATCACCTCAATACTTATTTTACAATAAGTAATAAAAAAAGACAATAAGTATTTATAATTTTTTTACTTATTGTCTTGTTTTTTATTTTCTCATTAAATAAGAAAAAATCATCGAACTTAATTTTAAGCTATCATGTTTAATTGTTCCATCATCAGTTACAAGTAAATCATCTTCTAAAACTTCATAACTTGCATCTTTCATATTTTCATAATCAATTTTAACTAAATCCTTTTCTTCTTCTCTAGAATATTTATCAAGAATTTCTTGAGGAAGAACGGTATTGCTTACAATAACACAATCAACAGTATTAGGACCTAAATATTTTTCTAAAGTTTTTAGATGGTCACTAACTCCAAAATTATCAGTTTCACCAGGTTGAGTCATCGCATTACAAACATACATAACTTTTGCTTTAGATTTATTTATTGCTTCAACAACATCCTTACAAATAAGGTGTGGAAGCAAACTTGTATAAAGACTTCCCATACTCAAAATAATTAAATCAGCATCTGCTATTGCATCAAAAACTTCTGGAAAGATAGTTGGCTCTTCTTTATAAAAAATACGTTTATATTTTTTGTGTGCATGTGTAATTTCATCTTCACCTTCAATAATTTCACCATCAACAGTTTCTCCCATTAGAGTTAAATAATCTTCTGAAAGTGGAAGAACAGTATGTTCAACTCTTAAAAGTTTACTAAAGTACTCAATACTTGTTTTTAAACTACCGGTTTTTTTATAAAGTGATGTTAAAATTAAATTTCCCATAGAATGACCATTTAAATCACTATATGTAGACATTCTATATTCCATAATATCTTTTACCTCACTAGGAAGAGTAGAGAGATTGCTTAATACATGACGGATGTCTCCAACAGCAGGTGTATAAAATTCTTTACGTAATCTACCAGTACTACGTCCATTATCTGAAACAGTAATTACAGCTGTTATATCAACAGGGAAATATTTTAAACCTCTTAAGATAGTAGAAGCCCCTGTACCTCCACCTAAAAGTACTATTTTTTTTCTTTGCATATTTCATTCCTCCATAAATTGCTATGTATATTTATCTTATAAATTTTGTTGTAGTTCATCTAAACTTGCAAATTCGGGAATAGGAAGATTAGTTTCTATTTCGGAATATGTATCGTTTTTTCTTCTAATTCTAAAAATTTTAAAAGGTTGATGTTGGTAAATTGATATTAAATCTTTTGGCTTATCATCAATAAATATACATTTTGAAAAGTCAAGAGGTATGTCACCTTTTATAGATGTTGTTGGAAAAATGCCATCAACAAATGTGAGTAAACCAGAACCTGCAATTTTTACAGCTTGGAAATATACCTCATTTTCATTATATGATAATATGTATACTTTATGATTTTGTGCTTTTAAAGCTTTTAAAAATGGAATGCTATCAGAAAACAGATATTGCTTTCCATTTGAAATTACTTCATTTACAATTTTTGTTGCATCTTCTATGTTGTAATTATATTGATTTGCAAAATATTCAATCAATTTATATATATCATAAATATTATTTGTTCCTCTTTTAAATTTATCTTTAAGGTTTTCAAATATATTATTATAATCTTTATTTGATTCTTTTGAAATGTATGAAGCTAAGGCTTTTAACATATCTTCCGTAAGCAAAGGAGTGTTGTATAAGGTGTGATCAAAATCTATAAAAAAGTTCATTTGGCTTTCCTCCTAAATTTTTAAAACTTTTTATATATTAGCACAATGGGGTGGCTTAAGTCAAGGATGATTGGAATATGATTTCAACATTTTTCCTCCATTGTATTGAATTCTTAAGCAAATTATGCTATAGTAAAACAAGAATAATCCAAAGGAGGAAAAAAATATGATAGCAATAGGAAGCGACCACGGAGGGTACAAATTAAAAGAAGAAATAAAAAAATATTTAAGTGAAATAGGAATAGAATATAAAGATTTTGGAACAGATTCAGAAGAAAGAACAGATTATCCAATATATGCAAAAAAGGTTGCTGAATCAATCCAAAATAAAGAATGTGATAAAGGAATATTACTATGTAAATCAGGCTGTGGAATGGCAATTGTTGCAAACAAGTTCAAAGGAATAAGAGCAGGTCTTGTAATAAACGAAAACGAAGCAAAATTTGCAAAAGCAGATGATGATATAAATGTAATAACAATAAGTGGAAACAATACATCAATAGAAGAAGCAATAAAAATAATTAGAATGTGGCTTGGAACAGAATTCAAAGGTGGAAGATACCAAGAAAGAATAGAAATGATAAATAAAATAGAAAAAGAAAATATGAAATAGGAGGAAAAAGCTATGTGGGGAAATATAGCAATATCGTTCCTATTAGCATTTATAGTATCATTTATGGCAACACCATATTCTATAAAAATAGCAGAAAAAATAGGAGCAATAGACATTCCAAAAGATGACAGAAGAATGAGAAAAAAATCAATACCAAAACTTGGAGGTTTAGCAGTAATTACAGGATTTGCAATATCACTAATATATTTAATATCTGTAATGAATATAGAAGGAAGTATAAATTTATTTGATGAAAATATGTACTTAAAAAAATTAATAGGAGTGGGACTTGGAGTAATAATAATTACAATAACAGGTGTAATAGATGACACAAAAACATTAAAACCATTGCAAAAATTATTTGGACAAGTTCTAGCAGCAGTTGTTGCAGTAGGTTTTGGAATAAGAATAAGTGCAGCAGATATTCCATTTATACAAAATACAGAACTAGCAAATGAAATATCTATGATAGTAACCGTAATTTGGATAATAGGAATTACAAATGCAATAAACTTAATAGATGGACTAGATGGATTATCATCTGGAATAGCAATAATATCTTGTATATCACTATTAATAATATTTGCACTAAACTATTCTCCAATGATAGCAATATTAATGATAACATCATTAATAGGAGCATTAGTTGGATTCTTGCCATTTAATTTTTCACCGGCAAAAACATTTATAGGTGATACAGGTTCAAATTTTTTAGGATACATACTTTCAATAGTATCAATTTTAGGAGTAGCAAAAACATATACAGCTGTAGTAATAGCACTTCCGATGCTAGTACTTGGACTTCCAATATTTGATGTCGTTTGGGCAATAATTAGAAGAATGGTAAAAGGAAAATCAATAAAAGCAATATTTAAAGCAGATAAAGGACATTTACATCATAGATTATTAGCAAAAGGATTTTCACAAAAACAAGCAGTTTTAGTAATGTACGCAATGAGTGCAGCTTTAGGACTTTTTGCAATAATATTATTAGAAAGCGGAATTTGGAAAGCATTATCATTTTTGCTTATGGTAATCGCAGCATTATTCCTAGGATATAGAAACTTTTTAACAGAAAAAAGCGAAAAAGGTGAAAAATATGAATGCGGGGTTTGTAAATATATTTATAACCCTAAAACAGGAAACGAAAAGGCAGGTATTGCACCTGGAACTAATTTTGAGGATTTACCAGATAATTGGGTTTGCCCAGTTTGTGGCGAAAGCAAGGATGTTTTTGAGATACACAAGTAATTTCGTATTGGGGACGGTTCTTTTTGGAAAATTTTCCATTGGGACCGTTTCTTTTTGTGAAAAAATTTTTTTTATTGGGACCGTTTCTTTTCGCGAAAAGAAATTGTCTTAATAAGAATTTTTTTATAAAAAATAACACATACTATCAATATGAATACAAAACAAAAAATCAAAAAAATAATAATAGGTCTGCTCGCTGGCTTTATCTCCGGACTATTCTCAACAGGAGGAGGCTTAATACTAGTACCAGCATTTACATATTTATTAAAACTAGAAACAGTAGAGGCAAGAGCAACATCAATAATGTGTATATTACCAATGGTACTAACAACCAGCTTTTTCTATGCAAAAAACAAATATATAGACTGGAGACTGGGCTTTTTATGTGCTATAGGAGGAATTATAGGAAGTTACATTGGCTCTAAAGTAATAAGCAAAATTCCAACATATATACTAAAAATATCATTTGCAATATTTTTAATATATGTGGCATTATATATGATTGGAATTGTATAAAAATTATGAAAGGTAAGGCTATGGAGATTTTATTTGGTATAATATCTGGATTTATAAGCAGTATTGGTATGCGGAGGAGGAACTGTATTAATTTACTTATTAACTGCTTTTTCCGGAATAGACCAACACATTAGCCAAGGAGCTAATTTAGTATTTTTTATTCCAACCTGTGTTACGGCAATTGTGATTAATATTAGAAATAAAAAAATAAATTATGAAGTCTCAAAATTCGTGATAATTTTTGGAATTATAGGAGCAATAATAGGAGCAAAATTATCGGTAAATCTTCCTATAAATGAACTTAGAAAATATTTCGGCATATTTTTGATAATTGTGGCAATTAATGAAATATATTCATTGAAAAAAGAGTATATAAATTATAAAAAAACTAATAATAAAAAAAGAAATTTAAAAAGGAGGGATTAACGATGAAATTTGCAAAAGGTGTTATGCTAGGAGGCCTAGTTACAGCTAGTGTAATGTGGATGTATAGTGAAACAATGGGAAAAGATAGTAAGAAAATTATGAAAAAAGGTAAAAAAATCATTAAACAGATGGGATTATAAAAGGATAAAAAGCTACTTAATGCGAAATCAAAAAAGGTGAATTTTTTGGTTTGGTACAAAGGTAGCTTCTTTTATGTAACTTTTGTAATAAAAATGTAATATAAAATGTACCTGAAAATGATTGCAAAAAGATGTACAATGTGATAACATAAAAGCATATAAAAGAAATAGCCAAAAATTTATGTACATTGAAAATTGAATAAAGAGATTTATTGTATAAAAAACTGAAAATGGCAACAATAAAGATGTATATAAAATAAGGCTAAGTTTATATAAAAAATAAAAATACTAGGAGGAAAAAGATGTTAAAAAGTACATTAAAAAGGAACAAAGGTATAACATTAATAGCACTTGTAGTAACAATAATTGTGCTTTTAATATTAGCACGGAATAAGCATAAGTATGTTAACAGGGCAAAATGGAATATTAAATAGAGCAGCAGAAGCAAAAGAAAAAACAGGAGTTGCACAAGAAGATGAAAGTCAAAAATTAAAAGGATATGAAGATACAATAAACCAAT
>ERZ773245.1976-NODE-1976-length-12563-cov-10.694116_pt1 | contig 12563 bp, 12 predicted proteins | sample MGYA00580988_ERZ773245 | MGnify/ENA primary metagenome ERZ773245 (study PRJEB29015, sample SAMEA2737792) | human gut metagenome | biome: human gut; feature: human-associated habitat; material: faeces | place: China | collected 2012 ... | reverse complement strand
ATCTCCTGAAAAGATACGTAAGACATAGGCTTGTAGTTTGATGGTTTGTTATTGGCTTGATTGTTAAAGTAGCTCGCAAAGGTTGTTTAATACAAGAAACTAACTATCATAGCTTCAAGCCATTATTCTCCTTATTCTGCTGCTTCTGCTCACGTATCTCCCTTACTTCTCCAGCAAACTTCCTTGCCACGGTATCGTGTAGCATCTGGTCTTTCAGCTCACCCGTGGGCATCATCTCATATCTGATACCCGTAATCTTGCTGATGGGCTTCATGCCAAGATCCTGTCCCTCAAAAGTAGCTCGTACCGCATAGCCACCGTCCATCCGCTTATAGATGGATGCACTGTCGAACTTCGCCGAAAGCGCGATGTCGTGCGGCGGCTGCCACTCCTGCTTGGCAATGTTCGCCTGCAGGTCCACCTTACTCATGTTTGAAGACAGTATAGGACGCTCTCCGAGGGCAATCTTCTGTTCGTCAATCTTCTCAAGGATCATCTTCGATGCCTTGTTTACGTCCGCCATGACCGAGACGATGAACTTTGGCTCCTCGCGCAGGGCGTTAATCCAACCGTCCATATAGGCAGCGTTGTTGTTGAGGATGCGCTTGTCGAAGCCTAAGGTGTTGCCCACCATGGCAGCCGTGAGCTCAGCAACCAGTTCCTCCTTGGCATACTTCGCGTCGCCGAACTTCGCCCCCTTGTCGCGGTTCAAACGGTTGGCAGTGCCTGTAGAGTGCGTCATCTCGTGGAGAGCGGAAGAGTAATACTCCATCCCGTCCTTGAAAATCTCCTCAGCATTCTTGCCAATGTTGAATTGCTCCTTCATCGGTATGATGACCATGTCACGTGCCGGAGAGTAGTAAGCCCCGTCCACGATACGGTCGTTCTGCACACGGCATATCCACTCCTGCCGCTCGAACATACGGTCGAGGGCACGGTTCTCGTACATGCCTTGCGTGTCACGCAACTGTGGGCCTTTGAAGCGGTCAACGATGGCATCATACTTCTCCTTGTTCACCTCTTCCAGATTGGTCTGGTCAACATTGAAAACAGAGAAGGCACGGAGGAACGGGCGTACCTCACACTTCGCCTGCTCACCGCGGCTCATCTGCTTGTAGTCCGACTCGGCGACTCGCTTGCCACGCTCGTCCTTGATATTGAGGTCCCAGAAGATGACCGGCATCGACTGTGCGCCCTTCTTGATACGAAGATTCTCCTTCTGCGCCTGCATGAAGGTCATATAGACCGGCGTGCGGTAGGCGTTCATCGCCGTATCCATCTGCAGAAAGAAAGAGTTCGTGCCTGAGTAGTTGCGACCGCTGAGGTTCTGCGGCATGCCGAGCATCGTACCCTTTCCGTTCGTCCATCCCTGCCGCCAGTCGGAGGCCTTCATCGACTTCATACGCTCGATCATAAGCGAGCAAAACTTGTCTATCGCCTTGTCTCCGCTGTTCTTGTAGTCTGTTCCTTTCTTTGACTTGGAATCCTTGTTTTCCATAGTTTCAGTGTAGTTGGTTTGATGAGGTTAGTAGCCCCTCAGTCCGATGGCACAGCCTTCGGACTGAGGGCTGATAATGTTATGTGTCTTTCACGGTATCGCTGAGGAAAGCTTACACAAGTGCTCCTGCAAACTCCTCTGCGAAGTCGTTTCCGCCGTCATAGATACGGCTCTCGGTCTCATCGAGGTAGAGTTCAGCGTTGTTGTCATCGGGCTCGATACCGTGGTCGTCGCACCACTGGAGGTATGCCGTGCCGTGCTCACTACGGAGTGCGAGCTCGCACCACCCTATCTTTCCTTCCTGCTTGAGTTGAATGAGTTCTTCGATTGTATTGTTCTGCATAGTTGTAAGTGTTAATGGTTGATGATTGAAATCGTTAAAAGCTTAAAGTAAGTGATTGGACGTTTTGAATGAGTTATTTTAAAACAATGTGTTACGTCCGTAAATCAAAGTAATGCTATCGGCTGAACGCTTGCTTTGCGCTGACCTTCTCCTTTTGCATCTCCTTGATTTCTGTGTTGAGATAGCGTGCCGCCAGCTGCTCTTTGGTGGCCGTCTTTGACGTAAAGAGCGCCTGCTTGTCATGCCACGAGAGCACAGCCTTGCTTGTCGTCCGGTCATCAACGAGCTTGGCCGACACCGTCCAGTTGCCATCGTAGTCCTTGGCGATGCGCACGTCCTTGACACCCTCCTCCAACTTGAACTGGTTGTAGAAGGAAGCGAGGTGCAACTGTTCACCGAAGTTCTTCTCCACAAGCTTGGATGGTGTCGTCACACGGTCAAAGTAGGCATTCAAGTCTTCCTTCGACATCGTGCGCGACATCTTCTGCTCGCCCACCTGCGTGTAGAGCTTGTACTTGCCTACGTCCTGACGCTGCTCGTCATGCTCCTTGTAGACCACCATCTTTTCGATGAAGCGCCCATCGGACAGCTTGTTGTCGGCCTTGTACTCCTCCGGCGTGACTTTCTTGGCCAGCTTTGTGGGATAATAAGTCTGCATCAACGCCTCTACACCAATCTCACGTTTCTGATAGGCTGCGACATCCTCCGGCTTCATGAGCTGTGGACGGAGCTGCTGTCCGTCAAGACGGGCAGTAAAGTACCACTTGTTTGGGTCCTGGTTGCTCTGGAAGGCATGTCCGTGAGAGACTTTCTCACCGTTGACGGTCACCATCTGCGGCTCACGTGGCTTGTGCACTTTCTGGCCAGCAGACTGCTCCGATGTTTTCTCTACAACCTTGTCCTCTTTCTTGGTCTCAGCCTTTACCTCAGTCTTGTCAACCTTGGCTTCCTTAGCCTTGGTCTTCTTCTTTTCAGTTTTCTTTTCCATAGTATCGGTTTGAGTTTGGTTCTTGGTTTGTTGTGTGGCTTGATTTGTGGTTTGTTTCTGGCTCAGCTCCTGCATATCAGCAATCGCCACGCGATTGCCAGCTCGGATGAGCCTTGGCAGGTAGACGTCGAGCGCATGATGAGGAAACTCAGCCATAAGCTCACCGTCTTTCTTGAATTTAGGCTTCTGAGTGGGGATAAGCAGCATGTCGGACAGCTTTTGCGCGTCCTCATTCAGCGAGCGGTAGAAGTCTCCGTTGCGCATAAGGATCAGCGCATCGGGGTGTTTGCTTTTGAGCCGCTGGTACACACCCAGTGGCGTGTCCGTCTTGTTCTTTATTTGCTTCTTGTCAGAAGGCTGCTCTTGCATCTTCTTTTCCATGTTAGTAGGAATTTGGTTAAACTGATAGTTCTTGTTGGTCAGATGGTTTTTGGTATGTCCGAGGACGGCGAGCATCGTATTCGGATGACCTACAGCCTTGATGGCTGCACCTGCGGTATAGCCGGTGTCCAGCACGTTGTCTATTACTATTGGCGTGAACTGCTCCGGCACCTGTCTGTACAGATTGAGTTTCAGGTATATGCCCTCCGGCTTGAGGTCATTCTTTTTGGCATAGTGCAGCGGCATGTGCGGCCGGCATGAAAGGATGTCCCATGTTGGGATACCCGTCCTTCGTGAAATTTCATTGGCGAGCGTCTTTGTGTAGATAGCCCTGCCATGGTGATTCGGAATGGGCACCAGCACGCAGTTGCGTCCTGCCGCCATCTCCCTTATCCCGTCCGCCATCATCTCCGCAGCCTTGCAGATGCTTGCATAGTCACCGTCCTTAAGTCCGTGCGCCAGCTGACGCACTTTCGGATATGGAGCTACGGAGGTGAACGTACATTCTTGTTTGTTTGACATGGTAAAAGATTAAGTCTCATAGGTTTGTAGGTGGATGAAACGGAGAAAGTAAGCTAAGGAAATGAACTAAGAACTAAAGTGACAGCCCTCTCTTCTTGTCCTCTTTCCTGTCTGCTTTTTCCCTCTCGGTCTGCCGGATACTCTCCTCGTGGCGAAGCCTGTCCACCACCTGCTTGTATTCCCACCGATTCTCGTCGGTCTGCACGTAACCCATGTAGCCCTCGTGCGCGTCGTCATACCGGATGGCCTGCTGACACTTCCATTCCTCCATATCGCCTTGCATGACCTTGAAGCCCACCGGCTCACGGAGATCCACGCCCACGGTTACCTTCTGGTCACCGACCTCAAGTTCCACCGGCTTACCCGAAGCGAGTGCTTCCTTTTGCCCAATTCCGAGTCCGATGTCCTTGATTTTGTCAACTTCCTGAAGTTTTTCCTCAAAATTAACAGTTGCCACATCGCGGTACATCAAAGCATTGGTCTCCTTATCAAGCTGCACATACCGCATCTTACGTTTGCCGTCCTCCTGAAACTCCTTCTGGATGACATCACCCTTGCGCACGCGCTCCAGTTCTGTGTCGTTCAGCTTCAAGTTGTTGTCAAGCTCACGATATATCTGATACGTAAGCAGTTGCAGACGGCCGTCCTTGTCATGTGCGAGCTGGATTTTCATTGGAATGGACACCGCCGAGTTGTCTCCTACGGGCACGTTGACACGCATAAGCGGCGAGAGCTCACCGCTCAGGATAGCGTCACGCAAGTCCTTGGGCATGTGCATGAGATCCTTGGGATAGATGCCGATTTTGGCAAATTTGTCGAATGGTACTGGTTCTGTTTTCATAGTTGATGGTTTGGTTATTCTACTGGTTTATACTAACTTTGTGGTGAAAATCCATGTCAAACTAAACATACTACTACCATGAAACACACCTTGAAGTGCGCTGTGGTTTTGATGCTATCGATGAATGTATTGGAATCACCGGCGCAGTTTTACACTGCCAAGAAAGTCGGTCCGGCTGCCGACACGTTATCCATTTCCACGGACCCTTACGTCCGTGACGTACTCCACGAAACAAAGCCAAAGTCCAAGGCTGAGACTGAGACCAAGAAAAAGTCCGTCTTCGGTCTGCCTTTGCCTTCGTTTCTGACCGCAAAGTTAGGAAACAAACCGCCAACTTCCAACAACGCCCAAGGAAAAGTGCAAGAAAAGAGCGAAAAAAGTTTTCTAAAATCATCGAAGAAAGTTGTAAGACAGCCCGTTTTGCCCTTCCTCAGTACGTCCGACAGCCTACTTCTAAACATCCTTGAAAAGCGTCTAACAATCTGTATGCCACTTGATTACTTAAACGTTACCTCGCCTTATGGCTATCGCCAAGACCCCTTTACCAAGTGCCGCACATTCCATGACGGCATAGACCTCCGATTCGGAAACGGTGTGGTCTATAGCATGCTCCCGGGTAAGGTGGCTGCCGTGCACCACGGCAACACCGGTTACGGCAACTATGTCATCCTCGACCATGGCACGATGCGCTGCCTCTACGGTCACCTCAGTGAGATCTATGCCAAGGCAGGAACCGACGTACAGGCAGGAACGGTCGTCGGTTTTGTCGGCTCCAGCGGCCACTCTACCGGACCTCACCTCCACATACAGCTTCTACGCCTGACAGCAAATAACAGTTGGACGAGTGTTGATCCCATGCCGTTCATCGAGCAGCTCAACAGACAAGTACAGGACTTCAACAAAAGACTGGCAGAAATCAGCAGCAAGGACACATCTATATATAATAATGTGGAGGCAGCAACAGAAGAGCTCAACATAGAGAACCTCTATGCCTCCTTAAAGAGACACGGTATCAAATATCCGAAGATTGTCCTTGCTCAGGCCATATTAGAAACCGGCGCCTTCCGTTCCCGTGTCTGCCGAGAGAACAACAACCTCTTCGGTCTCAGACATTCCAAAGGCTACTACGCCTTCGAGCATTGGGAGGAGTCAGTCATCGCCTACCGTGACAAGGTACAGTACAAGCACCGTGACAACGAGAACTACTATTCGTTCCTAAGACGAATCGGCTACTCGACATCGAAGGACTATGTCAGAAGAGTCCGTGAGATTGTCAACCAACTGTGATCACCATTTAAAAATCGACCGAAGACAGGTGAATCTACAGCTAAAACGCTATCCGAGACGTTGTTATAGGTAACACCGTGTCCGTAAGTCTGGCCATTTTTGGGAAAAATCGACTTTTTTCATCAAATTCAGTGATAAATCAGCACTTTACATATAGCTACTGTTGCGGTTATGCGGAATAGTTCCTATCTTTGCAACAGAAAATCATACCGCAAGCACCTGACAGCTTGCAGGGCCAAGCTCCCTTGGAATACAGGCCTACCAAAAAGGAGCGCGTCTTATACCGTCACACAGAACTATCTTATGCCGCCACGAGGCGGACATAACAGAGGTGACAAAAACTCCATGACACGAGTTACCAACAACCAACCTTATGAACATACCATTCTTTAACATCGGGAAGACCCTCGAGAAGAGACGCAACAAGATTATTGTGTTTGCTAACCAGAAAGGCGGCTGCGGCAAAACCACCAACTGTGTGCTCAGCGCCGGTCAGTTTGTACTCAAACACCATTGCCGTCTCGTCGTGCTTGACGGCGACCCTCAGCGCAGCATTGTCAAAAAACACGAGCAGGACCGTGAGCGATGGCCACAGCTCCCGCCTCTGTATCAGGTCGTACCATGTACCCAGCTCAGCAGCGAGAAAGAAACACTCAACCTTATAAGAGCCATGCGCAATGAAGATTTCGACTTTTTCATCGATACACCGGGCAGTCTCACCCAAGAGGGCTATCTTCCACTTCTCTTCGAGGCTGATGCCATCGTCACTACCATCCAGTTGGAGAAAACCTGCATCAACGGTACCACCTCCTTCGTTGATATGGTCGCCATGGTTGCACGTGAGAACGGCCTTGACAAGCTGCCTCCGTTCTATTTCCTGCCCAACCAGTTCAACAAGAACTGGGGCCGCAAGGACGAGCTTGTCGAACAGCAGGAGTTCCTCGACTACTTCGCCAAGCTGGGCACCGTCCTGCCGAAGATACCCAACAGCGCCGAGGTTCAGCGTTACAGCACGCTCTACCTCACCGACAAGCAACATGAGATTGTTGACAAGTGCTACGATACGCTCTATGACTGCATCTATAACGAAAAATCCAAATCCGCATGACTGACGGCACTTCTCGACCAATGGTTTTCGGGGATATTCACGAACTTCTTCGGAAAGTCAACGGTGAGAGCGAGCCGGCCTATATGTGGCAGAGCGACAAACAGGGAGAAGAGGTGAAGCCGGAGACATCCCAAATGGTCTCAGAGAAGCAGAAGTCAAGCGACAAGGAAGAACCTTCATCTGCCGAAAGGCCAGAACCTGACAAGGATCAGATACCATCAGATGATTCAAATCCGGAGGAGAAACCACGAAAGAAGAAAGCAAAGCCGCCACCCTCCAAAAGCGCAAGCCAAAAAGAAGCTCCAGTAACGGACAATGGTGTGGAGAAGCCGAAAGCACGAAAATCCTCCTTCATCTCCAAGGAAGACATCCAGTCGCAGATAGGGTCTTTCTCCTATACCGTTGAAAAAGGCCACCGCCATTACGTCTTCCTCCCCGATGAAGTCTTTGCCACGTTGGAAACCGTCTATGGAAGCAACCGCCTTTCCGCTGTCTTCACAGCCCTTGCGAGAGCTTTCATAGATGCCAACAAGGAGGAGCTGCGGCGACTCATTGCTCACCGGACCAACCTCTTACAGTAAGATAACAGATAAAACAACACCGACCAGCAACACGAACACTATGAATACAACCTTACAGCAAAATACAAAAAGAACCGTATGGACACCTGACCACGATGACATACTCAAGGTGCGCTTCCATACAGATTATCTCCATGATATAGCCTCACATATCGGCTGCACACGCAGTACCGTATGCCGTCATGCACGCCGGCTCGGACTGAAAAAGAAGAACCCTTCGGGACGCAACCGAGATGCGCGCGCTTTCATCCTCATGGAATACCCCAACCTGGCCTACCAGGAGATGGCCGAGCGCACCGGTCTGAATAAGTACACCATCACGAGAATTGCCCGTGAGCTCGGACTGGAGCGCACAGAGGAGCAGCTCCGTGACATCCGCAGCCGCCGTCGCAAGGAACTCATCCAAAAGGAGCGCCGCCGCATCATCTTCGGTCTCGACCAGCGAACAAACATAAAGGTAGTGAGCAACAACCAGAAGATCCGTCTTCGCGGTTCCCTCAAGCGCATCGGTTACATTCTCGGAACCGACGGTCATACCTTCTTCTACTATCCCGGCCTTACCCGCCACCCCGTCAAGGAGGCCAACGGCAAGGAACTCGGGTTCACCTTTTTGCCATTGCCGACAGCGTGCACGGAGGAAACGGAGGATTATTCAGCATCTCCGGCCGTGTCGGCCAATGGACAGACCATCAACTAAACCATCCATATAACCAAACTATCGACTATGAAAACCACAGGAACTATCAAGAAAGTCCTGCCCGTAAGGTCAGGCACGTCAAAGAAGGGCAGCACATGGGCAGCCCAGCAGTTTGTCCTCAAGACCGACGGTGACGGAGAGCTCCTCCTTGAAGTCTTCGGACAGAAAGAAATCGACCTGTATGCCATCACCGAGGGCGAGAAGCTGACTGTGACCTATGTCCCCAAAGTCCATGAGGCAGGAGACAAGGTCTTCGGCAAGAACAGCGTCTCCGCTGTTGAGCGCGATGAGTCACAACCCTTTGCAGAGTAGCTTATGGCATTCACGAGTATTGTAATTGTCATTGTCGTTCTTTATATCTTTGGTTACGCGGGCATGATCGTCTTCGATCTTTTCCTCAAGAAGGACCCGGTGGAGTTCATGCCCAAGCCCAAGGACGTAGACATCGACATCTCCGACGAGGCCGGGCAGTTCAAGCCCATAGCAGTGGGAAATACAGAGTCCCAGCAGTCTGCCGCTCAGAGCTCCGCCTCTCATAAATCGGATGATGAGGTAGTCACAGTACACCCCATCCCTGATAAGGAGTCGGGAGAAGCAAGCGAGGAAGAGAAGAAAGCCATAGCATCCGCTGAGCAGTCAGCAGCACAAGCACCTTCTCCACCTCCACTCTCAGCTACATCATTCGAGGTGGATAGTGATAAGTCCAAAGGAAAGCCCACCGACGACATAGGCCCAAGGCCCACCGACGAAGAAACACAGAAACGCATTAATGAGCTTGTCAAGCTCAGACGTGGAGAAATACTGTCCGAGGAGATGTCAGCCTTGTCAAAGGAGAGGGAAAATATGAAATCAAATGAAGAGGGCGCAGAGAAGTCCACTTCAAAAGAGGAAGACAAAGATGAATCTGAAGACTCATCAGCAGAGGTGAAAGACAACCCATCTGAATACGTAGAGCCAACCGCCCCGGAGGTCTGCATCGTCGGTCCTGAGCATACTGTTCCCCCTAAGGTTTCAGATACCGCAGGCAAGGAAGCCTTCAAGGAAAAGGCTCAGTCAGAGCGAAATTCCGAAAAAGGGTTTTCTCAAAAACCGGCTCATACAAGGAAGCCCAGATCTCCGAAGCCCCCAAAGCAACCGGAGTTCCACAGCGATGCCTACTTCGACATCTTGAAAGTTCAAATAGACGACTCCAAGCAGCACACGAAGTTACAGGGAGCACAGACTGCCGAGCAAGTCAGCAAGGAGGCTAAGCAAGTCTCTCTCGACGAAGTTCAAATGACACTCAGACAAATCAACAATTTATGGGAAAAGAAAGAATCAGAGTGCGTTCTCGACGAGGACGAGCTCCAAGCAATAGAAAAATCTGAACGGTTGAACCGTGAGGCTCCGCCACAATTCAACATATAGAGAATTCACTCTTTAGATATATGGTTAATAGTTTATGTCGTTTACCTTCATTATTGAACTTTAGTACATTAGGTTGATAAGACAGCTTCCGGAAGAGGGCTGCGCCGTGAGGCAAGGGGATCAGACGGCCACGTGAGTGGCACTCACCCATCTTCCACCTTTCATGTGGTCTTTAAATTGTAACGTAATGAAAAATCTTAACCAACTTATGTTACAAACGATTTCAACAAAAACCATCATGAACTCCTGCATGAGCGCATGCAAGAGAATCCCCGTGAAGCGTGTAGCCGCCTTCCTCGGAATGTTCCTTTTCTGTGCCGTCATGACCTTCGCCCAAAGCAAGGGAGCCGGCGGATTCCAGAAAGCCATCACTGAGGTGTCGAGCTACCAGACCCCCGTCAGTAACTTGATGAAGGCCATTGCGGCAGTCATCGCACTCGTCGGCGCATTTTCCATCTACTTCAAGATGCAAAATGGTGATCAGGACGTGAAGAAGGCTATCATGCTGACTATTGGCGGTTGTGTAGCTTTCCTTGCAATGAGCGAGGCTTTGCCTTTGTTCTTCAAGTAGTTACAAGCTACCGCAAAACAAGGAGTCCGACCAACCGAATCCTCGGAGTCGGACACCTTTAAACTCTGAAATCTCTATCAAATACAATATATAATGTAAAACTATATCGTAATAAAACTACGAGATAATGGACATCAATTTCAACGGCATCCCGGTCTTCAAGGGACTCCAAAAGCCACTGGAGTTCATGGGCATCCGAGGCAGGTTCCTGACCTATGCCGCCGGAGCCATCGGACTGAGCTTCCTCGGCTTCCTGCTGTCCTCCATCCTCTTCGGCAAGCTTGTCGGCTTCATCGTCATGGTCTGCCTCGCCGCCGTGGGAATCATCTCCATCTACGTCAAGCAGCGCAGCGGACTGCATAGCAAGAAACGGCACCACGACATCTACTTCTTTTACAAAATGTACGATAGGTAGCCACTAGCATTAAGAAAATCGAAAACCAAAACCAATTACTACAAACATAACCTACCATGTCAAACAAGAAAAAGCCGCTTGACGGCCTCTTCGCCCAGCTCCAGGACATCAATGATGCCAATGGCAAGCTGCTGAACACGGTCCTCTTTTCGAAGAACGGCAATCCCTCCGTCATCATCGAGATCGAGAACCCCGTTCAGCAGTATGCCACGGACGCAGTTCAGTATGTCGCCTTCACCGACGTGCTGAACAACATCGTCCAGACGCTCGGCGAGGGCTATGCCCTACAGAAGCAGGATGTGCTGTGCCGCCAGAGCTACCACCACGATATAACTGACGATATGGAGTACCTCACCAAGAGCTATTTCCGCTACTTCAACGGACGACCCTATACTGAGATTCGTACCTACCTCATCATCACGCAGGAGACTATCAAGTTCGCCTTCGTAAAGTACGACCCCAAGACATGGCTCGACTTCCACACGAAGGTTAGCAAGGTCATGGACATCCTCAAGGAGCGCGGCATCTGGCACAGGAAGCTCACCAAGGACGAGGTCAACGAGTACCTCCACCGCTTCATGGCCTTCCATTTCAAGGACGGCCCCTTTTCCATGCAGAGCTTCAAGGCCGGTGACGACTACCTGAAGATGGGTGACAAGGTAGTAAAGTCCTTCGACATCGTTGATGTGGACGAAATCGACCTGCCCTCACTCATAAAACCCTACCAGCCCGTAGCCGTCAACGGCTATGTCATTGCCACTGACCTGCTGGCCTTCCTCAGTGAGATACCCGACACCGACTGCGTCATCTACAACCAGGTCATCCAAATCCCCCAGCAGCGCAAGCTCCTCCGCAAGCTGCAGTCCAAGGCCAAGCGCCACGGCTCCATGCCTGACCCCAGCAACAAGATTGCCAAGGCCGACATCGAGGCCGTCCTCGACGTACTCGCCCAGGACAGCAAGCTGCTCGTCTATACCAACTTCAACCTGCTGGTAAGCTGCAAGGCCGAGAAGCTGACACCCGTGACCAGCTTCATAGAAACCAAGCTCTACGAGTGCGGGATCTTCGCAAGCAAGAGCGCGTACAACCAGTTGGAGCTCTTCCTGAACTCCTTCCCCGGCAACGCCTACTCGTTCAACCCAGACTACGACCTCTTCCTGACGCTCAACGACGCAGCCCTCTGCCTCTTTTTCAAGGAACATCTGAAGCACAGCGAGGACACGCCGCTGAAGACCTACTACACCGACCGCCAGGGCCTGCCCGTATGCATCGACATCACCGGCAAGGAAGGCAGGGTGAAGATGACCGACAACGCCAACTTCTTTTGCATCGGCCCAAGCGGAAGCGGTAAGTCCTTCCACATGAACTCAGTCGTCCGCCAACTTTTAGAGCAGGATACCGACGTCGTCATGGTTGATACCGGCGACAGCTATGAAGGAATTTGTCGCTACTTCAAGGGTACATACATAACATACTCTAAAGAAAAGCCAATCTCCATGAACCCGTTCAAGATAACGGACACGGAGTACAATCATAATTTCGGTGAGAAGAAGAACTTCCTAAAGTCGCTGATATTCCTCATCTTCAAGGGCAACGAGACACCAACCAAGATTGAAGACAAGATTATAAACCAGACAATAGTAGAATATTACGACCAGTATTTTACTCCGTTCAATGAGTTCACCAGGGAAGACAGAGACCAACTAAGAAAAAGACTACTTCTTGAAGACAAGAAGAACGGCACATACGAAAAGCACAGCAAGGAACTCGAAGAAAAATACAAACATACTGAATATGAAACAGACATTCCAACCTCCGAAGATCCATCTGCCTTTAGCGGACAGGATAATGAATACGGTTCTCTCCATACTGCTGATGGCAGTCGTATGGCCGATGATGGTCCTTTACATACTGCTGAGGAAAA
>ERZ773245.1971-NODE-1971-length-12611-cov-3.841351_pt1 | contig 12611 bp, 11 predicted proteins | sample MGYA00580988_ERZ773245 | MGnify/ENA primary metagenome ERZ773245 (study PRJEB29015, sample SAMEA2737792) | human gut metagenome | biome: human gut; feature: human-associated habitat; material: faeces | place: China | collected 2012 ... | reverse complement strand
TTTAATCACAGTAAACTTAAAAAACGTATCACTATGATGTTAAAAGAAAAATCAAATCCCTGGGCACGATTGAAGTATTTGTATGTACTTCCTTTGGCCGCCATTGCTGTGACTGCATTTGCACGTCCGGAAATCTCCGGTAAGATGGAAGAGATTTCTGCCGTCAAAGTTAATGATTTAAAGCAAATAGTGGAGAAAAAAGTACCGGAAAAAACGATCGAGGTAGCAGTGGACACGGTGAAAAAGAATGCTCTGGAGAAGGTGGTCATTGAAGTGTCACAGTTGGATACAGTATCAATTTCAAGTAAAGTTACTATCTCGGATGGATTGAAAAGAAATGGATTGTCTCCGTTTGCAACCCGACGGGTCGATTTTCAGCCTCAACCGTTGATAATGGTGGATGGAAAAGAGATAACCGGCGAACAAATGGAGGCGATCAATCCGGATATGATTGAGTCCATCAGTGTGCTGAAAGATAAAGAGTCGGTAAGGATCTATGGAGATAAAGCCGAACATGGTGTTATTTTGATTACGTTGAAAGGAGAAAATGCGAATGATTTAAATACACTTTCTTTTTCTACCATGAACTCGGATGAACTGGTAAAAGTAACAGGAACGGTCAAGGATCATTTGAATAACCCGATAGTGGGCATCTGTATCTATTTCAGGTACTACTTTAGGAACCGTTTCTGACGCTTACGGACATTTTGTTATTTCGGCTCCCAGAAGTGCGATGCTTCACATTTCGTGCTTGGGTATGAAACCGGTTAGAACAGCTGTGTCGTCGGAAGTAAATGTGATATTGAATCCGGAAGACTGAAATCATTGTTATTGGTATAATTCCAACTAAACAGATATGCCGATGGGGACTGCAAAGAGATATGTGCAGGCTCCATCGGCATATCTGTTTATTGAAATTATGTTTGATTTTAATTTGCTCCAACTATATTATTTGTACTTTTGTGACTAACACAAGGCTTAACCTTCGGTTGGCAGAGTGACAAAAGAAAATGTCAGAGGATTACACTTTAACTATTATTTATTTATGAAGAAACTACTATCTGTTTTCTTGTTTTTATTTTGCTACGTTGTAGCCGTCAATGCACAAGACGATACTGTACAGTATGATTCAATTATGAATCTGATGAAAGATAAAACGATTCCTTTGATGGAACGTTATTATATGACCGGAGATATCGCATATCTTTCGCGGGAACATCAGATTGCCGTATTGAAGCAATTGATTCCCGAAGCCAAAGAGGTGGAAGATAAAGCGGTTGTTACCCGTCTTTATTCAATTGTTGCGATGTTTGAGAATCAGCTCGGAGACATGGCTGAAGCTAAAAACTATCTGGATAGTGCTTTTATGAACAAAGGGAAGTTTGAAAACAATAATATTGCCGGTATGATGCATTATATTGCCGGTATCTATTATTCTGATAAAAATCAAATGGAGAAAGCGCATGAAAATTATTATCAGGCTGCTGATTATTTTAATCGTAATGCGGTGAAGCCGGCAATTCTGACGGAAATATATTATGATCTTTCTATTATTTATTCCATGTGGCAAGATGATGAGGGGTTGAATGATCTGTCCGAAGCGATGAAAGATCTGCCGGTGGATTTTCCTTTTCAGCAGATATTGAAATTGACCATAAAAGCAAAGTATTTTTATGCTTTATATCAAAATGAACATCGGATGAATCTGTTGGATTCTGTGACAAAATACAATCAGGAAGCTTTTGAGGTATACACATCAACCGAGAATCCATATGACGTGGGCTACGTTATATCCGATAATTATTTGCATCAGGCAGTTGTCTATAGTGAGGCCGGTAAGATAAAGGAAGCGGAACAATGTTTTGAAACGGGTAAAAAACTGATGAATCCTAAAAAGATCGATGCAAACGTGTCACTTAGCTATGTTTCGGGGGTGATTGCCTATTATCAGGCGGATTATGAATTGGCCGAGCAACATCTGCAGGATGGATTGCATGAGCTGAAAAAAATGAATGAAGAACAGGAGGTGGATTATTATCATTCTTTGATTGATTTCTATACCTTATTGGCCAAAGTGTACGAAAAACAGGAACTTTATAATAAAGCTCTGGAGGCTGCCCGCAATTCATTGAAGTATGAAACCCGGTTGTTTGATAAAAATAGTAGTAAGACTATTCAGAAGTTACGGGCACAATATAGTCTGGACGAAAAAGAGAGGGTGGTGAAGCAACTTACGGCCATTAATGAAAAGAACAAGTGGATTAATATTCTTTCTGTTACCTTGATTGTATTGGCGCTGATTACGATTGTTCTGTTGCTGATACGTTATCGTTCCCGTCAGCGTATTCATGAGGGGATGTTGCAGATTGCCAAGCTGAAACAACAGGAAACGGAATTGACGGTTGAATTGCAGAAGGCAAAACTGGAAGAGAGAGAACGCGAATTTCAAGCCTTGGTGCATGAGGCACAACAGCGTAAAGTGCAGTATTATCTTGAGGGCCTGGAGGTAGAGCGAAACCGTCTGGCTAAAGAACTCCATGATAATGTTTCGAACGAATTGCTGGCCATTAAAATGAAAATTGCTGACGGGACGAGTAGTCGGAAAGAGGTTTTGGATACATTACAAGCTTTGCAAACCGAAGTGCGGGGAATTTCACATGATTTGATGCCGCCTGTCTTTAAATATGCTTCCCTGTCTGAGATTCTTCAGGATTATGTCTATCAGCGTAATCAATCGGGACAGACCGAACTGACTTTGGTGCTTGAACCGGAGGAGGGATTCGATCATTTATCGCAGAAAGTAGCATTGGAGATTTATCGAATTGTACAGGAAGCTACAGGCAATGCATTGAAACATGCGCAGGCCACTCATATTAAGATTATTCTTGTTCGGGAGGGAAACAGGATAAAGCTGACAATAGCTGACAATGGCAAAGGTTTTGAACTACAAACCGGAAAGTCGGGAATTGGTCTGGTTATCATAAAGGAGCGTGTGGAAAATCTGAAAGGAGTTCTGACTCTAAGTTCTGTTCCGGGCAAAGGAACGGATGTGATCGTAGAGATTGATTTAGACGGTCTGGAGAAATAAAAGAAAGATAGAATTTTTGCTGCCACCGACTGAGAGTGTGGTGAATAAAAGTTTCGACACACCCTCAATCGGTGGGGTTTGGGGATGCGGTTTATTTTACCTGATAGCTAAAAATCACCGGATTAGAGTCACTATCCAATGATTCTGTCAATTTATATAGTTTATCGGACATTTTGTTTTTGAAAGACGGATGATTGTCAACTATAGCTTTGAGGCTGAGCAGGGTCGTGGGAGAAACCGTAAAGAATACTCGGTTATTGGCTCCTTCTACCGGTATGTATTGGTGCAAGTCTGCTTGGTATTCCGTATTGTATATCTTGTTGTATTTCAATAACTTGTTTTGATTTTTATCAAATACATATATACCGAATAGATTCGTATTGAATAATAAGTATTGGGGGGCGTTTGTCACGTTAGTCATTAAATATACATATCGGTCCCATGTGAACTTATTAAGTTCGCGGCAGGTGTATTCTTTGTCTTTGGCTGCTTCCGGAAAGCTTTCATTCATAAAATTGAAGGAGTAGTAAGGATTTATTTTCCCGTCTTCCAGTTGATAGATCGTATCATCGAACTTTCTGGTAAATACAACAGGAGCTGTTCCGCCCAGTTGATGTCCTCCGATAAAACAATAAGGAGCTATTTCTCGGAGTGGTTTTAATAATTCAGTCTTTTGATCGTTCGGGGCTATTACTGTGATGGATGATGTGGATAACTGATTATTAATAAGTGTGGGATTTTCTAAGTATATCATTCCGTTATCAATAGCTATTGAATGATAGTGTCCTGGTAGTTTTGTAGTTCTGATGAAGTTCCCTTGCAAGTCATAATATATCAGTGAGGTCGGGTCGGCTAAGAATACTAAATTTTCATTTTGCCTGTCTATGGCTATATCCAGTATGCTTCCATATTCTCCTTTACCTGCTCCTACACGGTGTATGGTAAATAGATGTTTGCCTTTGTCATTGAAAGCCAACACTTGCTTCATGGATTTATCTAAAATATAATAGGTGTTTTTCCACTCTATTATCCGATTAATGCGTTTTATCAATGCATTGTCTTTTGTTTCCAGGCAGAAGACCTGCGGATTTTGTAGAAAAAGAGTGTCATTCACTGATTTTTCTATTGTTTCTAACTTTGCAATCGAGCTTGTTATTTCATTCTGGGTCATACATCCACAGAACATTATCATCAATAGGAAGCCGGAGAAAAATATCTTTTTTTTCATATTAAAGAGGTCTTTGACTAATGTCTGCACTAAAATCATATTCGCATGCGATTATACCGCTGCCATAACAACTTGTTTCCGTATAAACAAAAACTGTTTCTATAGTTTTGTTTCCGTTTACATCTACTTGATAAACAGGCTCACTTTGGAAAGAGTCCATTATTCTTCTTTCAGCACCATTATTATAATCAAATTCAGTTTGTGCCAGTGCCTCAATATTGGCTAAAATTATATCCTGCTTTTGGTTTTTAAGATTAAACTCAATTGTAGTGATTGCGCACAAAGCAGTAGCTGCGATACCGCGTTTTTGCATAGTGTTAACTTTAAAAGATTAATATTATTATCTATGTTGGTAAATATATTAATTTTTTTATAATAACACTTGCTTTGCTCTTTTTTTATTCGGCTTCTTTTCTCTATTCTTTAAGAATATATCTGCTATTTATAAGTATCTAATTGAGAGTGGAGGTACGATAGTATTTCTATCTCTTGTTCAGGATGGAACCATTGGATTTCTTTATCCCGCTTAAACCAAGTCATTTGTTTGCGTGAATAGATACGTGAGTTTTGCTTTATCTTTTCAATGGCAAAAGGTAGTTCCCATTCTCCATCCAGATATTTGAATATCTCTTTATAACCAACAGTATTCAAAGAGTTTAGATTTCGGTGGGTATAGACAGAACGTGCTTCTTCCAGTAAGCCTTCTTCCATCATTTGATCTACGCGGCGGTTGATACGGTCATACAGTTCGGCACGATCCCGAGTCAATCCTATTTTCAGAATATGAAAAGGACGTTCTTTTTTTTGTTGGGTGCGGAAGGAGGTATAAGTCTTTCCTGTCATGTAGCAGATTTCCAATGCGTGAATGACTCGTTTGGGATTCTTTAAATCTACAATTTTATAATATTCCGGGTCCAGCAATTTCAGTTCGGCACAGAGATTATCCAGTCCTTCTGTTTCGTATTTATGTAGCAGAAGTTCGCGGGTTTCCGTATCCACGGTCGGTATATCGTCAATACCTTTACAGATGGCATCTACATACATCATAGAACCTCCTGTGAGGAGAACGACATCATGCTGTTTGAATAAAAGTTCAAGGAGAGACATTACCTCCGACTCATATTGGGCGGCACTGTAATAATCGGTGAGTTGCAAAGTACCTACAAAATAATGTGGAACCCGTTTTAATTGCTCCGGGGTTGGGGCTGCTGTTCCTATCTTAAGTTCGGCGTATAACTGCCGGGAATCAGACGAAATGATACTCGTCTTGAAATGTTCTGCTATATGGAGGCTTAACTCCGTTTTTCCTACGCCTGTAGGCCCTATAAGTACGATTAAAGTTTTGGCAGTCATAACGATTAGTAATGTGATAATGTGTCCATGTGACAATATGTCGGCTGCTATGCAACATGATAACGTAGTCGGCAGGTGTATTGTCACATGGGCATATTATTCAAAATTTATCTTCGTCGTATGAACCTCCACCACCAGATGCACCATCGTTAACATCAAATCCTTCTGCATCAAAATCTTCCATGTCGAAGTCCTGATCACCATAAAAATTCTCATCTAAGTCGAGTGAGCCTCCTGCGGCAGCCATCTCTTCGAAATCTACTGTTTGCTTAGGAGCTTCACCTGACTTTTTGGTGCATTTGGCACCTTTTATTTCTTTTCCGGTGATGATTTCGGATAATTCGATAAAGAAACAACGTTCCGTCATGTAGTCGAATACATAGAGCAGTTTTTGTTTTTCGTCTTCAATCAGTTCGTTGAGGCGGGTTTCTTTCATTATCCAGCTGTCCATTTCCGGATTATTGTCCATTTCCTCCAGAGTAATTTCTTTCTCTTTTTCCCAATCGTCATCGCAGATAAAGAAAGAAGTCATCTGGTCATTCGTGTAACCCGCTGCTTTCAAGATAGCTTCGTGAAAATCGAAGAAAGTAGCTTCCGGGTCAATCTGTATCTCTCTGACGAAATCGTCAACCTCATCAGATATAATGGTAAATCTGTATATCATAGTTGTTACTGTTTTATTGATGGCGTAAAAGTAATAAAAAACCGAAAGATTGCAAATAAGATGGCTGGGTTTATTCCACAAAAAAGGAGGATGCTTTCCGGGCATCCTCCTTTTTCTTATTGATTTCTATTTATTTACCTGATGATTCCCCGGTCCGAGTTACGAATAAAATCAACGATATATTCTATTTCGGGACTGGCGGGTATTTCTGATTCAACCTTTGCAAGGGCGTCCGATGTGTTGAGTCCGCTTTGGTAAATGATGCGGTATGCATTATGAATATTCTCAATAACTTCATTTGAAAAACCACGACGACGGAGTCCGATGATGTTGATTCCACTATAAGCGATGGGTTCGCGACCGGCTATGATGTATGGGGGAATATCTTTGCTGAAACGACAACCTCCCTGGATCATCACGTATCCGCCTACCCGGCAAAACTGGTGCATCAATACATTTGCACTGATGATGGCATTATCGTCAATAACGATTTCACCGGCCATTTTGGTAGAATTACCAATGATACAGCCGTTACCGATCAATGCGTCGTGAGCTACATGGACACCTTCCATCAGCAGGTTGTTATTGCCTACAATGGTTCTGCCTTTGGCAGCTGTACCCCGGTTGATGGTCACATTTTCACGAATCAGGTTATTATCACCTATTTCGGCTGTGCTCTCTTCACCCTTGAATTTCAAATCCTGGGGAATTGCTCCGATAACGGCTCCCGGGAAGATTGTATTTCCGTTTCCGATACGTGAACCGTACAGGATGTTGGCATTAGCCATAATTTTATTGTTATCTCCGATGACTACATTTCTATCAATGTAAACAAACGGAGCAATCTCTACGTTTTCACCGATTTTTGCTTCGGGATGAATATACGCTAAGGGACTTATCATGCTTATAAATTATTTGTTTTTTACTATTTGTGCCATGAATTCGCATTCACAGACTACTTTTTCGCCAACGAAAGCATAGCCTTTCATCGTCGAGATTCCCCGGCGGATAGGAGCCAACAACTCTACGCGGAAGATCAGGGTGTCACCCGGTACTACTTTCTGACGGAACTTCACTCCATCGATTTTCATGAAATAAGTAGAATAACGCTCCGGTTCGTCTACTGAGTTTAAAACGAGTAGTCCGCCGATTTGGGCCATTGCTTCTATTTGCAATACACCGGGCATTACAGGTTCCTGAGGAAAATGTCCCTGAAAGAAGGGCTCGTTGGAGGTTACGTTTTTAACACCTACGATGTAGTTGGCACCAATTTCGATCACCTTATCCACCAACTGGAACGGATAGCGATGAGGAAGTAGCTCACGGATACGGTTTACGTCCATAATCGGAGCTCGGTTACAGTCATAGGTCGGTGCCTGTATCTCATGCAGGCGGATTTCTTTACGCATCTGACGTGCGAATTTGTTATTGATGGTATGTCCCGGGCGTGTAGCGATGATTCTTCCTTTAATCGGTTTACCAATCAAAGCAAGGTCTCCGATTACGTCCAGTAACTTATGGCGGGCACACTCGTTGGGCCATACCAACGGTTTATGGTTGATATATCCCAGTAGTTTGGCATCCATATGGGGAACACCCATAATATCGGCTAACTTATCATAGTTCTCTTGCGACATTTCGCGTTCGTAAATAACGATGGCATTGTCCAGATCGCCTCCTTTGATAAGTCCGGCTGATAACAGAGGTTCGATTTCACGTACAAATACAAAGGTACGGCTGGGGGCGATCTCTTCTTTGAATTTCTTCATATCCTCCAGTGTTGCAAACTGGTTCGGGATGATGGTCGAATCGTAAGAAACCAGTACGTTCAGGCTGAAATTCTCATCGGGTAATACAATGATGGATGAACCTGTCTCCTCGTCACGAAACTCTATTTTTGATTTAATGATATAGAAATCCTTAACAGCATTTTGCTCCTCGGTTCCTACTCTCTCTATTTCTTGTACATAATATTGTGCACTTCCGTCCAGAATCGGAAATTCCGGTCCGTTAACCTGGATCAGGCAGTTGTCGATGCCCAAAGCATAGAGGGCTGCCATTCCATGTTCAACTGTGCTTACTTTTACTCCATTTTTTGACAGCACGGTTCCTCTTGTCGTTTCAACTACATTATCAGCTACGGCATCGATAATGGGTTGCCCTTCCAGATCCGTGCGCTGTATTTTGTAGCCATGGTTATCCGGGGCAGGGTTAAACGTAACAGTCAGGTCAAGTCCAGTGTGAAGACCTTTTCCTCTCAGTGAAAAGCTATCTTTCAGAGTTTTTTGTTTCAGCATTGGTTACTTATTTAATTGTTGTTTTAATTCTTCTATTTCTTTGCGGAGATTGCGTAATTCGATCTGCATCTCCGGAAGGCTTTTTTGTGCGATGGATGCTTTGAAGTATTGTTTTAGCTCCATAGGAGGAGTTCCGATAAGTTGGCTACCGGATTTTATATTCCCCGGTACACCCGATTGAGCTCCCAGATTTACTTGGTTGCCTATTTTGAGATGTCCTGCAATACCTACTTGTCCACCGAACATACACCATTCGCCTACCTTGGTAGAACCTGCGATACCCACTTGGGCAGCCATTACGGTATGCGAACCTATTTCGTCGTTGTGAGCTATCTGGATCAGATTATCTAATTTCACTCCGCTATGAATCACGGTCGCTCCCATGGTTGCGCGGTCTATGCAGGTATTGGCTCCGACTTCTACATTATCTTCAAGAATGACGATACCGATTTGAGGAATTTTTTCGTATCCTTGCGGGGTAGGAGCGAAACCGAAGCCGTCTGCTCCGATCACACATCCTGCGTGCAGGATACAATTGTTTCCTACCCGGCAATCATGATATACTGTTGCATTGGCATATAGGATACAATTACTGCCTATTTTGGCACCACCGCCTACAGTGGCATGCGGATGAATAACCGTATTATCTCCTACTTCCGCATGGTCGCCTATGCAGGCGAAAGGAGCTATATATACGTCTTTTCCTATTTTTGCGGTTTCCGCTACATAGGCACGTGGGTCGATACCGGTTCTTTTGGGTTTGCTCATCTCATATAGATTGAGCAGTTTGGCAAGGCTCTCGTAAGCATTGTCTACTTTGATTAAAGTTGCTTTTACTTCTTGTTCGGGAGTAAAATCTTTGTTCACCAATACAATGCTAGCTTCAGTCTCATATATATAAGGTGTATATTTCGGATTAGAAAGGAAAGAGATAGCGCCCGGTATTCCTTCTTCTATCTTTGCGAATGTATGTACAGTAGCGTTTTCGTCACCTATAATTTCCCCTTGGATAAATGCTGCAATTTGCTTAGCCGAGAACTCCATAATCTTACTTTAAAATTTAATTAGTACGCAAATAACGGACTTTTTTTTTATATATCCTTACTCTTTGATGAATATTTTATACTTATCTATCCCAACGCAAGTAGCAGATATAGTATTTCTTTACCTTTTTAGAAAGCAATGAAATGTTTAGCATGTCCGATGCTTCTGCAATATTTTTTATTGTTCCGTCTTTGTAAATAATATCAATGCTGTCATCTGCCGAATCGTACATGTTCTTTTCGATACTGGGGGTAGAGACAAAATAGTCTGCTTCGGAAAGAGTGATGCCTAATTGTTGGCTGATCTGCAAAGTCAATTCTTTTTTTCGCTCTTCACTGATAGGTTCAGCGCATATCTCAACCTTGAATATGTTACGATTAATCATACCCAGGCTTAATGTTGATAAAACCTTATCCGTATGGGTGCTCCATACTTTAAGAGCCGTCCAGATATCATTATCGTCCAACTGAATGAAGTTTTCCAGACAGTCAGGGTTATTGTAAAATACTTCCGGGTCGATGTGGTTGTACAGGAAGAATTTCAGCGCCGGCGAGGCAAACAGTTCCACTCCTTGCGAAGCCAGTTCCTTGGCACGTAACAGGGCACTGATCAGCATCCGTTCATAGGCCACTGACGTTTTGTGCAGGTAAACCTGCCAGTACATCAGTCGCCGTGCTGTAAGGAAGTTTTCTATGGAATAGATTCCTTTGGACTCCACTACCAGATGGTCGTCTGCTACGTCGAGCATTTTGATGATGCGTGCAGAACCTATATTGCCTTCCGAAACTCCGGTATAGAAACTGTCACGGCGCAAGTAATCCAGACGGTCCATATCCAGTTGGCCGCTGACTAATTGGTGCAAGAAGCGTTTGGGATATTCGTCTTTGAATATCTGAATGGCTAAACTAAGTTGTCCGTTCAGCTCCTTGTTCATCCGTTCCATCAGCATCAGGGAGATTTCTTCATGGGATACTCCTTTGACAATGGTGTCTTCAAGAACATGCGAAAAAGGCCCGTGTCCGATGTCGTGCAGAAGGATGGCTGCCTGTACGGCTTCGGCTTCACTGTCGAATATGAAGTTCCCTTTGGAGGCCAGTTGCGTGATAGCTTCGCTCATCAGGTGGAAAGCTCCCAGAGAGTGCTGGAACCGGGTGTGCTGTGCACCGGGATAGACTACGGATGAAAGCCCTACTTGCTTGATGCGGTTTAAACGCTGCAAAAGGGGATGCCGTACGATGTCGTACAGCAACCCCTTTGGTATGTTGATGAACCCGAATACCGGATCGTTGATTATCTTCCGTTCGTGAGGCATTATAAGATAGCTTTCAGCTGTTCTGCCATTTGCTCTTGCACTTCTTTGGCAGCGGCACGGGCGGCAGTGGCAAAATTTTCGGTCTTATCTACATAAATAATTCCGCGGGAGGAATTCACAATGAGTCCACAGGTACTGTTCATGCCATATTTGCATACTTCTTCAAGAGAACCTCCCTGAGCGCCGATACCCGGAACCAGAAGGAAGTGATTGGGGACAATCTTACGGATGTCTTCGAAAGCGCGTCCCTGAGTAGCGCCCACAACATACATCATCTGTTCATCATTGGCCCATTTCTGTGATTTTTTTAATACTTTCTCGAAAAGGCGTTCGCCGTTGGCATCTTCCGTCAGTTGGAAGTCGTGTGAGCCTTTGTTTGAAGTCAGAGCCAGCAGAATTACCCATTTCCCTTCGTAAGATAAGAACGGAGTAACGCTGTCCTCTCCCATATAAGGAGCTACAGTGACAGAGTCGATGTCGAGTTCTTCGAAGAAGGTGCGGGCGTACATTGCTGATGTATTTCCGATATCACCGCGTTTGGCGTCAGCAATGATAAACTGGTCGGGATAATTTTCTTTGATGTAATTTACAGTTTTTTCGAAAGCAATCCATCCTTTTACGCCCATGCTCTCATAGAAAGCCAGATTAGGTTTATAAGCGATGCAATAGTCTGCTGTTGCATCAACGATTGCTTTATTGAAAGCGAAGATGGGATCCGGATCATCCAACAGATGATCGGGTATCTTTTTAATATCTGTGTCGAGTCCTACGCAAAGAAATGATTTTTTGCGTTTGATGTTTTCAAATAATTGTTGTTTGTTCATCTTTCTTTATTTACAAATTTACGATTGAAGTTGCCTTCTCGTTACAATTCACTCTCTTTCAGACGTTCAGCATTTTCGGCCACAGTCAACTTATCGATGCATTCCTGAATATCTCCGTCCATGAAGGCGGCCAGGTTATAGATGGTATAATTGATGCGATGGTCGGTTATACGTCCTTGGGGATAGTTATAAGTACGGATTTTGGCCGAACGGTCGCCCGTCGAAACCATTGTCTTACGTTTGGATGCGATGTCGTCGATATACTTCTGATGTTCCTTGTCGTAGATAAACGTACGAAGGCGCGCCAAAGCACGTTCTTTATTTTTAGGTTGGTCGCGGGTTTCAGTACATTCGATCAGGATTTCCTCTGCTACTCCCGTATTGGGATTCTTCCAGATGTAACGTAAGCGGACGCCCGATTCAACCTTGTTTACGTTTTGTCCGCCGGCACCTCCCGAACGGAAAGTATCCCATTTGATTTCACCTTCGTTGATCACTACATCAAACTCTTCCGCTTCGGGAAGTACAGCTACCGAGGCTGCCGAGGTATGTACGCGTCCCTGGGTTTCTGTTGCCGGCACGCGTTGAACACGGTGTACACCCGATTCGTATTTTAATGTGCCATATACATTATCGCCGGTAACACTGCAAATGATTTCCTTATATCCGCCGGCAGCACCTTCATTGGCGCTGGATACTTCCATCTTCCAACCTTTTGTTTCACAAAATTTGGCGTACATCCGGAAAAGGTCGCCTGCAAAGATGGCGGCTTCGTCTCCACCTGTACCTCCGCGAATTTCA
>ERZ773245.1970-NODE-1970-length-12614-cov-3.226372_pt1 | contig 12614 bp, 10 predicted proteins | sample MGYA00580988_ERZ773245 | MGnify/ENA primary metagenome ERZ773245 (study PRJEB29015, sample SAMEA2737792) | human gut metagenome | biome: human gut; feature: human-associated habitat; material: faeces | place: China | collected 2012 ... | reverse complement strand
AGCTGCCGGAGCGGTGCTTAAGCCGCAAGGCGGGAATTGTGCGGTGTTGCCTTAACGCTTTTGCTGCAAAGTCTGCTCTGTCCGCATTCCCGTTTCCCGGTAAAATTCATCCAATTCTCCCTGCTTTTTGATCACACGCACTTCCTCGGGCACTGTGCAAAAACCTGGCGATTTTTTCAGTTTGCCTGTGGGTACGGCTGTCCGCTTTTCTTCCAGCGGGCGTACCTGCCTGCCCAGTATATGCTGTACGCAGTCAAGCTGCAAGGCATTTACACCGCGTATTCCTACCTCAGCGTCCGCGCCACTGTGGACTTGCCGCTGCCAGAAAATTCGATCCATGCAATTTTATTCCAGCTTCGCCTCCTTGCCCAGCGCCTTCTTTTTGCACTCACTTCAAAACCGCAAAAGGACATTTATTATATCAGCTACAAGGGGAAGTTGTCAAAAAAATTGCCAAAGAGATACAAATAGGCTATAATATAAAATAAAAAATTGTGTATTGAACGGTTTTTACCCCATTTGCACCCGGAAGGAGGTGGCAAGCACGGATACTTTACAGACAAATAGTACAACACAAACTGCTGAGATGCTCAAATTAGAGGGCGTTGTTGAGCATGTGATATACGAAAACCCGGATACCGGTTATGCCGTGTTTGAAGTGGATGCCGGTGGCACCGATATTGTGGTCGCAGGCAACGTGGGCAGCGTGGATAACGGTATGTCCATTACGGCGTATGGCTATATGGTCAACCACCCCAGCTATGGCGAACAGTTCCGAGCCGAAACCTGTGAGGCCAGCCTGCCGCAGGATACCGCGGCTTTGCTGAGCTACCTTTCCAGTGGGGTATTGCCCTATATCGGGCCTTCCACAGCAAAAAAGATTGTGGCAAAATTTGGGGCGCATACATTGAACGTCATCTCCGAAACGCCGGACAAACTCTGTGAGCTAAAAGGTATCACCCCGCAAAAGGCCGCCGCCATCTCCAACGAGTTCCGACGTATGTACGGTGTGCGGGAAGTGGTTGCCTGGATGGCCAAGTTTGGGCTTTCCGCCCAGATGGCTGTTACAGCCTACCGCGCGTTTGGCCCCGCCACGGTGAAGCACTGAAAAAGAACCCCTACATGCTGTGCGGGGAGCCGCTGAACCTGAAATTCAGCCAGGTCGATGGTATCGCCGCCCAGCTGCAGGTAGGGCAGGGCAGCGACCTGCGCATTGCCGCCGGGCTTTTGTACGCTTTGCGCCACAACGCCAACAACGGCCACACCTGCCTGCCCGCAGATAAGCTGATCGAAAGCACTGCGCGCTTTATTCGGGTGGAGCCGGATGCCGTAAAGGCCGGGCTGCAAAGCCTGTTGGAGCATGACGAAATGCGCGCCTGCACCTTTGACGAAACGAAATATATTTACCTGCCAGATCTGCTCAGCGCAGAGCAGGATATTGCTGCGCGGCTGGGGGAGCTTGCCACATTCCCGACAGAAAGCTCCAAAACGCTGGAAAGCGATATCCGCGTTTTGGAATTGACCCAAGGTTTTGAATATGCCCCTTTGCAGCGGGAAGCAATCCGCTTAGCACTCTCTTCCCGCGTAATGGTTTTGACCGGCGGTCCCGGTACCGGCAAAACCACAACGGTCAAAGCGATTCTGAATTTGTATGAAGGTATTTATGACCGGGTTGCCCTGTGTGCCCCCACCGGCCGCGCCGCCAAGCGGCTGACCGAGCTGACCGGCCACAGCGCTTCCACCATCCACCGATTGCTGGAAGTGGACTATTCTACCGGCAGCGTGCGTTTTATTCATAATGAAAAGAATCTTCTCCCGTTTGACGTTATCATTCTGGATGAGATGAGTATGGTAGATGCCAAACTGTTCCAGGCGTTGTTGGCCGCCGCGCGTTACCACTGCCGCATTATTATGGTAGGTGATGCCGACCAGCTGCCCAGCGTTGGCCCCGGCAGTGTGCTGGGGGAGATCTTGCAGGCAGACGTTCTGCCCACCGTACGGCTGAATGAGATCTTCCGCCAGGCGCAGAAAAGCATGATTGTACAGAACGCCCACCGCATTGTGGAAGGGCAGATGCCCATAAAAGGCGGGCGGGATGATGACTTTTTCATGATCGAATCCACCGGTCTTGCCTGCCAGAGGCTGATCTGCGATCTGGTCAGTACCCGGCTGCCCAAAAGTTATGGCTATGACCCCGTGCGGGACATCCAGGTGCTTTGCCCCACCAAGGTTGGCCCCACCGGGAGCGTAGAACTGAACCGCCGCCTGCAGGCCATTTTGAACCCGCCTGCACCGGATAAGCCGCAGATCATTTGGGAGCAAAGCGGCCGTGTGCTGCGCTGTGGCGACAAGGTAATGCAGATCAAAAACGATTATGACATTCCTTATGAGCGGGACGGTGCCGAAGCCGGTGTGGGTGCCTATAACGGGGATATGGGTATTATTACTGCCGTTGACCCCGAAAGCCGTGCTGTGACAGTACAGATGGATGACCGAAAGTATATTTACGGTGCTGACCAGCTTGCCGAGCTGGAACCCGCTTACGCTGTAACAGTGCACAAAAGCCAGGGTTCTGAATTTCCGGCCGTCATTATGCCTGTGGCAGATGTACCCGCGCGCCTTTGTTACCGCAACTTGTTGTACACCGGGGTTACCCGCGCACGCCGCCTGTGCATTCTGGCGGGAACCCGGCGCACCGAGCAGGCCATGGTGGATAATGTGCGCCAGAACATGCGTTACAGCGGGCTGCGCTACCTGCTGCGCGAGGCAGTCACTCCGGCTGAAAAACGCAGATGAAACAGAGAAAACGCATATCTCCGGATTGGCTGGACCGTGGGCGAACGGCTCTGGAACCGCTGCTGGCCCTTGCCTATCCGCGGCACTGCCCGCTGTGCGGCACGGTACTTGAGCAAAGCGCCTGGAAAGCCGCCGTGTGCCGTTCCTGTATACCGGAAGCCGAGCGTCTGCGGCATCTTCCACCGCGTCTGCCTGTAACGGAGCACGCCTTTTACGCTGTCAACACCTGCGCAGGTGCCTTTTACTATGCAGACAGTGTGCGCCATGCTATCCTGCTTTGCAAGGAGAACGGCAACCCCTGGTATGCGCGAGAACTGGCGGATTTGATGGCTGTGCTGATTTTTGGGGCACAGCCCGCCCGTGCCCCAGGGTACCGCCCGGTATACGAGAATCTATCCGGCATTTCGCTGTACAGCGCCATTGTTCCGGTACCGCCGCGCGTAAAGAAGAACCGCGCGGAAAATATGCCCCTTTTGCTAGCGCAGCGCCTTGGGCGCATCCTGCACATTCCGGTCATCCAGCCGCTGTGCCTGACCCGGCAGGTTTTACCGCAAAAATCGCTGGACCAGCAAAAGCGCTTTGCCAATGTCAAGGATGCTTACGCCTGCCATACTGGGGTTGACCTTTCCGGAATGCGGCTGCTGTTGCTGGATGATGTGATCACCACTGGTGCCACCATCTCTGCCTGCGCCAAAGCGCTATTGGAGGGTGGCGCTGTGAGTGTGGACGGCGTGTGTGTTGCAGCGACGGAACTGATGCCCAAAAGCCACGGTGCCGCCGGAACACCAAAAGAAAGCAAATAACTTTTATCTGCCGGATGGTTGATGGCAATTCACAATAGATAACAAAGTGCTGCTTCTGGCAGCAAGGAGTACCAGATAAACATGAAGCAATATGATATCGGCCTTGATCTTGGCACAACTTCCATTATCATTGCCACACAGGAACAGGGAGTTGTGTTCCATCAGCCCAGCATTGGTGCTGTTGATACCCGCAGCAGCACCATTCTGGCAGTGGGGGACAAAGCCCTGCGCATGGTGGGGCGTGTGCCTTCTTATATTGATATCATCCGCCCTTTGCGGGACGGTATTATTCAGGACCACCGCATGACAAACGAACTAATCGTGCGGTTTATCAATGAGGTATGCCGTTCGCGCATCATCAAGCCGCGCGTATCGGTCTGCGTTCCGGCAGCCATTACCGGCATTGAAGCTGACGCCGTGGTAGAAGCCGTCATGGCAGCCGGGGCACGGCAGGTTTTCCTTGTGGATGAGCCTGTCGCCGCCGCCCTTGGCGCAGGGCTGGATATCCGCAAACCCATGGGCTGCATGGTGATTGATATCGGCGGCGGCTCCACGGATATCGCCGTGATCAGCATGGGTGGGCGGGTGCGCGCCGCCAGCCTGCCGGTCGCCGGCAACGCTTTTGACCAGTGCATTGCCCAGTATGTTCAGGAAAAATTCAACATTGCCATCGGCCCTCTAACCGCCGAAGCGCTGAAAAAGCAGGTTGCCTGCTGCACCAAAAGCGAGTTTGAGGGCGTAATGGAGATCCGTGGCCATTCCTGGGAGACCAACCTGCCCGCCCGCCGCCTTGTCTATACGCGGGACCTGTACCTGCCCGTGCAGGAACTGGCCGCCCGCATTGCCGCCACTGCCCGCAATGTATTGGAAAGCACCCCGCCGGAACTGGCCGCTGATGTTGCCAAGAACGGCATTCTGCTGACTGGCGGCGGCTCCATGCTGCGTGGCCTGGCTGGTTATATTGCCGGGGAGCTGCATGTGGATGTTGCCATCGCACCAGACCCCATCAACTGTGTGGCACGCGGAACCGCAGCCAGCTTAACGCTGGGCCAATACCTGACAGCCGGTTTCCGCGATGCCACCCCCAGAGCGTGGCATAACCGACTGCAATCCCCAGAAGGTTTTTCCAATTAAAGCGCAGCTTTTGTGCAGGTTGTAAAAAGTATGATTTTCTGCGGATACCTCCGCCAGCCTACTTTTCTATCCGGCAAAAGTGTGCTATACTATACAGCGTTTGCCAAAATTCCCAGCCCTGCATGGTTCCGGGCTGGTTCTGCCATATAATATAAGGACAGGTTCATTATGCCCGATACCATTACCACTGAATTTCTGGCCCTGCGGGACCGCTATATCGCTTCCTGCTTTACTAAGCTGAACCCGGTGCAGCAGCAGGCTGTGTTTACCACCGAAGGCCCGCTGCTGATCCTGGCAGGTGCAGGCTCCGGCAAAACCACCGTTCTGGTCAACCGCATTGCCAATATCATCCGTTTTGGCCGCGCCTATGGCTCCAAAGAGGTCAGCCGCCCGGTTGCGCAGAGTGATCTGGAGCAGCTGCGCACCGCCATCATGTGCGGCCAGCCGGTTCCGCAGTCCCTGATGCCGCTGATGAGCGTTGCCCCGGCCCGCCCGTGGAATGTGCTGGCCATTACCTTTACCAATAAAGCCGCCGGAGAGCTGAAAGAACGCCTGAAAGCCATGCTGGGCGATACCATGGGCGGGGATGTATTTGCCTCCACTTTCCACTCTGCCTGTGTACGGATCCTGCGCCGCGATGCCGAACGCATTGGCTTCCCCAAAAGCTTTACGATTTACGATTCCGACGACCAGCAGCGTGTCATCAAGCAGATCTACAAAGAACTGATGATTGATGACAAGTTCCTGCCGGTCAAATCAGCCATCTCCCAGATCAGCGGTTACAAAGATAAACTTCTTTCCGCCAAAGATGTCGCCGCCGAAGCGCCGCGCGATACCAAGGCTGCTTTGATTTCCAAAATCTATACCGCCTATTCCAACCGGCTGCACACGGCTGGTGCCATGGACTTTGACGATCTGATTTTCCATACCGTGCAGATGCTGAAAACCGATGCCGAAGCGCGGGAATACTACCAGCAGAAGTTCCGCTATGTCGTGGTGGACGAATACCAGGATACCAGCGTGGCCCAGTTCCACCTGGTGCGCCTGCTGGCCGGTGGTTCCAACAATGTATGCGTTGTTGGCGATGACGATCAGAGCATTTATAAGTTCCGCGGTGCTACCATTGAAAATATCCTGAACTTTGAAAAAGTTTTTGCCGGGGCCAAAACCATCCGCCTGGAGCAGAACTACCGTTCCACCTCCAACATTCTGAATGCGGCCAATAGCGTCATCAAGAACAACAACGGCCGCAAGGGCAAGACCCTGTGGACCCAGAACGGCGATGGTGACAAAGTTCACCATTATACGGCTGCTTCGGAACAGGATGAGGCCAGCCATGTGGCCGAGGTTATTGGCCAGAACCTGAAAAATGGTGCTTCCTTAAAAGACCATGCCGTTTTGTACCGCATGAATGCGCAGTCCAACCCCATCGAAACTTATTTTGCCCGTGCCGGTATCCCGTACCGCATTGTGGGTGGCCAACGCTTCTTTGACCGCAAGGAAGTCAAGGATATCAACTCCTACATGGCCGTTGTGGTCAACCCGCGGGACGACGTGCGCCTGCGCCGCATCATCAATGAACCTGCACGAAAGATTGGTGCCACCACCATTGATAAGATCGGGGAACTGGCCGCCGCCAACGGCGTGCCGATGATGGAGATCATCCGGGAGACTTCTTCTTATCCCGCACTGGGCCGTGCCGCCAGCGCGCTGAACGCGTTTTACTCCATGTACCGTGAACTGTGTGATCTTTCCGTCACCCTTCCGCTGGATGAATTTGCCGGTGAAGTGATCCGCAAGACCGGATACGAAGCCATGCTGAAAGCGCAGAAAGAAGAGGGCGAGACCCGGCTGGAAAACTTGGGCCAGTTGATTTCTTCCGTAAAGACTTATGCGGAGCAGAACGGGGAAGACGCAACCCTTTCCGGTTTCTTGGAAGAAGTTGCCCTGATTGCAGACCTTGATTCCTATGATGAAGATGCTGATTCCGTTACCCTGATGACGATGCACAGCGCCAAGGGCCTTGAATTCCCGTATGTGTTTATCATTGGTATGGAGGATGGCGTTTTCCCTGGTGACCTTGCTCGCTACAGCGAGGAAGAAATGGAAGAGGAGCGCCGCCTGTGCTATGTCGGTATTACCCGCGCCAAGAAAGAGCTGTATCTTTCTTCCTCCCGCAGCCGTATGATTTTCGGCCAAACGCGCCGCAACCCGCCTTCCTGCTTTTTGGATGAGATTGACCCCAACGTGATGGACGAAACCGAAAGCCCAGAGCTTGCTTACAGCGGCGGTTTTGGCGCCGGGTACGGCAGCTACAGCACCAATGTTCCCGGCGGGCGCAGCGGATACTCCGGGGCTTCCCGCGGGTATCTGAACAGTGAATACAACCGCGGCGGCTTCCAAAGTGGGTTTGCTTCCGGCGGGCACGAAAGCCCGAACTACCCCGGCGGCCGCCACACGGTCCAAAGCAGTAGCTTTGGCGCCGGGTATGGCAGTAGCCGCGTCAACCATCATTCCGGTGCTCCGGTTGCTCCGGCGGGCGGTGGCGTTACCACTGCGCCCGCACGCAAAAAAGCCGCCAACTTTGCAGCCGGGGACCTTGTGGACCACAAGGTGTTTGGCCGCGGCAAGGTGCTGAAAGTAACGCCGGTTGCGGGGGACTGTATTGTAGAAATCCAGTTTGACCGCGTTGGCATCAAAAAAACAATGGCCAATTACGCCCCGCTGACCAAGCTGACCAGCGAAGAATAAACCACTGATAAAAAAGGAAAAGAGGGAACGGGCCCATGCTTGTAACATTGATCGCCCACACCAATGACCCCGAAAAGACCATTGCCGCAGCCGCCAAGCTGTGCTATTCTGATGCACATATCGAAACCCTGCTGGATGGCCTAACACCGGAAAAGACCGCAGCCTTTTTGCAAAAGCTGAATGACTTCGGCCACGCCAGCCCCATTGAACATGCCAGCTTTACCTTTGGCATTGAGGGCGTTTCCCGCACCTTTCTGGCACAGGTCACCCGCCACCGCATTGCAAGTTTCAGTGTGCAGAGCCAGCGCTATGTGCGGCTGGAAGATTTCCGTTATGTGATTCCCCCGGAAATTGAGGCTGACCCTGCGGCCAAAGCGGCTTTTATTGATGCGATGAACGCCGATGCCAAACACTACCTGGAGCTGGTCAAAGCACTGGAAGAAAAGCATACCCACACCTTGATGGAGCAGGGCATGTCGGAAAAGACCGCCCGCGCCAAAGCCAGCAAAATGGCAAACGAGGACGCCCGCTTTGTGTTGCCCAACGCCTGCGAGACAAAAATGGTAATGACCATGAACTGCCGCAGCCTGAACAACTTTTTCAACCTGCGCTGCTGCAACCGTGCCCAGTGGGAGATCCGCGCCGTTGCCGATGAAATGCTGCGCCTTGTATACCCGCTTGCGCCGCATGTTTTTGCCGCAGCTGGTCCCCGCTGCCTGGCGGGTCCCTGCCCGGAGGGCGGTATGTGCTGCGGCAAGCAGAACGCCGTGCGTGATAAATATGCAACACTGAAACAGGAGGCTGAAAACCATGGGTAAACTGATTATTTTTGAAGGCCTGGATGGTTCCGGCAAGGGCACACAGGCAGAACTTGCCTGCCAGAATTTGCATAGCAAAGGGTATGACCCGCTGAAAATCAGCTTCCCAGATTATGACAGTCCGTCCTCCGCACTGGTCAAGATGTATCTTTCCGGCGAGTTCGGCCAGCGCCCGGATGACGTGAACGCTTATGCAGCTTCAACGTTTTATGCTGTTGACCGCTTTGCCAGCTACAAAACCAGGTGGGGCAATGTCTACCGCCAGAATGGGCTAATCATCTCTGACCGTTACACCACCTCCAACGCTGTTCACCAATGTTCCAAACTGCCGCCGATGCACTGGGATGGTTTTCTGGAGTGGCTGTTTGAGTTCGAGTACAAAAAGCTCGGCCTGCCTGCGCCGGATGCGGTTGTATACCTTGCGGTTGATCCCGACGTCAGCCAGCGCCTGATTGCGCAGCGCTACCACGGCGATGAAAGCAAAAAAGATATTCAGGAACGCGATACCGAATACCTGGCTCGTTCCCGCGCCGCCGCTGAATACTGCGCACGCAAGCTGGGCTGGCACCGCATTGAGTGTACCACAACGGTAGACGGCCAGAAAACCATCCGCACGCCGGAGGATATTCAGTCCGAAGTGATGGCATACCTGGAGCGGATTTTGAGCTAAAACCGTTGGCAGCAAAAACCACACGTTGAATACGGCAAGGAGGGGATAGAACATGCTTTGCAAAGCAACGGAAGCTGATTTGGAGCAGATGGTTGCGTTCCGCCGCAAAACGTATGGCGGAACCCGCCAGGATGCTTTGGACTGGCTTTGTGGAATTGTGGGGTTGGATAATATCCTGATCCTTGCCCGGGACCCGGCCCCCGGTGCAAAGCCCATCCCGGCCGCCATGATTGGTGCGGTTCCAGTGGAATGCGGGCACCACCACGGCGTATGGCTCTGCTGCATGGCAACGGACCCGTCCCTGCAGGGGCGCGGGCTGATGCCCAAACTGCTGGCAACCTGCCTGCGCGCCTTTTCCGCCAAAGGGTGTGATTTCGCTGTGGCGGCACCGCAAAGCACGCGGGCCGCAAAAGCGTTTTCCCAGCTGAATTTTCAGGGGCGCTTCCCGCTGCGCATCATCCGCAAGCCCATTGAACACAATTTGTGGGCACGAGCAGAGTTTGATAACCTGACAGTCCGCAAATTGATCGACACCCGCATGCGCTACCAGCCCGCCTGCATCGCCCTGCCGGAAAGCAGCATGAACACCATGATCACCCGGCTCTACCACCGCGGTATGACCATTGTTTCCAACCAGCGCGGTTACGGCCTCTATTGCCAGGAAAAGGACGAGCTGCTTTTTATGGAGCTGCAGGCCGATAACGACCATTCGGCTGATATTCTGCTGCAGGCCGCGCGGGAACATACCGGTCTGACCAAAGCACGGCTGCTGCTGGCGGAAAATCAGTTTTTGTACCTGGGCGAGGGTAAGCGCTGTGGTTACGGCATGATTTGTTACCTTGGGCAGCCGTTCCCCGTTACGGACGTTTATTTCCGCCTGTTGCTGTAAGACCGTGCATACGTGAAACAGGGCAGTTCTGCTGCCTGGTAAAGGAGATTTGGAATGAAAATCAATCGTGGTGATTCCCAGGACAAGGGCTCGCAGTCGCGCCAGGTTTATCATGCTGCGCCAGCCCCCGCACCAAAGCGCCCGGTACAGCCTGATCCTGACCCGCAGGACCTGTACGAAGATGCCGAAGGTCCAGACGAGTACGCAGAGGATGACGATGATGAACCCGTCCGCCGCCGTTTTCCCATTGGGCTTGTGGTTCTTGTTGTCATTTTGGCTATCGTCGGCATCGGCGGCTGGAAAGTGTTCCAGTTCTACGGCGAAGTTGCCGGCAACGGCGAACTCGGCCCGGAGCAGACCGTTACCATTGAACAGGGTTCCACTGTTGCAGACATCACAAACGTTTTGAAAGAGGATGGCGTCATCCAGTATGACTGGCTGTTCAAGCTGTATGCCAAATACAGCGGCCGCGCTTCCGGTTTGCAGTATGGCGATTTTACCCTGCGCTCCGGCATGGATTATAACACGATCCTGAAAACCCTCAGCGTGCAGCAGGTCAAGCGCAAGACCATTACCATCACATTCCCCGAAGGTTACACAGCCGTTGCTATTGCCCAGAAGATGGAAGAAAATGGCTTGTGCTCGGTGGATGATTTCCTTGCCTGCGCCAACGGCGAGGACGGTTCCGATTTCAGCCAGTATGATTTCTGGAATGCCATCCCGGATACCGAAGGCCGCCTGATGAAGTGCGAGGGCTACCTGTTCCCGGACACTTACGAGTTCTTCACCGATGACTCGGTCTATAATTACGTCAACACCTTCTATAAGGAATTCGACGCCAAAACTTCCGACCTGTGGGATACCATCAACGAAAAGGGCACCACAATGAATGATGTTGTCATTCTGGCCAGCTTTATTCAGGAAGAAGCCGGTATGCCCGCAGAAGACGCCAAGGTTTCCGCCTGCTTCCACAATCGTTTGGAATCCGATGACCCGCAGTGGGCAGAGCATAAGCTGGAATCCAATGCCAGCAGCTATATCATGAACGATAGTGACAATAACTACCTGTGGAATTCGCCCACCGCCGCTTATTACGGCTGGCCGGAACAGGGTGCTATTCCGGATGATGTGCTTGCTCATTACGACACCTACCGCATCAGCGGCCTGCCCGCCGGTGCCATCACCAATCCCGGTATTGATGCCATTGCCGCTGCGCTGAATCCCGACCAGGAATATCTGGACGAAGGCTATTATTTCTTTGTTACCGGCAACCCGAACGGCGACCACCCTGGCGAATATTTCTATGCCAAAACGGCAGACGAACACCATCAGAACTGCATCATCGCCGGTTGGGGCTGATAAAAGCTGAACTTCACTGAACAAAGGAGCCGTTATCTTATGTTGTCCTGTCCGGAACTGCTGTCGCCTGCCGGCAGCCTTGAAGCCCTGAAATATGCCGTCATGTATGGCGCCGATGCCGTATACTGCGCACTGCCGCGCTTTGGTATGCGCGCCGCACCGGTCAACCTGACCATTGGCGAGCTTCATGATGGCTGCATTTTTGCCCATGCTCGCGGCAAAAAAGTATACTTGACCCTGAACAACCTGCCCACCAACGATGAGCTTTCCGAGCTGCCGCAGTATATCAAGGACGCAGCCGAAGCCGGGGTGGATGCCTTTATCATTGCGGACCTTGGCGTACTGAGCCTTGCCAAACAGTATGCTCCGGATGTGGATGTGCATTTTTCCACCCAGGCAGGCATCACCAATTATGCTGCTGCAACCATGGCCTACAACCTGGGCGCCAAGCGTGTGGTGCTGGCGCGCGAGCTGACCCTGACCGATATTGCCCAGATCCGCGATAACACCCCGCCGGAGCTGGAACTGGAAGCCTTTGTGCACGGCGCCATGTGCATGAGCGTTTCTGGTCGGTGCCTGCTTTCCAGCTATATGACCGGGCGCAGCGGCAACCGCGGCGAATGTGCCCAGCCCTGCCGCTGGAAATACTATCTTGTAGAAGAAAACCGCCCCGGCCAGTATATGCCCATTGGCGAAAATGAGGACGGCAGCTACATCCTGAACGCCAACGACCTATGCACCGCACCGTTTTTGGACCTGATCTGCAAGGCTGGTGTGGATTCTCTGAAAATTGAGGGGCGCGCCAAAACGTTCTATTACGTTGCGTCCGTTACCGCCGCTTACCGCAAAGCGCTGGACCAGTACCTGGCAAACCCCGCCAGTGATACGTTTGATTTACCGGATTCCGTGCTGGATGAGCTGAACCGTACCAGCCACCGCCATTATTCACCCGGTTTCTATTTTGGCAAAGAGAAAGCCCTGCAAACGCCCAGCCATACTTATGTGCGAGATTGGGATTTCATCGGCACTGTGGATTCGTGGGAAGACGGCGTTGCCCATTGCACCCAGCGCAGCAAGTTCTGCCTGGGAGATTCGCTGGAAATTTTGCAGCCAGATGGTTCGGTCGTGCCCGTAACCCCTGAATGGATCAAAAACGCGGAAGGGGAAGCGGTGGATGCCACCCCGCACCCGATGATGCAGTATACCATTCCCTGTGCCACGCCCTTGATGCCGTACAGCCTGCTGCGGATGCAGAAAAGGCAGTAAATTTTCATTTATCTATTTGCAACAACCAAAAGCCCCACCTGCCGGATGCAGAATGTTCTGCCCGGCAGGCGGGGCTTTTTTATTTTTATTCTTTAGGCAACACCGCACAATTCCCGCCTTGCGGCTTA
>ERZ773245.1960-NODE-1960-length-12652-cov-3.372470_pt1 | contig 12652 bp, 9 predicted proteins | sample MGYA00580988_ERZ773245 | MGnify/ENA primary metagenome ERZ773245 (study PRJEB29015, sample SAMEA2737792) | human gut metagenome | biome: human gut; feature: human-associated habitat; material: faeces | place: China | collected 2012 ... | reverse complement strand
CAGCCATAATCATCATTTCCTGGGTCATAGTTCTCTTTTTTGAGTTTTTAATTATTGGATATATAAAGTTCCGTCCTTGTAGGAGGTGATCGTTGCTTTATCTCCGGTTTGATAGGGTTTACCTGATTCCGTGATAACATCAATTTCTCTCATGGCCCCATCCCGGCTGACTTGTACGGTATACTTTTTTTCGTTCTGTTTGAAGTAAATGGTACATTCTCTTCCTACTAATTGTTCTGTTTTCTCCGAGTGATTGGTCTGTTGCAGCTGGTAGGCTTTCTTATATAAAAACCAGACGGCAAACACAAATATCAGTCCGATGACAAATCCAGTCAGGTAAGTCTGTATTTCGGTGTTGTGCTGCAGATACATATACCAACCGAATCCGATACCGAAGTGGGTCAATCCTTTAAAGGAAACCACACTGCTGATATCAGTGTCGATGTCCGTATCTGCGTCGAAATCACCAAAAAAAACGGATAGGATGAATTGTACTGCAAAAATGCCTGTCGTGACAATAGCAATGGTTAGGAAAATATTACTACTCATGGCAATAGGTGTTTAATGGATCATTTTATAGATATAGTCCCCAAATATACATCTTTGGTTTTTATATGCAAAGGTAAACTAACAAAAAAATGGAAGAATCGGAAAATGAATGTATATTTGTACCCTAATTATTAAACAGAAATTGAAAAAACTATGAAGACAATCCTACTCTTTACTCTGAGTCTGCTGCTCTCTTTATCCGTGTCGGATGTTTGTGCACAAGAACGTGTTTACGACATTTCCCAGTTTGGCTTGAAAGCCAATAGTAAGAAAAACGCATCACCTGTTGTACGTAAGGCCATAGCTAAGATTAAAGCTGAATGCTGTAATGGTGAAGAAGTGGTACTTCGTTTTCCTGCCGGACGCTACAATTTCCATGAAAACGGTTCGGATGTACGCGAATATTATATATCCAATCACGATCAGGACAATCCCAAAAAGGTGGGCATTGCCTTGGAAGATATGAAGAACCTGACTATTGACGGACAAGGTTCCGAGTTTGTATTTTATGGAAGGATGATTCCGGTTTCTTTGCTCCGTTCGGAGAATTGTGTACTGAAGAACTTCAGTATTGATTTTGAACAGCCTCATATTGCTCAGGTGCAAGTGATAGAGAATGATCCGGAAAAAGGAATCACTTTTGAACCTGCATCGTGGGTGGATTATCGTATAAGTAAGGATTCTGTATTTGAAGGACTGGGTGAAGGCTGGACAATGCGATACTCTTGGGGAATTGCTTTCGATGGTAAAACAAAACATGTCGTATACAACACCAGTGATATCGGTTGTCCTACCAAAGGAGCTTTCGAAGTGGCTCCCCGCCGTATCTGTTCTCCGAAATGGAAAGATGCGCGTCTGGTGCCTGGCACGGTAGTGGCCATGCGTGGATGGGGACGTCCTACTCCCGGTATTTTCATGTCACATGACATTAATACTTCTTTGCTTAATGTTAAAGTGCATTATGCCGAAGGCATGGGACTTTTGGCACAGCTTTGCGAAGATATTACACTCGATGGTTTCGGGGTTTGTCTGAAAGGCGATAATGATCCTCGTTATTTCACAACGCAGGCAGATGCCACTCACTTCTCCGGATGTAAGGGAAAGATTATTTCGAAGAATGGCCTGTACGAAGGAATGATGGATGACGCCATTAATGTACACGGAACTTATCTGAAAGTAATCAAGCGGGTAGATGATCATACGTTGATAGGACGCTATATGCACGATCAGTCCTGGGGTTTCGAATGGGGACGTCCGGGGGATGATGTTCAGTTTGTACGTTCTGAAACGATGGAGCTGATTGGCAATCAAAACCAGGTTACTGCAATTCGTCCTTATGATAAAAATGAAATATCGGGAGCCCGTGAGTTCAGCATTACTTTTAAAGATCCTATTGATCCGACTATCAATGAAAAAAGTGGTTTTGGGATTGAAAACCTGACATGGACTCCTGAAGTGCTGTTTGCCGGCAATACGATTCGCAATAACCGTGCTCGCGGTACACTGTTCAGCACTCCTAAAAAAACAGTGGTAGAAGACAATCTGTTTGATCATACCTCCGGTACGGCTATTTTATTGTGTGGCGATTGCAATGGCTGGTTCGAGACAGGTGCTTGTCGTGATGTTACCATTCGCCGCAATCGTTTTATCAATGCGCTTACCAACATGTTCCAGTTTACCAATGCAATTATCTCTATTTATCCTGAAATACCTAATTTGAAAGATCAACAGAAGTATTTTCATGGTGGTAAAGACGGAGGTATTGTGATTGAGGACAATGAATTCGATACATTTGATGCACCGATTCTTTATGCAAAGTCAGTAGACGGGTTGATATTTCGCAACAATGTGATTAAAACCAATACAGAATTTAAGCCTTTCCACTGGAATAAAAACCGTTTCTTGCTTGAACGGGTGACAAACGTGAAGATTTCAGAGTGAAGTCGGGACTCTGTAAAATACTTATAAACGTATGAAGAGAATTTTATTATCCCTTTTAATCTGTTTCCCTATATTCCTTTGGGCGCAGGAAGACAATAGTAAATATTTGGCTGGTGCAGTGCCGGTTGTTAATGGAAAGGTCATCTTTACAGAACATATTTAGGCTCCCGGGTTATCAAAACAACAAGTTTATGATGTCCTGTTGAAGTGGGCCGAGAAACGTTTTGCACCTTCAAAAGGACAAAAGGGCAGAGTTGCCTATTTTGATAAGGAAAGAGGGCAGATTGCATGTCTGGGTGAAGAATATCTTCAACTATCTGCAACCAACAGTTTCTTTTTGGATCGTGCTACCATCAAATATCGATTGGTGATGAACTGTCTGGATGGATCTTGCAAGATGGAGATGTACAACATTTCTTATTTTCATGGTGACAATAAAGAAATGGAGGCCGAAGACTGGATAACAGATGAGGCGGGATTGAATAAAGCCAAAACAAAAGTGGTTGCTAAGTATGGAAAACTCCGTATCAAAACAATCGATCTGTTTGATGACCTGACGGAAAAGGCAGCGAAGGCGTTGGGAGGAACGGAGGTGCTGGTTCCCCTCATAGCCAAAGAACCGAAAGTTGTTCCGGGAGAGTTTAGCCGGGAAATTCCGGGGGTTGCTGCGGACGGTTCCATGGCAGGCTACAAACGCATCTCTGCGGATAAGATCCCGGGCAATATCATTAAGATGCTTTCTGAGGACTGGATGCTGATTACAGCCGGTACGGAAGAAAAATATAACATGATGACGGCAAGTTGGGGCGGATTGGGATATCTTTATAATAAGCCGGTTTCGTTTTGTTTCATTTATCCTACGCGTTATACTTATCAGTTGATGGAAAAGAATGACACATATACTATCAGCTTTTATACGGAAGCTTATCGGGATGCTCTGAAATATTGCGGAAGCCATAGTGGAGGAGATGCTGATAAGGTGAAAGGTGCCGGACTGACTCCTCTCACTACTCCTTCGGGCAGTAAAGCTTTCTCGGAAGCATGGATGATTATAGAATGCAAAAAAATGCTCTCCCAGCCGATTGCTTCCGGTGCTTTTGATAGTCCGGAATTGAAAGGAGAATGGAAGGATAAACCTTTGCACAAGATGTATATCGGTGAGATAATCAATGTGTGGATCAAGTAAAGCAATTAATTATTGATAAGTATCAATCCCTACTTATCAATTAAAGCAGTATCTTTGCACGCAAAAACCAAGTGAACGGAATGAGCGTGCAAAGATATTTTATTTATTTGGCCTATGATGGCACCCATTATCATGGATGGCAGATTCAGCCTAACGGTATCAGTATACAGGAATGCCTGATGAAGGCACTTGCCACTTTTTTACGGAGAGATACGGAAGTGATTGGGGCGGGACGGACAGATGCCGGGGTACATGCTTCGCTGATGGTTGCCCACTTCGATTACGAAGGAGAGGTGCTGGATACGGATAAGGTAGCCGAGAAGTTGAATCGTCTTTTACCTCAGGATATTTCAGTCTATAAAGTTTGCCAGGTAAGGCCGGACGCACATGCGCGGTTTGATGCGACAGCCCGTACTTATAAATATTATATCACTACCGTAAAGTATCCTTTTAATCGCCAGTATCGTTACCGGATACACAATCCGCTCGACTTTCAGAAGATGAACGAGGCCGCTCTGACCTTGTTTCATTATACGGATTTTACCAGTTTCAGTAAATTGCATACGGATGTAAAGACCAACATCTGCAAGATTATGCATGCCGAATGGACACAGGAGGATGAATATACCTGGGTGTTTACCATTCAGGCCGACCGTTTCCTGCGCAACATGGTACGTGCCATCGTCGGTACTTTATTGGAAGTAGGCAGAGGTAAGTTGTCGGTAGATGACTTCCGTAGAATAATCGAGCAACAAGACCGTTGTAAAGCCGGAACTTCTGCTCCCGGCAATGCGCTTTTCCTGGTGAATGTAGAATATCCTCAGAATATATTTGAATGAGTTCTTTTTAAATAAACTCTGTTATGTGGTTACTCCTTGCTTTTCTTTCAGCGACCTTGCTGGGCTTTTATGATGTGTTTAAAAAGAAGTCGTTAAAGGACAATGCGGTTCTGCCTGTCTTGTTTCTCAATACGCTCTTTTCCAGTCTTATATTCCTGCCTTTCATCTTGTTGTCGGCATTTGTCCCCGGAGTGCTGGAGGGTACTATGTTCGATGTACCGGTCGTCGGGTGGGAAGTACACAAATTTATCATTATCAAGTCTTTTATCGTACTTTCTTCGTGGATACTGGGCTATTTCGGGATGAAACACCTGCCTATTACGATTGTAGGTCCCATTAATGCAACCCGCCCTGTAATGGTGCTTGTGGGAGCCATGCTGGTTTTTGGCGAGCGTCTGAATCTCTATCAGTGGATCGGTGTGTTGCTGGCTGTAGTTTCTTTCTTTATGCTAAGCCGTTCGGGGAAGAAAGAAGGGATTGACTTTAAACATAACAAGTGGATTCTTTTTATTGTGTTGGCAGCCGTAGCAGGTGCGGTAAGCGGATTGTATGATAAGTATCTGATGAAGCAGTTGCCCCCGATGGTGGTACAGTCGTGGTATAATGTCTATCAGGTGTTCATCATGTGTCCTATCCTTGCCTTGCTCTGGTGGCCCAAACGTAAGTCGTCCACGCTCTTCCGCTGGGACTGGGCCATCATCTTTATTTCCATTTTCCTCTGCGCTGCGGACTTTGTTTACTTCTATGCATTGAGTTACGAAGATTCGATGATTTCGATTGTCTCGATGGTTCGGAGAGGAAGCGTCATTGTATCTTTCCTTTTCGGTGCTATGATGTTCCGTGAAAAGAATTTAAAAAGCAAGGCGATTGACCTTATTCTGGTGTTAATCGGAATGATATTCCTATATTTGGGAACTAAATAAGAACGTAAAGAAACAAGATTATCAGATATGAAAAATTCTACTCTTACCCTCCTGGTATTTATTCTGGGTATTTTTTCTTCCTTTGCTGTCAAAGCGCAGGAGGCCAAAACGGTGTTCGTGAATATACCTGACTCACTGTGTCCGTTGCTGACATCGGTGAACCGTGCAGATTGTATCGATTTCATCGAAAGTAAGATGAAGGCCCAGGTGACCAACCGTTTCGGGGGTAAGTCGGAAATGACGGAATTAAGTCCCGATTATATATCTCTTAAAATGTCTGATGCGAGCAGCTGGCAGATGAAACTGTTACCGCTGAACGATAGTGTAAAAGTGGTCTGTGCTGTTTCTACAGTTTGTGCTCCGGCATGCGACAGTCATATCCGCTTCTATACCACCGATTGGAAAGAACTTCCTGCCGATGGATTTCTGCCTTCAGAGCCTCATATAGATAATTTCTTTACTTCTTCCGACTCTACTGATTACGATTTTATCGATGCCCGTCTGCAAGCCGATATGACTTTGATGAAGGCGGAGCTTTCTAAAGAGGATGAGACGTTGACTTTTACTCTGACTACTCCGGAGTATATGGAAAAAGAAACGGCGGAAAAACTGAAACCGTTTCTCCGCCGTTCAATTGTTTACACCTGGAAAGGTGGGAAGTTTATCCCAGACACTCTTTGATGTATGCCTCCATTTCGGGAGTATGTTCTTCTACGCTTTGCAATAGCTTGAATTGTGCTTTTGTACGAACCAGGTTATGTTCGGGATACTTAATCTTGTAGTAAGTGTCTCCGTTGATGTAGTCTGCCAGGAAGCGTACACATTGCATATAAGGGAAGAGAGCTGCTGCATAAGGCAGATTCTCAATCTCCATCGGAGTGAGGAATGAACCGGCTCCTTCCAGATATCCCTTGGTGAATGCTTTGAATATCTCCATGTTGAAGTTGACATTATCCAGGTTCTTATCGTCTTCGTCTCCGGTATTGGCTCCTGTACGCAGGAAATCACCGTAGTCAGAGAAGATAAAGCTTGGCATTACTGTATCGAGGTCGATTACACAAAGCACTTTGCCATCTTCGTCGAACATCATATTGTTCACTTTCGTATCGCAGTGGCATACGCGTTTCGGCAGTTTGCCTTCACGATACAGGCGTTCGGCCTTGCACATTTCGTCTGCACGCTTCTCTATTTCGTCCAGATAATACTGTACTTCGGCTACTCGTCCGGCTGCATTGGCTGCTACAGCTTCACGAAGTTGCTTCAGGCGGAATTCCATGTTATGGAAATCGGGGATAGTCTCACCCAGTGTTGTCGGGATGTCAGCCAGCATTGCCTGGAAGTTACCGAAAGCAGCTCCGGCATAATATGAATATTCCGGGTTTACTGTTTCATAAGTTTTAGCACGGGGGATGAATACCATCACACGCCAGTAGCTGTCACCGTCGAACCAGTATGTTTTGCCTTCTTCTGTCGGGAGGAAAGTCAGTACCTTGCGGTCAATATCTGTTTCTCCGGCTTCCGTCAGTTTTTTGCGGATGTGTCCGGTTACAGCAGCGATGTTGTCCTGAAGCATTTCCACATTCTGGAAAATGGCGTGGTTGATACGTTGCAACACATAGTCGGGAGCATCTGTTTCGGTAGTGTTTACCTTATAAGTGTCGTTAATCAGTCCGGCGCCGAGTGGTTTGATTTCGCTTACAGTGCCTTGTACTTTGAATTTAGATACGATGTTCAGTAAATCTTTCATGGTTTCTATTTTTAAGTTAGTTTATCTTGGTACGATTGTAAATCCCCATTTGTATTCCTGGTTTGCCGGAATGTTGTAGCCCGGTTCGGGACGTGCACCCCAGCTGTTATATCCGGCCACACCCTGCTGCTTCATATCCACACATACCTCAACGAAGTTTCTCGGTGAGATATCGTTGATATGTGTCTTTCTCGGCAACTGATCTTTGGCTTTGCTTTCATCGTGAACCAGTTCACCGGCATCACGGTTCAGCCATTGATACGGACGTGATACGGTTTCTTCTCCGTCAAAATCCTCTACCGAATTGCGCAGTGCATTGAAGCCGATTGTTTTGTCTGCATAGATCGTCAGTCCCTTACCTCCTTTTTTATTCAGGGTCAGCCAACGGGTGTCGGTATGATGGCCGTTTTCCTGCGGACGTACGTACGGGAAGTACATATTGTCGGCGGTTGTTTTATAGAGGTCGATCAGAGTACCGGCATTACGGTCCACATAGTTTTCCTCCGGTCCGCGTCCGAAGTATTCTACCTGGTTCATTTCTGCAGGCAGACGGAAGCGTACACCGATACGGGGTACTTCCAGTTTAGAAGCAGCCTTGCGCGCCGCATCGCTTCCCGGAGTGAAAGTAGCCATCAGCGTTGCCTCGGAGGCTTCGGTCTTGGCAGCTTCCATATCGGTAGAAGTGAAAGTGAAATCAGCCTTTACTACACCCGAAGGATGGATGCGGTATGTAACAATGTAAAGGTTACCGGCAGCCAGCAGATAGTTGGCGGTCAATACGGCATCTTTGCCGTCCATTACTATGTTGGCGTCTACTACATTGAAGTTTTTGCTCGATTGTTTCCACACTTGCAGACGTTTGGGGTTACCGTTGCCATAGTCGTTATCGTTCGGTGCACGCCAGAAGTTAGGCTGAAGTCCGAAACCATCTTTAAAGTATTCGGTTCCGCCTACTTTATATGAAGAAACCAAGCCGGTTTTCTTATCAAATACGAAGCTTACCTTTGAAGAGGAAGCACTCAGTTCGTTGCCTTCTGCCGATACTTTCAGAGTTGGACCACCGGTAGCGAAAGTACGTTCACCCGGTTCAACCGGCAGGCGGAACTGTTCGTATGCAATTTCGTGTCCAACCGGAATCAAGGGCTCCGGTTCAGTCGTAGTTACGTTGAAGTATATGAAGTATTCGGTTCCCGGTTTCGATTTCAGTCCGCTTACCGGAATAGTAATTTCTTTACTTCCCTGTGGCTCTACATTGACTGACATTTTACCACCTTTCACCGTTTTTCCGTTTGCTTTAATGGTATACGAGATCATATACTTCTGCAGGTTTGTGAAGTAGAAACGATTCTTAACCAGGAATTTTCCATTGGCCGGATCCACCGGTTCGAAAGCTACGTTCTGATGGACATACTTCACTTCAGCCATTGCCGGATGCGGTGTACGGTCCGGACTAACGATACCATTGCAGCAGAAGTTACCGTCGTTCGGCGTATTTACACCATAGTCACCACCGTATGTCCAGAAGTGACGTCCGTTCTCGTCTACTGCGTCAATGCCCTGGTCCACCCAGTCCCAGATGTATCCACCCTGCAAGTTCGGATATTTATAGATTGCTTTCCATTGATCCCAGAGGTTACCGTTCGAGTTACCCATTGCGTGTGAATATTCGGAAGGGGCTATCGGACGGTCGCTGCCGCGTTTACCCATGGCTTCCAGCCACTGTGCTCCCGGATATTGCGGAACGTACATATCGGAGTTCCATTCCCACTGGGCACGTTCGTAGTTTACCGGGCGTTCCATGATGTTTTTATCTGCATCCTTCAACCAAAGGTAGGTCTGATAGAAGTTGTAACCGTTACCGGCTTCATTACCCAGTGACCAGAAAGTCAGACTCGGATAGTTCTTGTTACGTTCGAACATGTTGATCGTGCGGTCCATATGTGCTTTCAGCCATTCGGGGTTGTTTCCTAACGTACCACCTTTTTTCAGGTCGTAGTACATGCCGTGGCTCTCGATGTTTGCTTCATCATATACATAAAGTCCGTATTCGTCGCATAACTCATAGAAGCGGCGGTCCTGCGGATAATGGCATAGGCGGACCGTATTCAGGTTATGTTGTTTCATCAATTCGAAATCTTTGCGCATCAGCTCTTCGGTCATATAGTGACCGGTAGCCGGATTGTGTTCGTGGATGTTTACTCCCTTCAGTTTCAGCGGCTGGCCATTGATAAAGAGGCATACATAAGGCTTTCCGTTACCCGCCAGTTGCTCGATCGGTTTGATTTCGATACGGCGGAAACCCACGTTAAACGGAATGATTTCGTTCACTTTACCGTTTTCTTTCACGGTCATCACCAGTTTGTAAAGATTAGGAGCTTCCGAAGTCCAGGTTTTGACTCCCGGGAGTGTCTGGTCGAAAGATACTGTGCGGGTTTCTCCGGCAGCTACATCAGCAGTTTTTTCTCCGGTGGCTACTACGTTACCTTTGGCATCGAGCAATTCGTATACCAGAGCCATGTTGCTGGCAGCCGAACCGTTATTTCTCAGGTCTGCACCCAGTTTGAAGATACCGTCTTTGTATGTATCGTCCAGGGTGGATGTCACGCGGAAGTCTTTCAACGCGGCTTTAGGTTGTGAATAGAGGAAAACATCACGTTCGATGCCGCTGATACGCCAGAAGTCCTGGCATTCCAGATAAGATCCGGTACTCCAACGGTAAATCTTTAAAGTAAGTACATTTTTGCCGGGTTTCACGAATTTGTTGATCAGGAACTCCGCAGAGTTTTTGGAATCTTCGCTATAACCCACTTCCTGCCCGTTGATGTACACGTATACACCCGATTTGGCACCGGCCAGGTGAAGATAAATATCACGTCCGTCCCAATCGGCGGGGATATCGATGTCACGACGGTACACACCTACCGGATTGGCCTCCGGTAGAGTCGGAGGTTGTGGGTTACGGGGCTGGAATTCATAACCGTGATTGGTATAGATAGCCACGCCATGGCCCTGTACTTCCCAGTTGCCCGGTACTTTTATATCTGTCCAGTCGGCTGTGCTCACCGAAGGGTCGGTGATGTTAGCCGGCAGATTCTTGTATGAATCTACAAAGTAGAACTTCCAGGTTCCGTTCAGAAGTTGATAATATTTGCTTTTTTCGAACTTTCCGGTCAAGGCGTTTGCACGGTTTTCGTAGGTCATAAATGAAGAACGGGGGTATTCTTTATTTACGGCTACTACCTGTACGTCTTGCCAGTAAGGCTTCTTCGGTTCATTGCCGGCCGAAGCAAAAGCGGAGGCCATCAGGAGGCCACCCAGCATAAGGCTATTTAAGGTATGAGATAGTCTTAATTTCATGTTTCGAGGGTATTAGAATGATAATTTATTTAACTTTTATATGATCAAAGCCTTCTCCGTATACACCGATCACTGCGCTTTGCGAAACAAAAGCAGTCGGATCACAGTCTTTTATCAACCGGAAGATAATGGTTGATTCCCGTTTCTTGGCCAGGACGAACATCATCTTCTGCTCTTTGCCGGTATAGAACCCGGTTGCATTGATGACGGTTACTCCCCGATGTGGATATTCGTTGATGCGTTTGCCTATTTCTTCGTACTTGTTGGAGATAATGAAGAATTGTACGGATTGTCGTGCACTGTTCACCACCTGGTCCAGCACAAAGCTGCAAACATAAAGAGTCACATATCCGTAAACTACCTTTTCCCAGTCTTTCAATACGAAGTAGCTGGAGGAGATGATGATCAGGTCACAGATCAGCATGACTCTTCCCAGAGTGATGTCGCGGTATTTGTTGATAACAGCCGCAATGATATCTGTTCCTCCGGTACTTCCGTTGGCCGAGAAAGCAATACCGATGCCACTTCCGCAAAAAGAGGCACCCAACACACAAGCCATGAACGGCTGGTCGTGTAGTAAGGTTACGTTCGCCGTTAGTTTTTGGATGATAGAAAGGAAGAAGGTTAAAATGAATACACCGAATATGGTTTTGAGACTGAATCGAAATCCCAGCACTTTGAGGGATACCATCAGCAATACAGCATTGATGGCGAAGTAAGTGTATTGAACCGGAAATCCGGTAGCGAAATAAACAATAGAGGCAATGCCCGGCACTCCACCGGTGGTGATGTCGTTAGGAAGCAGGAAGAGAGTCCAACCGATGCCGTAAAGGATCATTCCCAAGGCAATCATTAAGTAGTCTTTCGTTTCTCTGATTACTCCCTGTTTAGAGGGCTTTGATATTTTCATCTTCATGGATGGGTTGTGTAGTCTTATAATCGGACACGGATTTCATGAACCGGCCGGCATTGCGTAGCGAACTACTTGCCGGAGGACTCGTGAAACCCGTGTCAAAAAGAGGTTTTATTATTTTGCGAAAGCGTGTCTGTAACCTTTCACCTTGTTCCATGCTCCACGAGTGAAGTCAGGGATAGCTACCGGTGCAGAGCTATTTTCGATAGAAAGCTTGGTCAGGTCGGCCATGCAGCACCATTCTGCAAGATCATAAACGTCCATATCCAAAGGAAGACCGTTGCGCAGACAGTAAACCAGACGGTAATCCATGATGTAGTCCATACCACCGTGTCCACCTACTTTTTTAGCTGTTTCTTCTAGTTCTTTGTGGATCGGGTGTTTGTATTTATCCATCAGGGCTTTTTTAACGTCAGCGGGTACAGAGCCGTGTGCGTTCAGCTTTTCGTGGTTAGGTACGTCGTTTGAAGCGATCTGAGTCGGACGCATGCAGTATTCTTCGATAGGATATTTGCTTGCATAACCGTCGGCACCTACTACCTGATACATACGGCTGTAAGGACGCGGAGTCATTACGTTGTGCTGAATCAGGATCGTTTTACCTTTTTCCGTACGGATCAGTGTAGAAGTCTGGTCACCGTTCTGGAAATCTTTTACTTCTTTGCCGGTTGTCTTTTTGATGTATGCCGGACCGTTGACAGCCTTTGTATCCATAGATACGAGGTAGTTCATTTTGTCACCACGGTGAATGTCGAGCAGCTGGCAAGCCGGGCCCATACCGTGAGTAGCATATACATCGCCACGATGATTCTGATTGTAATCCATACGCCAGTTGTTCCAGTAGTATGGCCAGAAGTCTTCGAGGTTGTGGATGTAAGCACCTTCTGTGTGAAGCACTTCACCGAATACGCCTTGCTGAGCCATGTTCAGTGTAGTCAGTTCGAAGAAGTCATATACACAGTTTTCAAGCTGCATACAGTGTTTACGAGTTTTTTCAGAGGTATTGATCAGCGCCCAGATTTCGTCCATGGTCATTGCCGAAGGAACTTCGATGGCAACGTGCTTGCCGTGTTCCATGGCGTAGATAGCCATCTGTGCATGATGTTTCCAGTCAGTCGCGATGTAAACGAGGTCGATATCGTTACGTTCGCAAAGTTTTTTCCAGGCATCTTCGCTACCGGAGTAAGAAGCTGCTTC
>ERZ773245.1956-NODE-1956-length-12669-cov-3.712225_pt1 | contig 12669 bp, 9 predicted proteins | sample MGYA00580988_ERZ773245 | MGnify/ENA primary metagenome ERZ773245 (study PRJEB29015, sample SAMEA2737792) | human gut metagenome | biome: human gut; feature: human-associated habitat; material: faeces | place: China | collected 2012 ... | reverse complement strand
GATATTATGCGTTGGTTTTGCTTGCGTTCTTGTTGCTTCTGCGGCCAAGGACCGGCTCCAGCTTTGCATACAGCCAGTTGCACAGCGGGATGCCGATAAAGATCGCCATGTAGATGCCATCGATGCCGGAGATGGTCTCGCTGGCGCTGGCCAGTGCAGAAATCTGATCTGCCATAGCCGGATAGATCTCGGTGAGGATGACCTCGTCGAAATGGCTCAGCGCATCAGCGAAGTCCTTGTAGAAGTCGCGGGTACGGGTGTAGAGATGCGGCTGGAAGATAGCGGTCAGCTTACGGCCCTGGTAGAGCTCGCGCAGACTCTTGGCGCTTTGCAGGATCTCCTTGGGGTGATGAGCATAGTCGGAAAGTAGTACGTGACGGTCGTCGTTGATCTTGAAATCGAAGCGACGCTCTACGCCGTGGTATGTGCTCATGCCGTAGCGCAGTTCCTCTGCGGTGCAACCATTGAGTTGGGCAAGTGCCATGGCAGCCACACCATTCTCTATATTAATAGGTACAGGCTGTCCGAGCTTCACATTCGTGACGTTTTCCACGGGTGAGATGAAGTCGAATGTGATGTTGCCGTTCTCTATCTTGATGTTCTCAGCATGGAAGTCTCCCTCGTCGCGGCTATAGGTATATGTCTTTACCCCTTCCTGCACGTTGGGCTTCATCTCCAGATTCTTGTGGATGATGAGGGCGCCACCGGGCTGAATCAGCTCGGTGTAGTGACGGAAACTCTCAAGATATGCCTCTTTGGTACCATAGATATCGAGGTGGTCGGGGTCTGTGGCGGTGATGACACTCATCCATGGACGCAGCCAATGGAAAGAACGATCGAACTCATCAGCTTCAATAACGACATAGTCGCTGGTCTTGGAGAGGATATAGTTTGTACCGTAGTTCTTGGAGATGCCGCCCAAGAAAGCGTTGCAGTCAACATGGCTCTGATGCATGATGTGTGCGCACATGGTCGATGTAGTCGTCTTGCCGTGTGTGCCGGCAACACAAAGTCCTTTGTGAGAGCGTGTCAGCATGCCGAGCACTTGAGCGCGTTTCTGCACTTCAAATCCATTGTTGCGGAAGTATTGCAATTCTTGATGCTCGGCGGGAATGGCAGGGGTATAGACGACCAAACATGACTTGTTGTCGCGGCAAGCGTGGGGAATCTCATCTACGTTCTCTCTGTAGTGGATGACCATGCCTTCTTTTTCGAGTTGTTGAGTCAACGTAGAAGGAGTCTTGTCGTAACCGGCCACAACGAGACCTTTATGTATGAAGTAGCGGGCCAGCGCACTCATACCAATGCCGCCGGCACCAATGAAATATACAGCTTTTATATCTTTGAGTTCCATGATATTTAAAGAGTTATTTGCATATCTTGGAAAGATGGCAGTCTCATCTTAAGAGGAGCACTGTCTCTTCCGAAGCGTTTTATTGTTTTCTCCAGGCGAGTTTAATGACTTCGTCGGCAATGACGTCGGCGGAGTCTTTCAAGCCGAGTTTTTTGATGTTTTCTGTCAGTGATGCAAGCTTGGCATCGTTGTGAACAATTTCCAAGGCTTTGTCGAGCAACAAGTCAGGAGCTTCTGCATCTTTGACATAGATGGCGGCGTCTTTATCTACGAGTGCCATGGCATTCTTGGTCTGGTGATCTTCGGCAACGTTGGGGCTGGGCACCAGAATGACGGCTTTGCCGATGAGGCAGAACTCACTGATGGAGCTTGCACCGGCACGGCTGATGACAAGGTCGGCGGCGCGATAGGCGGCACCCATGTCGCTGATGAAGTCGAGAACTTTCAGGTTGGGGATGTCGCCAAAGTCCTTCACGGCCTGGTTCATCTCGGCGTTGTAGTACTTACCGGTCTGCCAGATGAACTGCACGTCGGCGCTTTTCACTTTGTCGAGATGCTGTCGCATGCTCTCGTTGATGGTGCGTGCTCCTAAGCTTCCGCCCACGAGGAGAATCGTCTTCTTGTTGGGATCGAGTCCGAACTTGACTCTTGCGTCCTCTTTGGAAATGGTTGCGTCCACGACATTCTGTCGGACTGGATTTCCTGTCATGATGATTTTATCAGCCGGGAAGAAACGCTCCATGCCCTCGTACGCCACGCAGATCTTGCTGGCCTTCTTTGCCAACAGTTTGTTTGTGACGCCGGCATAGCTATTCTGCTCTTGAATGAGGCATGGTATGCCCATGCTGGCGCATACGTTCAGCGTAGGCCCGCTGGCATATCCACCTACTCCGACAGCCACCATCGGCTTGAAGTCTTTGATAATCTTCTTTGCCATCCGCTCACTCTTCCAGATTTTGAAGAGCACGGCGATGTTTTTCAGCAGATGCTTACGGTCGAAACCGCAGATGGGCAAGCCTTTGATGTTGTAGCCTGCCGCAGGTACTCGCTGCATCTCCATACGTCCCAAAGCACCCACGAACTGGATTTTGGCACTGGGATATTTGGCTTTGATGGCGTTGGCGATAGAGACTGCAGGGAAGATATGGCCTCCTGTGCCTCCGCCGCTGATGATGACTCTTAATTCTTTCTCCATGTCGCCTATTTCTTATTTTCCGCAAAAGTAATCAAAAAAAATGTCTTTTGATCATTTTTGTTCTACTTTATTTTGTTTCTTCTGTACCAAATGACTATTTATTATACATTTGTTTCCTTATCTTCGGTCGCTGCATTGTCTGGCCCGATGGCGCTTTTTTGAAGTTCAGGCTTCTTTTTTGCAGAGCGGCTGACACTGAGGATGGCACCTAAGTAGATGCAGTTGATGATCGTGGACGTACCACCTTTACTGATGAGCGGCAGCGGCTGACCTGTCACAGGAACGAGTCCCACGGCAACACACATGTTGAACAGTGCCTGCGTGACCAGTAGCAGAGCGAGCCCCATGGCAAGGAAGGCAGGGAAATTGTTCTCGCATCGACTGGCGATACGGCCTGTTCGGAAGAGCAGGATGATATAGAGCATCGCCACAAACGCGGCGCCCTCTATGCCTAACTCTTCGATGATGATGGCATAGATGAAGTCGGAGAAGGCTTGGGAAAGGAAGTCGCGCTCCACAGAATTACCCGGTCCTTTGCCAATAACGTTACTGGAAGCAATGGCGATATTGGCGTGGGCTGTCTGAGCGTCTTTGTCGAGATCGACTTTCTCTGGCGGTATTTCTTCATGGTCACTGAACTTGTCGATGCGCGATTTCCATGTGTCGAATCGGTGAAGCATGCCTCCATTCTTGGTCTTTACCGGCTTTTTGCCATCTACTTGTTCCGTGAGTTGCCCCTCAGGGGAGTTTTCTTCGTTGTCGTGCCCAAAGATCATGACCATAGAAAACACTAAAACGATAACCAGTACAACACTTCCGATGAGCTTTCCAAGCTGTTGGGCAGGTACACGGCCAATGATCATCATGAAGAAGATGACGGAACACAATAGGGCTGCGGTGGAGAGATTCTCCACCATGATGAATGGGATGATGAAGGCACAAACCACCAAGATGTAGGGCATGGCATGGCGGTCAGCGCCACGCTCGGTCTGCATGGCACTTAACACTTGGGCCGTTGCGAGTACCAATGTGCCTTTGGCAATCTCAGATGGTTGAAACTGCAAGCCGAAAATCGAGAGCCATCGCTGTGCGTCATTGGTGGAGTGACCGGCGAAATCTACCCAGATGAGGGTCACAAACGAGATGAACAGCAGGATCGGCGTGGCAATCTTGAAGTACTTGCACTTGATGTTAAGGGTGACGAGAGCCAGGAACACACCGAGCCCAAGCAGCCCTATGTGCTTGATGATAGGCGCGACATAGCTGCCTCCTTTGTAGGTCAGCTCGGAAGAGGCCGAGAAGACCTCTACGATGCTGATGAGACAAAGGAAGAAAAACACCATCCAGATGACTTTGTCACCCTTGAATATGTTTCCAAATTTTTTGTTGTCCACTTGTTATCTTTATTGAAGGGCCGGGTGAATATTCCTCCGGCCCATTTGCTTTACAGGCTTCTGACTTGTTGCTTGAACTGTTCGCCGCGGTCCTCCATGTTATGGAAGAGGTCGAAACTGGCGCAACAGGGCGAAAGCAAAACGGTGTCGCCGGGACGGGCCATGTCGTAACATGCCTTTACGCAGTCCTTCATGTTGTGCGTGTCGCGTACGGGAATGCCCAGCGGATCGAAGAAGTTGTGGAGCTTCGTATTGTCGGCACCGAGATAAACCAGTCCCACGCACTTCTGCTGAACCAACTCTTTGATGGCGTTGTAGTCGTTGCCTTTGTCCTTACCGCCAAGGATGAGGATGATAGGTGTGCGCATGCTCTCCAACGCATACCAGCAAGCATCGACATTGGTGGCCTTGGAGTCGTTGACATAGTGCACGCCAGCCACGTCGCAAACCTTTTCCAGGCGGTGCTCCACACCCGGGAAGTCGCTCAGACTCTTGCGGATGATCTCTTTCTTGATGCCGCTGATGTTGGATGCCAAACCAGCAGCGAGAGAGTTATAGATGTTGTGCTTACCGGTCAGCGAGAGTTCCTCCTGCTCCATATTGAATGGAGTGGGGTACTCAAGTTTGTATTGTCCTTCCTCGATATAGGCGATACTCCCCTTCTCTTTCAGTTCTGAGAATGGACACTGCACGGCCTTGATGTCGTATTTGTCGAGTTGCTTCTTGATGACAGGATCGTCATTCCAATAGATGAAGTAGTCTTCCTCTGTCTGGTTTTGGATGATGCGCATCTTGGCATCGACATAGTTTTGGAACTTGAAGTCGTAGCGGTCGAGGTGATCGGGCGTGATGTTGAGCAGGATGGCGATGTTGGCACGGAAGTCGTACATGTTGTCGAGCTGGAAAGAACTCAGTTCGATGATATAGTACTCGTGCGGTTCCTCTGCCACCTGCAGAGCAAGGCTCTTACCGATATTTCCGGCCAGTCCCACGTCGTATCCGGCACTCTTGAAGATGTGATAGATAAGCGAGGTGGTGGTCGTCTTGCCGTTGCTGCCTGTAATACAGATCATCTTGGCATGAGTATATCGTCCTGCGAACTCAATCTCGCTGATGATATGTGTGTGCTGAGCCATCAGTTTCTGCACCATAGGAGCCTCTTTTGGGATGCCTGGGCTCTTGATGACCTCATCGGCATTCAGGATTTTCTCCTCGGTGTGATGACCTTCTTCCCATTCGATCTGATGGTCGTCAAGCAGTTTCTTGTACTTGGCCTTGATCGAAGAAGTGTCAGATACGAAAACATCGAAACCTTCTTTCTTTGCCAGCACGGCAGCTCCTGCACCGCTCTCGCCGGCTCCTAATATAACGATTCTTTTCATTGCTGAACTACGTTTTTACTCTTTCGAGGTTTTTATCTTATTTGTTTGCAGCACTGCTGTCAGTGTTTGACAGCAGTGCTTTTTGTTTTTTACAGGTCAGACTGTTCTTTTGGGGCTACACCTTATTATATATATAGAAGTGCCGGACCGCTTATATCATAGTTTCGGCTCGCCTTTTTTGAGCAGTCTTCCTTATCTTATCTTAAGCGTGATAATGGTCAGAGCCGCCAAGATGATGGTGATGATCCAGAAGCGGATCGTGATCTTTGACTCATGCTTGGGCGAGTGGGGACTCGTGATCAGGTATTTGCAGTCGGGGTCAAGCTGCTCGTCTGTCACACGGAAGTTGTCGTGGATAGGTGTGCGCTTGAAGATACGCTGCTTCACGCCACGCCGCTTGCCAAGCTTATAGTACCATACCTGGCAGATGACGCTGAGGCTTTCGACGAAGAAAATACCGCAGAGGATCGGCAACAACAGCTCTTTGTGGATGATCACAGCGCATACGCCGATGATGCCACCAATGGTCAGTGAGCCTGTGTCGCCCATGAACACCTGGGCAGGGTAGGCGTTGTACCATAGGAAACCGATGAGCGCTCCGACAAAAGCACACATGAAGACCACCAGCTCTTGCGAGCCTGGGATATACATGATGTTGAGGTAGGCGGCAAATTGAATGTGTGAACTCACATAAGCCAAGATGCCTAACGCCACGCCTATGATGGCTGAGTTGCCGGCGCACATGCCGTCCATACCGTCATTAAGGTTGGCGCCGTTGCTCACAGCGGTGACGACCAAGATTGTCATAACGACGAAGAGAATCCAACCAGCGGCTGTTTTATACTTGCCACAGAAAGACATCACCGATGAGTAGTCGAGATTGTGGCCTTTGACAAACGGTATTGTCGTCTTCAGTGTCTTGCGTGCTTCGGTGCGGTGCTTGACGACGACCTCCTGACCTTGGTGCTGGAGCACGATGTTCTCATTGGATTTCACGTCGGGCGAAGCCCAGAGCACGAGTCCCACAATCAGTCCTATGCCCACTTGTCCTACGATCTTGTACTTACCTTTCAGTCCTTCCTTGTTGCGATGGAAGATCTTGATGTAGTCGTCCATGCCGCCGAGGAAGCCCAGCCACACAGTGGTGATGAGCATCAAAATCAGATAGATGTTACGCAGACGGCCTAACAGCAGTACTGGAATGAGAATGCTGACGATGATGATCACGCCACCCATTGAGGGCACTCCTATCTTGTTGACGCCAAAGGGATCGATCTTGGCATCGCGCTGCGTCTCGGTGATCTGTTTACTCTTTAAGTATTTGATGAACGTCTCACCAAACCATGCCGAGATGACCAGTGAGAGAATCAGAGCCAGCAACGCACGGAAGGAGATATATCCCCAGATGCGTGCGCCGGAAATACCGAACTGCTCCAGAAAACGAAAGAGATAATATAGCATGTCTTAGCTCTTTATGTTTATAGTCTTAACTCTTATTATTTATAGTCTTAGCATCTGTCATTTATCACAACTGGTGGCGGTGTCCTGTGAAGAGCTATTGAGACCGAAGATCTCGCGCAATACTTCATGATCGTCGAAGTGATGCTTGACACCTTTAATCTCTTGATAGTTCTCATGTCCCTTACCTGCGACGAGAATCACATCGCCTTTTTGTGCCATCATACATGCAGTCTTGATAGCCTCTTTGCGGTCGACGATACTGATGACCTTTTGCATCTGTTGCGCATTCAGTCCGGCGAGCATGTCATCGATGATAGCCTGGGGATCCTCGAAGCGTGGATTGTCGCTGGTGATAATCACTTTGTCGCTCTGCTTGACGGCTTCCTGAGCCATGAGCGGGCGCTTGCCATGATCACGGTTACCGCCTGCGCCACATACAGTGATGACGTGTCCTTTGCCGTTGAGTACCTCGTGGATGGCACCCAACACGTTTTGCAGAGCGTCAGGAGTGTGGGCATAGTCGACGATGGCCGTAAAGCCTTTGGGCGACTGGATGGGTTCCAGACGTCCGCTGACGCTGTGGAGCGTGCTCAAGATCACGAGAATCTCTTCTGGATCTTTACCCAGCATGCGTGCGGCGGCATATACAGCCAACAGATTGCTGACGTTGAATTTACCAATGAACTGCACGCCGACCTCGTGTCCGTCAATATCGAGATACATTCCAGCGAAGTGCATCTCGATGATGCGGGCGCGGAAGTCAGCCATCTGTCGGATGGAGTAGGTCTTCACCGTAGCCTTTGTGTTCTGCACCATGATCATGCCGTTTTTGTCATCGGCATTGGTAATGGCGAAAGCAGACTTGGGCAGTCCGTCGAAGAAAGCCTTCTTGGCATTGCGATAGTTCTCAAAGGTCTTGTGATAATCGAGGTGATCGCGAGTGAGGTTTGTGAAGATGCCGCCTGTGAATTTCAGTCCGCCGATACGTTTCTGAGCGATGGCGTGGCTGGAGCACTCCATGAAGGCATACTCACATCCTGCCTCTACCATCTTGCCCAAGAGCATGTTCAGTTCGATGGGATCCGGTGTGGTATGGTCAGCCGGAATGGCTTCGCCGTCGATATAGTTGACGACTGTAGAGAGCAGACCGCACTTATATCCCATCTTGCGGAACATATTATATAATAAGGTGGCGATGGTTGTCTTTCCGTTCGTACCGGTCACGCCGACAAGTTTGAGCTTCTTCGACGGGTCTCCATAGAAGAGCGTAGCCACATGACCGACAGCATCTTCGGTAGAAGGCACCTGAATGTAGGTGACGCCTTCGGCTTTCTCTTCCGGCAGGTCTTCGCAGAGCACGGCACTGGCACCTTGCTCAATGGCCTTTGGGATGAAACGGTGGCCGTCTACCTGAGTGCCTTTCATGGCAACGAACAGATGACCATCCTTGACTTGGCGCGAGTCTATGTCCACGCCGGTGATGTCGGCATCCACGCCCCCAATGACAGAGGTGGGCTTGATGCCCTTGAGAAGCTCTTGTAGTTTCATTTCTTTCTATATTATTCTTTATATTTTATTTCTATCAGTTTTGTTCTTGTCTATATATTTTTCCGGTCAATTCAGAGATAAGTAGCCGGTCAGATCAGAGTCAAACGTGTCGAAGACTGTGCTGTGCCTTGTTCTTTTCTACTCCAAGGTCAGCGTACACGTCTCGCGTCGGTGGATATATTGTCCTGGCGGGAGGCTTTGCTTGACGACCTTTCCACGTCCGATGATGCGGCATCTCACGCCCCGTTGCTCCATGAGATAGACAGCGTCGCGTGCTCCCATGCCCATGACGTTGGGTACATGTTTGGTACTTGGCACACCCTGATGGACAAGATCCACGTAGTGGGTGCCGCTCTTGGCCTGTCCCCACAGTGCGCTTGTGTTGGCGATGTTGGCGATATAGTTGCGCTTGGTCTTGATTCCCAACTGCGAGAGCACGAAGTCGGCAGAGAGAATATTGCCGTTTTTCACCTGCGGGACGAAGACGGAAGCCGAGTCGCGTGCCTGTCTGACATCGCGTCCCTCGCTCTGTGCCATGATGCCCTCGGCGATATGATGGAAGACCACACCGCTCATGCCGCCACCCGAAGCAGGCAGTCCACCTTTCTGTATGCAGACGATACAGCTGTATTTCGGGTTGTCGGCGGGGAAGTAACCGGCAAACGACAGCAAGTAGTGTGTCATTCCGCTCTTGTAGCCTACTGAGCCTTTAGAGATCTGGGCGGTACCGGTCTTGCCGGCTACCTTAAAAGATGTCGATCCGGCTTTCTTCCCGAGTCCCTCGCTGACCACATGTTCCAGCATCACCTGCATCTTTTTGATGACAGCGGGCGAAGCGATTTGTGTATGCCCTTTGACCACTTGCGGCGGATATTCGGTGACTTCGCCGTTTTGAATGGATGCCTTGACAAATCGCGGTTGCATCATACATCCGTTGTTGGCGATGGCGTTGTAAAATGCCAGCGTGGAGATCGGCGGCACCTGCGACTCATATCCTATGCTCATCCACGGCAGGGCAGTGTTGCTCCAGTTGAGCCACTCGCCGCGTTTGTTCTTCTTTGGCATACGAATCTTAGCCGGACTGGCACCCACAATAGGGATGTGTAGATCCGAGGCAATGCCGGACCGGTAGACACCGCGCACGAATTTTTCCGGATCATTGTGGTAGTACTCGTCGATGATTCGGCTCACGCCGATGTTAGAGCTCACGCGCAGTGTGGTGGCCATGTTCATGACACCATATCCACCGCGCCGCCAGTTGTGGTCTTTCATCTCCCGTCCATACATTGGCCAGACGCCGTTGCCTGTGTCCACGATTTTGCTTGTGTCGCACATACCGTCCTGCAAAGCTGTCATGACACTGACGGGCTTGAAGACCGATCCCGGCTCCATGAGGTCGCTGACGGCGTGGTTCTTGATCTCCTTATAGATGATCTGTCCGTTGGGTCCGTAGCATTTGTCGATGTTGACGATGGCTTTGATGTCGCCCGTCTTCACCTCCATGACGATCGCCACGCCCACGTCGCCGTTGACTTCCGGCTGTTTGAGTTCTTCGATGACGGCTCTCTCAGCCAAGTCCTGAATGCCTACGTCGATGGTCGTGATGATGTCGCAGCCGTTGACAGGCTCTTTGTCGATGATGTCGAGATACTTGTTGAGCACCTTGCGGCGATGTCCGACACCATTGGTACCACGAAGCAGTTTGTCGAACGACAGCTCCAGACCACAGCGCGGCAGGCGTCCGCCGTCCTTCAGTGCATACATATCGCCCACTGTTCGCTCTGCTAGCGTACCGAAAGGATTCTCGCGTGAGTTCAGCTCCTCGCAGTGGAAGCCACTTTGGAACTTTGTCAGGTTGAATACCGGCAACTTCAACACTTCTGAGTAAGTGTTGTAATTGATGCGGTAAGGCCACACCGGCCAGTGCCGACTCATCTTTTTTCGTCCCTTGTCGAGGTTGGCCTTGAACTCAGCCGGACTTTGTTCCGGGAATATCTCGTGCAGCCCTTTGCAGATCAGTTTTTCCTTAGCGTCCCATAAGGAGTCGTTGCCCGCATCGTGAAGTTGCTGAAAGTCCATGAAGATTTTGAACTCCGGCAGCGACGAGGCCAGCAGTTGTCCATCGCAGCTGAGGATGTTTCCTCTGACGGGCTGGATGACTACGTTGTCCCGTTTTACGCGGTCTGCCACCTTCATCCAGTAGTCCCGTTTGGCAGTCATGATATATCCCGCCTTGATAAGCACGCCGAGGGAGATGATGGTCATCAGCATACAGATGACACTGTAGCGTGGCATGATTTTCTGGTTGTTGAATTTGCTCATGTCGTTATTTGCCCTCCTCGGGTACTTCTATTTTATAAGGAGGAGCACTGGGAATCTTCAGCACACTGTCCTTATTGTTTTTCAACAGTTCGATGACATAGCTTTCGCGGCTGATCTCCGTGAGCTGGCTGGTGCTGGAAAGAGCCTTGTATTTGGCGTCCTTGAGTTTCACCTGCAGCTTGTCAATCTGTATGAGGTCTTGCTGACAACTGTATCTGCTGCCGATATACACGATCAGAAACGCGCCGATGAGCATGAAGAGCCATATCTGCCTTCTGACGAACGAGGTGTAGAGGATGTCTCCACCCAAGATCTTCTTTAGGGAGAAGAGACGCGATTGCGGCGCCTCGTCCTCAGTGGCCTGCTCTTCGATGACCTCTTTCAGCGAGGGAAGGCTTTCTGCCGGTTTGTTCTCACTTTTGTCGGCGTTTTCGGTGGTCTGTCCGTTTGGCTTTTCCGTCTCGTCAGTGGCTTTTTGGGCTTTTGCCTTGTCGTCCGCCGGAGTCCCCAGAATGTCCTTTAGGGAACTGGTGCCATCCTTGTTGTCGGTTATGTTATTGCTTATTTGCTCTTGTTTCTTCATTTTTTCTCAGCGATTCTCAGTTTAGCGCTACGGCTTCTCGGGTTGCGTGCCTGCTCCTCATTGTCAGGCGTGATAACCTTATTGTTGACCAGAGCGAAGGGACTTTCTATTCTTCCGTAGAAGTCCTGCACGGTCTTGCCCTCGGCATTTCCCGTTTTCATTATGTTTTTGACGATGCGGTCTTCGAGCGAGTGATAGGTGATGACGCTCAGCCGTCCGCCCGGTCGGAGCAGCTCGGTGGCCGCGGCAAGCATCTCTTTGAGTGCGCTCATCTCGTGATTCACCTCAATGCGCAGAGCCTGGAACAGTTTTGCCATGTCTTTTTTCTCCCTTTCTCGTCGAAAGAGCGGCTCCACAGTGTTGAGGAAATCGCTTGTGGTGAGGATGGGCTTGTCGGTCCGGGTCTTGACGATCGTGGCGGCGATGCGCCGTGCCGACCTCAGTTCACCATAGAGATAGAAGATGTCGGCCAGTTGCGACTCTGTGGCTGTGTTGACAATGTCGGCCGCTGTGGTTCCCGCCCGCTTGTTCATACGCATGTCCAGCGGAGCGTCGAAGCGGAACGAGAAGCCACGGCTCTCGTCGTCGAAATGGTGACTTGACACGCCGAGGTCACCGAGCAGTCCGTCGATATGTTCCACGCCATAGTAGCGCATCCAGTTTTTCAGGTATCTGAAGTTGGAGCGTACAAAGGTAAACCGTGGGTCGTCGACAAATCGCTTTCCCTCGCCTTCGGTGGTGAGGATGTTTTGCTCAGCGTCGGCGTCTTGGTCAAAGCTGTAGAGATGCGCCGTGCTGTCCATTCGTGAGAGGATCTCTCTCGAATGTCCGCCACCGCCGAAAGTGACATCGACATAGATGCCTCCGGGCTGAATATTCAGTCCGTCGACACTCTGCTTCAGCAGCACAGGAATGTGATATTCTTCTGTCTTTTCCATCTTTACGTTGCCTTGAGCCATGCTTTTATCGTGGCTGCACATCTTTATATAGCGTATTTGGGTTCAAAGTTACATAAAAATCCCCACTTATCTCCATTTTATAGCTATATTTTTTCGATACTCTTCTTTCCTGTATGAGGCTTTGTCGTATGGTGTCTTTTCAGAGATGTAGTTGTCTGAACTTTGTTGTTTACCCTTTTTTGTGCTTTTCTTATAATTTTAGTGGCAAAAATGAAGAAATATGAAAAAGAAGTGTTATTTTTGCATTTGATTAGTATCTTATGGAATAACATGGACGTTAGTACAAACAATTCCCAAGGAGAAAGCGTTGAAGAGTCTTTTCAGAAGACAATAGACGTGAAGAAGGTTCTCGAAAGCAAGCTGGGACGGCGCGCAAAATACGTGCCGGCTTTCCTTGTGTCATGGCTTCGTCGTATCGTTCATGAGGATGAAGTCAACGACTTTTTGTGGAAGCATCGCCATCAGTTCGGT
>ERZ773245.1940-NODE-1940-length-12754-cov-4.020632_pt1 | contig 12754 bp, 17 predicted proteins | sample MGYA00580988_ERZ773245 | MGnify/ENA primary metagenome ERZ773245 (study PRJEB29015, sample SAMEA2737792) | human gut metagenome | biome: human gut; feature: human-associated habitat; material: faeces | place: China | collected 2012 ... | reverse complement strand
GAGGAGATCCAGCCTTCCAGGGTAGTTGGCAGGGTCGTTGGCGGAAGATAAGTGCGTTCTGCCACCAGCCCTACAATATCCACCAGCGACCAGTCAATAGACATATCATTGTTGGAGGTTTTCCAGCCGTCGCCGTACTGGTAGTACACTCCAACCTTTTTGTACTCCACTCCGCTGGAAGGCAGTTCGACACCGATCAGCGTTTCAATGCCCTGTCTGTCCTCGATGGAGGCAAATAGCCCATCTTTCTTCCGCGGCTCAAACCGCTTGTCAATGTTATTTAAAGATAGGCTCATTGTTCCATACGGCAGTGTAATGCAGGAAAAATCGGTCTGCTGTGTGGCGTTGAACTCCACCAACATTTTCTCTGTCCACTCCTCATACACGCCGGGTAATATCTCAGCCACCCGCATCCGGCGGCCCGGAAGACTCCACTTGCTCACCGTTACTCGGATAGCGTCCGGGTTATTGACTGTGAAGCCGCTCAGGCTGACTGTCCGAGTCCTGTTCCCGGTGAACTCCTTTGAGTAGTAGGCCGTTCCACCCTGTTTGACCTCTATGGTGAAAGTATCCGGAACCCCATCCCAATCGTCACCCGGAAAGTAGACAGAACAGGCCTGGAGGATGGATAAATTAGAGAACCGCTCCTCCACCCACACAGCTGCGGGAAAACCCCCATCTGATCCGGAGAGCACATCCCCCACAAATCCAACCTGATCCGCCGCCCCCTCCGCTGGGATCAGGCTGAACTTTCCGTTGAGAACCCACCTGTGGGGCTCCAGGGTGGCGTATGGTGTTAGATCCATAACTCGGTCATACAGTTGGGCCGAATTTGAAAAGCCCGCAGAACCGCTGCTTTCCACACCGGAAAAGACCATGTCCGGGTCGCTGATGTCCACCACAGCCTTGAGGTGAGTCCGTCGGGAAGTGCCCACAATCGCAGCCCTGTACCCCTCTGTTGCGTTAATCATGGGGATCCACCTCTCTCAGAGAGACCGTAAACCCACCCCACACAGGGACGGTGGCCCCTTTATCATCCCGACTCCAATAAAACCTTGGCCGTGTGTACGCTGTCACGAAAAATGTGGAAGTCAGCATCTTATTTTCGTCCGGAATCAGGAAGTTGCAGACGATAGGTTCACGGCTTCCCTTTTTGCAGGCAGAGATCACGCGGTCCTTGTCTGTGTCATTGAAATATCCGTACTGATAATCAATGACCCATACATCTCCCCGCAGCTCTTTGACCATGTTTCCAGCAATCATTAACAGGTTTCGGCTCAGCGGCTCCTCGTCCACCACATACGACTCACGGCGGGTCTCAGGAAGGACAACAGATGCGCCTCCAGAATCTAATATCAGTTGCGTCATACCATTGCCTCCTTACGCCAACTGGGGGTCCGCAATAGGCGTTCCCGTAGCGGAACCTGCCTTGATGAGATAGGGCAGCTGCCAGGTGGCAAACTTTGTGCCGTCCGGCAGAGTGAGGTTGACCGTTAACCCATCGGCAAACCCAGCGTCTGACCCCGCCGCCATACTGTTGATGATACCGGCAGAGGACATTCCAAGCCCGGAGGAGGCGAAATCCACCGATGCTGCGCCGAAGTCCAGGCCGCGGGTGATGCCATCCCGGACACGTCCGAAGGAATCCTCCCAGCCATCGCCCAGCCCCAGGGCCATGTTTTTCCCGATGCCCGCAAATACCCGGGACGGAGAGTGGATACCGAGCAGGTCTTTTGCGCCATCAACGATCCCACCAAGGAAGTCTCCAATTTTCTCCGCGATCCAGGAACCCATGCTCTTGATTCCATCCCACAGGCCCATCACAATGTTTTTCCCGATCTCGAACACACCAGAAACCGCCGAACTAAAGCCACTCAAAATTGCGGCCACCACTTGGGGAAGGACGGAGACCAGATCCGGGATAGCGCTCAAAATGCCGTCAGCCAGTTTGATGAGAAGATCAAATCCAGATCGGATGATTTTCGGGTAGTTGTTCGATAGCGTTGTTGTGATGCTTTTGATGATCTCCGGCAGCCGCGCCACCATGTCGGGAATCCCGGCGATGATGCCGTCCACAAAGTTGAACAGCAGATCCATGCCCTTGTCCAGGATGACCGGCAAATTGACTGTGATAAACGTCTCGAAAGACTCAAAGATAAGTGGAAGCTGCTCCAGCAGCTGTGGGATTCCAGCGATGATTCCGTTTGCCAGTTCCGTCAGCATCTCCACGCCTTTGTCCAGCACGGCTGGAAGCTGCTCCGTAATAAAGCCAAGGAACCCATCTATGGCCGCTGGCAGCTGCGCCACCATCTGAGGTACGCCGGACTGGATCCCGCTGCCAAACATGGTCAAAAGCTGCTGACCAGCCGCCAGGATAGCTGGGAGGTTGGCAGAGATGGCAGATGCCAGCGCCGACACAATCTGCGGCACCGCAGCCACCAGGTCAGGCAGGGCGGTGATAAGCCCGGTCACCAGGCCGACCAGCAACTGTGCACCAGCGCTGACCATAGCGGGCAGCACCGTGCTGATGAGTGCTGGCAGCTCCTGGGCGATCATGGGCGCAATGGCAGTTACCAGCTCGCCTATGCCGCTGAGTATCTGCTGTACGCGCGGGATGACATTCTGACCTACGACCTTAACGCTGGACACAAAGTTGTCAACATATACGCCAATGTCCCATCCATCTGCCGCTATGGCAGTCACAAGATTTTGCCATGCGCCCTTCATGCTGGCTACGGAACCCTGAATAGTCGTGCTGGCTTCTCTTGCAGTTGTGCCAGTGATGCCCATCTCTGTCTGCACCACATGGATGGCGTCTACGATGTCGGCATAACTGGAGAGGTCATATTTAACGCCGGATAGCTTTTCGGCGTCCTTCAAGAGTCGCTGCATCTCCTCCTTAGTGCCACCGTACCCGAGCTTGAGGTTGTCCAGCATGGTATAGTTCTGTTTGGCAAAGCCCTGATAGGCGTTCTGGATCATTTCCATGCTGGTGCCCATCTTATTGGCGTTGTCGGCCATGTCAGTAATGGCCTGGTCTGCCTTTTGCGCTGCCGCTTCCGTGTCTCCCTCTAGACTTTGGAGCAAAGACGCAGAGAAGCTGGTCACTGTATTCATGTACTCATTGGCGCTCATGCCGGCAGTCTCATAGGCTTTATCAGCATATTGCTGTACCTTATCCGACGCAGCCTTGAAGAGCGTGTCCACACCGCCCACCAGCTGCTCATATTCTGCGTACTGGTCGATTGATGTCTTTGTCAGAGCAGCCACGCCGGTGGCCGCAGCGGTCAGGGCAGCAGCACCCACCTTGGCCGCCGTGGCAAGGCCGCTTTTCAGTTTGGATGCAAAGTCGGATGCCTTACTGGAGGCATCGTCCAGACTCTTTTCGTAGCCACTGGTGTCCATCGTGATTTTTGCATACAGGTCAAGCAGATTCATCCGGGTCACCTCCGATCTGGCCCAGCTTGGCCTTCATCTGCGCTATGATCTCCTCCCCTGTCCGGGTCTCCTCAGGGGACGGGTCAATGATTTCGATGTACCGGGTCTTAATGTAACCGCCACCAGCGTACTTGGCGGTGTTCTCCGCAACCGCTTTCAACGCATCAGTCACATACACCCGGTATGCCGTGTCCTTCTGCTCATGCAGCCATCTGGAAGCGGCATACCGGGCAAATGCCTTTACGCTGAGGGGGCCTCGGTATTCTCCGGCGCAGAGCCAGAGGAGGTCTCGCCCTGCGCGGAGATAAAAAGCTCAGCGAACGCCTCATCCGTCAGCAAGTCGGTGGCGTCCTTGAACAGCTTGACCAGGTTGAGCGCACCTTGGTATTGCTCCTTGGGCACGCCCTCGATGGCGGCCAGGATGTCAATGATGTCGCCTTTGTGCTTTTTCAGCAGCACGGGCAGCGACTTCCGCGCCCGGGCCAGAAGGAACTTCTTCGGCTCCATGCCCTCCGGCAGCTTCTCCCGCCAAAACATGGACATCGCCGCGTCATCCTCCGCAATATTGCAGATGGGATCAATGACTTCGGCAATGACTTCCAGGGTGCGGTCGCCCTTGATGTCAGACAGTCTCATGGGTTACCCCCTCAACCCGCACCAGGCAGTGGTGCGGTGAAACTATAAAACTCCATGGGCATGACATCCTGAGCCTCGATGGACACGTGGCCGGTCAGTTCCACGGAGACCTGACCCTTTCCGTTTTTGGTGGTCTTGAGGGTGAACCCTCCGGTGGAGAGAGCGTTTTTCAGGCAGGCGGCCACGGCACCGCCGTCGGCCCGGTCGCCAGCCCACCAGATGTCCTTAAAATCCTCCTGCTTCAAATCCCGGTTGGGGGTAACCTTGCTGGTTTCCACCGTGGCAGCGCCCAGGGCCAGCTTGATGCTCTCAGGAGAGGTGCCCAGAGCTGTGAAGGACATCTTACAGTCCCAGCCGTCCAGGTGCTTCAACTCCTTGGTGTTGGTGGGGCAGTTGTCCACATCCTCGCCCATGTCGGAGTAGGTGGGCACGCAGCTGATGTTGATGCCGCCAGTAGTGGCACAGATGATGTCCTCATCCGCTGGGGCAGCCACCTTGGCCGGGTCAAACTTATTCAGCAGAACACCGGCGTCAAGCTGTAACTCGGAAAAGGTGTCCTGCGGGATTTTCGTAAAGATTCCCATGGTATCGCTCCTTTCAGTTCAAAGTCAGGTATTCGGCGGTCAGGTTGATGTACCGCCGCTTGATGTTGTTGTCTTCCTCATATTTTAGGCTCTGGCAGAAGGGAGACCCCCGTTTGAGCCAGATGTACCCGCCGTCACAGGGGATGGTCACGCCGCCGTAGCCAATGCGCCGGGAGAACTCCTGGGCTTTCTTGTCGGGTACCGCCTCGCTGGTGGTGTGGAACCACAGGTTGACGGTCATGCTCACCTCACCGCCGCCCCAAGCGTCCTCGATGTACTCATAGGTGCCGTAAGGGAATACCACGTCATCAGAGACAGAGGAGGCCCGGTAAAACGGCATGAACTCATTGAGCCAGGCATACAGGGCTTTGTTTTTGGTCATGTCGGCAGCTCCTTCCGCTCCGCCGTGAAGAATTTCAGGGCGAAACTGGCGGACTTTGGGGCCACCTTCTCCTCCGGATCAGAGGTCACCCGGTAGGTCTGGCCGGTGGTCTTGTCTCGGAAGTAATCGTTGTAGTCGATGGGGAAATCGGAGCGCACCAGCGCGGAATACACGCTGGTCACGCCCTCCTTCTCTGCCCTCCGGGCCTCCATGGAGGTGTCCAGGGCCTGATAATTGACAAACTCCGCACCCTCGGCCCACTCCACAAAGTAGCCTCCGGCCCCGTCCGGTCTCCGGGTCTTTTCCAGCACTACGCAGGTCCGGGCAAAATCATCTAACAGGCTCACGCGCTCACCTCCAGCACGGTTTTCGGGGCGTGGGCGGCGTCCCCTTGGGGTTCGGAGCCACCATGGAAGTGTCCCGCAGTTTGCGATAGGGGGCCAGCTGGGCGGCAAAGGCGTCCTGCCAGCCCACCGATGCGCCCTTGGCGTTGGTAGCCCGGGTATAGCTGTACCCGCCGAAGCTCTCGCTGGTGTACGCCCCCGGCTGGTTCTTTGCGGCCCACGCCTTGATCTCCTCTGCCAGGGTAACCACAGACTTGGGGACCGCCAGCGCCCAAACAGCTCCGGTAAAGGTCTCGTCCGCCAGGTCCGTGGCCTGGTGCTGGTGCAGCCCATCGTTGAACACGCTGCCCACGATGCGGAAATACTGGCCCTCCGCCAGATTCGGAAGCACCAGCTTCCCACCGGTCACCGTAAAGGTCCCGGCGTACATCTCCCGGGCGAACCAGTTATTCAGATGTGTCAGTACGGCTTCGAGCACGGCTTTTCACCACCTTTGCAGGTTCGGCCTGTACGGCTGCGCTGCTGACGCCCGGCCCCCCACTGGCCCGGGTGTCCAGACCAGCAGGAGCAGCGGGCGCAGGCTCACTCAACAGCGCGTTTAAGGGCCCGGCTCTGTGATGGTGGTCTTGACCACACCGTCCAGGCGCTCAGCAAACAGGGTCATGCCGTTCACCACAGTGTCGCTGGCGGTCATGTTGGTGTAGTCGGGCTCCTCGTGGATGCCGATGTAGCCGGTCTCGTCGCTGGTGAAGGAGAACGCCTCGTTCAGGTCAGCGCCGTTGACGGGCACATAGTAGAGGACCAGGTTGTCTTGGGCGGTGGAGTAAATGGTGCCCTTGGGCACGCTGGAGTTCATGAACACCTTGCCCATACCCAAAAAGTCCTCGATATAGGTCATGCCGAAGGCAGTCTGGGTGGTGATGGTGGCGGTAGCCAGGTAGTCGGCAATGTCCAAGGGGTTGATGAAGTGGACGGCCTGGATGTCGTCGTCTTCAAACAGGGTCTGAAGCTTGCCCCAGGTCTGGGCCAGAGCCGCCTGGAGGCCCGCGCCGGTGGCGGTACCAGTGCCGGTACCCAGGAAGGTGAAGAAGTCCTTGCGGATGGCCTTCTGCACATCCTTGAGCATACGGTCGGTGGTCATGCCCACGGCCTGGTCATAGCCACGCTCAATGATTGCCTCGGCAGAGGTGGCCTTGCGCCACTTCTTGAGGGAGATCTCGCCGTAATTCACGGCCTCGGTGGTGTACTTGCTCAGGGGGATGGTCTCGCCCTCGGCAACAGCGCCGTCCTCCAGGGTTCCGGTGGCCTTATAGGTCTTGAGCACGGTGCCCGCCTGCTTGGCCACCTTCCGGGTCACGCCCAGGGCCTCGGTCAGCTTGCGCAGGCTCTCGGTAAACATCAGGGTGAAGTCGATCTCCCGCACACGGGCGAGGTCGGCTTTCTTAATCAGCTTGGGGTCAACTGCCATGATTCACTCATCCTTTCTCAAACAGTTCCATGTTGTCTCGGATGGCAGCACGGCGCTCCACGGGATCCTGGATCTTCACGATCTCCTCCCGGGTCATCTTGCCGCCGCCATTCTTGGGGGGCGTCTGGGTTTTCAGCCCCTCCGTGGTCGTAGTGGAGACCAGCTTTGCAAAGGCCCCGCCCACCAGGGCGTCCAGCGCGGCGGCGTCCTTGATTTTGCCGCCGTCCAGTTCCAGCTTCTCGATGGCCTCGCCGCTGCCCATCATGGCGATGGTGAGGTTGTCGCCGGTGATGCCCTTGCTCTCGTAGTAGGCCTTGACAGCCGCTTCCTTGGCCGCGCGGGTCTCCTTTTTGGCGATGTCGGACTTATAGGCTTCAAAGTCCGAGTGTTCCTTCTCGTACTTTTCTTTGTAGCCGTCGTCGCCCTTCTCTTTCAGGTCATCCAATTCCTGCTGGACGGTGGGCAGCTTATCAGCGTCGGCCTTGTAGACCTTCACCTGTTCCTTCAAGCCGTCCACGGTGTCGGTGTGTGCTTCGATGATGGTGTCCACCTGTTCGTCGGTGAGGCCCATGCCCTTCAAAAGTTTGCGTGTAAGTGCCATTTCAGTCTCCTTTTCTTCGGCCCCGGTACTTCGGGGGCGACTGTGATATAAAAACCGCTGTGCTTTGCGGGATTTATCCTTCGATTACGTGAACGCCATACTCTTTCGCGCACAAATTTTCAATCTTGCAGCCTCTTGCCTTGTCCCAGCCGGGAGCAAAATAGGCCACATCAGCGGTGGCCAGCAGTTTCAGGCTTTCACCCAAATACCACAGCGGGGTTGCGTCTACCGGTGCATCTTGAAAGAAACTATCGATAACCTCGATTTCATCCTTTACAGAATCCTTTGCGGCCTGGATAGCATTGCTCCGCTCGGCCAGAATTTCAGCATCGGTCTTGCCTCTCATTGGTTGGGAAATAAACAGTTTTTTCATGAAATTACCTCCAATTCTTTGAAACAAAAAAGAGCCAACCACCGAGAAATCCTCGGTAGCTGGCTCCTATTGCCCTTTCCTGCGCCCAATTACGCAGGAGTCGTATATTTGATTGTCTTTTTGACCTCCAGGACAACGTACCCGTCGCCCTTCCGGCGGATCTCGGCGTCGTTGCCCCGCTTAATGATGGCCTCAACGGCCTGAATGGTCTTATCGTCCATGTAATTCATCCTCAATGATAGTCCGGTAGGTCTGAGCGTTGTCGGCAACCGCCGGTTTCAGATATGGACTTGCTGGATTGCCCTTCGTCCAGTGCCATTTGCCATTGGCGTCCTGGTACTTCCACGGGGTAGGCCGTCCGCCAGGATAATACTGACCGGTGCCCAGCTCCACGTAAGCGCCGTATTCGCTGTTGGTACCAATATACACCGCCGGTTCTGCCGGGTCCACCTTGTGGGTGATGCTGTTGCGGAGGTTGCCTGTGTCTACCCGTACCAGCCGCTTGGCGTACCCCTCAGCCACCAGTCCGCACTTCTCCAGCGCCCGCCCTGCGGCCTCCTGGAGAGCGGCAAGGACTTCGGCGGAGTGGTCATAGATGTCTACTCTCATCTCTGCAAGCATCCCTCCCCGCGCTTTTGCTTTTCCCATTGGGCAAAGGTCATATTAGGCAGAGGTCCATACTCATCCCGCCGCAGCGCGTCCGAGGTATCCACTCCATCCACCGCTGCCACCAGAGTGCACCGGCAGTTATAGACCAGATGCCCCGCCGCCGTCGAGTCCCCGGGGTATCGTATCTCCTCCCCATCCACCTTGAACGGCTTATCCACATCGGCCTGCTGCCCGTCCAGCATAGCGTGAGCGTGGCGGGTGCGGTTGTCCAAAGTGGCAAGCCACTCCTTTTTCATGCGGATACCCATTTTTTCGGCGGCGTGGTAGCTATCCATTCTCCCGGCATTCTGCGCCCCGGTGACCGCCGTCCGCGCCGTCCGTATAGCGCTGGCCCGGTTCATCTCCGGGATGCGGGTTTGCAGGTCGTCCGCCATCCCCTTTATGCTCCGCCCTTGGAGAATGGAGCTGGTGACACTGGCCGTGATCTGCTTTTTCCCCCAGGCAAGGTCGATTCCCCGGCGCAGCGCCCGCTTGGGCGGGTAGTAGGGCATCAGGCCCGGTTGCTCCACGATCAGTCGCTTCACCGTCTGCTCGTCCCACAGGTCAAAACCCACGTCCCCGGTTGCCTGCTCTATGGTGTATGCCGCGTAGTTCCGGTTCAATGAGTAGATCCCCGGTGTAGCATCGTTGACATAGGCGGTGGCCGTTTCGTTGGCCTTGGTCATCCGCTCCGCCACCTTGTCCCGCAGCGCCTTGAACCGCTCACCCCGCCCGATCTGGGCCAATCTCCAGTTAATATAGTCCTGCTCTGTCCACTCCCGCCCGTTCTGGATGGTTCCGATGAGTTTCTTCATCTCCTCATCCCGCTTGCGGAAACTCTCGAAGTAGGCCTTCACGGTCTCGTCCAGGCTGCCCCGTGCTTCCTGGTAGATGGCGGATATGCGCCGTTCCAGCTCAGCAAGCTCCTTATCAGTCGCCCGGTGGGCGTAATCAGGCTTCCTCGCCATCCTCCGTCACCTCCGGCCCCCGAAAGAGCGTGCGGTCGATCTCCTCCGCCGCCCGGCGTTTCAGCAGCTCCTCCGCCTCCTCCGGGGTCATCCAGGGAAGATGCTTGATAACCGCCTCATCGTCCAGGTAGTTGGCGGCGGCAAGGACCATCTGAGTCTCCTCCAGCTGGTTGGCGATTCGGTTCCACTGGAAAGACGGCTCGTCCTCGATGCCCACCAGATTCAGCAGATTGCCGATAAAGTCCCGGATGTGGTACTCGAAGTCCCCACACTTGTCGTCTTGGCTCTGATAGCCGATGCGGATGGCGGTGGCCGTCAGGTTTCCGGAAAGCATCTTCTCCAGGTCCACCAGCTGGAAGTCCTCATAGAGGTCACTTCGCAGGCGGGCAAGCATGGCCTCCCGGGCCTCATACGGAATATCTAGCGTGTGGGCCTCCGCCCCGCCGCCGTCGTCCGAGTCCACCGCAGACGCCCGCAGCGTCCGCAGCCGGTCCATGAACTGGGCAATCTCTGTGTCATCCATGCCTCCGGCATTTTTGAGGGTCCAGTACACCGAGGAATTGTCCTCGATAACGTTGGCAAGGCCGGACTTGATGAAGTCATAGCAGTCGATACTTTCCCGGATACCCACAAACTCAGACTGGTGCAGGTCGTTGGCGTACATGGGGATAATGGGCAGGGAAGCGTAGTTCCCACCGCCCTCGATGGTCTCAGTGCCCAGCCCGTCCCGGCGCACGTCCCGGAGATAGGGCCGTTTCTCCTGGATGACCTGCAAGTCCTCACCCTTGCGCTGGATGTACTCTGTCGCGCCGTCCGGCTCATACAGGGTGTACCGTTTGGTCTGCCCCTCCGCAGCCCCCCAGTACCGCACACCAGCCGCCAGAGCGCCGTTGTCGCCGTCGTAGAGCGGGGCAAAGCCTGCCTCGTTGCAGGTGTCCGCAAAGCCGAAGACCTCCAGGTGGTCCCGGTTCCAAAAGCCGTAGGCCACGCCGTCCACCATTGCCTTTTTCGCCAGCTTCTGGAGCTGGCTGTCAAAGGTGCCGCCCAGTTTCTTTTTCGTCTCCTGGTTCTCAAAGGTCACGCCGTTGGACAAAACATACTGGGTCTGCTGGATGACGAACCGCCGGAAGAAGAGGGTTTTCAGCCGGAAGTTGCTGCTGTAAAGGTCGGGATACGCCTGCCCGGTCGCCGTGTAGAGCATCTTCTGAAAGCGCTCGATGGTGGTGTTCCGCTTGGCGTAGTATTCCTCCGCAGCGGCGGCGATCCGGTAGTCTGCGCTGCCCAGGTGGTCCCTGACGGCGGACCGAACGAATTCCATCCGCTCCCGCTCGTTGTCCCCCAGGGCAGTCAGGTCCTGATAGGTTTTCAATCTCTCACCTCCGCTTGTACAGCGGCACATACTCCGGCTTCCCGGCCTTGTGCCTTAAAATCGTCTGACAAAAATATCTGATGTCGTCCATGGCGTGGTCGTTTTCTTTGATGGGCTTGTCCTCTGTGGACTTCTCATCCCATCGGTACAGGCCAAACTCCCGGATAGCGTCCTCGCAGGAACGGTGTATTTTCACCGTCCCATCCCGCAGCATCCGTGCTGTAGTCATGATGCCGGGAACCACCTCGTTGTGGGCCTTCCGCACTTTGAAGCGCCCGTGCCGCCGGATGGTCTCGATGAACGACGCCGCCGACGGGTCCACCACCACCGCTCGAACAGCCAAATCACCGGCCAGGGCTTCCAGCTCAGTGTAATACTCCTCGTTGGTCTTGTTCCTCTGGCTCTCCCGCCCGGAGTAGTAATACTCTCGGATCCTGGTGGCGGTCTTTCCGTCCCAACACCACAGGCCAGCGGAGAACGGGTTCAGCGTACCGTAGTCGCAGGAGATGTAATACTCACCCTTGTCGGGCTCCTCGTCCACAATCTGCTCCTCACCAAAGAAGTCATAGACCAGGCCCTCTGCCAGCACCCACAGGCCACGGATGTACCGGTCGTAGAATACGCCAGTGAACATAGTCTGATAGCGCTCGATGGTCTTGGCGCTCAGGCCGGGGTTGTCCGTCATCTCGAAGTGCAGGTACAGGGCGTTTCGCTCCTTGTGCCGCTTGATCCACTCCAAATAAAACCAATGCTGCGGACTCTCTGGGTTGCAGGAGAACCACAGTTTGGCTCCATCCACAGAGCAGCGGGTCAACGCCTGCTCCACGAAACTGCGGGGCATCAGCGCCACCTCATCCAACAGCACCCCGGCCAGCGTCCGGCCCTGGATTAGCGCGAAACTGCTCTCGTCCTTTCCTCCGAACACCTCGAAGTAGTTGGTCACAGCCCCCCGCCGGACCTCCAGCACCTTGTCCGCCCGCCGCCAGCGCATGGTGTAACGCTCTTTGGCAAGGGACATGGAGATGAAGGGCACCACGATATTTTTTGAGGCGCTGTCCACAGTCTTGCCGCAGATGCCGAACCGCTGGCCGCTGAACTGCCTCATCGCCCAGTCTACGAATGCCCACATCATGATGGAGGTCTTACCGGAACGGACGGCCCCGTCGCAGATTAGGGCGTCGTACTTGGAGTATGGAAAAGCAAGGATTTTTCTTTGTTTGGGGCTAATCATCGTTCTCCATCTCCTCCGCCAATTCTCTCAGGCTCTGGCTGAGCCCGTCCTCTTTTGCCTCATCCTTCGGCGCTCCAAATGTTCCGTTGAGCATTCCGAGGTGCTTTGCGACACTATCCAGCGCTCCCAGTTTGTTCGTGATTTTATATTTTTTGGTGTATGAGGTAACTCCCGTGTCTGGATCAACCTCTTTTATGACCTCCAGGCCGGCAACCGCAGCCGCGGTATCGTCATCCAGTTCTGAAATATTCAGCGGGTTGCCATCTGCATCAAACATCTTCCTAGGGTCAAAGAACGCGATCCTTGCATATTCCTCCAGAACGCGGTCTTGTGTAATCTCCGTCCTTTTGCTTCTGGCCGCTTTCGCCGCCTGTATTGCTTCCGAAACACAAGTTTTCCCAAGCAGTTCTGGCCCAATTCTGTCAGCGGTCTTTTTGCTGTACCCTGCCCGAATAGCCGCCTGTGTCGCGTTCAGGTCTATTAAGTATTCCGCAACAAAGCGTTGTTGCCTATCCGTCAACCGTGCAGCCATGTCACCACCCCATCATTTTATCCCCAGGTCCCACCCTCCCATCTTTTCAGTGAGACGGGCTCACCCATGATTCATTTGGCGCCGCATGGAGGTCGCGGCCCTCCGGCCCGGATCCTGGGCTGGTTCTTACCTGCGGCATATATGCCGCCCCTTTGTGCGGGTTGGGGCGGCTATTGGTTA
>ERZ773245.1935-NODE-1935-length-12781-cov-3.732516_pt1 | contig 12781 bp, 10 predicted proteins | sample MGYA00580988_ERZ773245 | MGnify/ENA primary metagenome ERZ773245 (study PRJEB29015, sample SAMEA2737792) | human gut metagenome | biome: human gut; feature: human-associated habitat; material: faeces | place: China | collected 2012 ... | reverse complement strand
TAGGTGCAGACCAGGCACTTGGTTACGCCGTAATCCTTCATCAGCGGGTGCAGGGCAGGCACATAGCTCTGCAGGCTGCAGTTGGACTTGACGGCAATAAAGCCGCGCTTGGTGCCCAGGCGCTTGCGCTGTGCGGGGATGATTTCCAGGTGGTCTGCATTGATTTCAGGCACTACCATCGGAACATCCGGTGTCATGCGGTGTGCGCTGTTGTTGGAAACCACAGGGCATTCTGCCTTGGCGTAAGCTTCTTCCAGCGCTTTGATTTCGTCCTTTTTCATGTTGACTGCACAGAACACAAAATCCACCTGTGCAGCAACTTCTTCCACCTTGGAAGCATCCAGAACCACCATCTTTTTGACTGCTTCCGGCATCGGTGTTTTCATCAGCCAGCGGCTGCCGACAGCATCCTCATAGGTCTTGCCTGCGGAGCGTGCCGATGCAGCCAGAGCCGTAAGCTTAAACCAGGGATGATTTTCCAGCAGGGTAATAAAACGCTGGCCCACCATGCCGGTTGCACCAACAACGCCAACTTTGTACTGTTTCATCTTAAACTGCCGTCCTTTCCTCCAGAACCCCAACGCACATTTGGGGATTCTGCTTCTGTTCCCAGCCCCATACCATTACCTATATGCAGCTGCCGCCGCAGGTTTGCAGGGGGTAAACACAAACCTGCCGCCGCATTCAAGCCATTTTGCTGCCAAACACGAGATAATAAAAAAACCGGCTTGAAAACCGGCACAAAATGCAATATAATGATACATTGCATGAGCACAGCGCAACACGTTAATCCTAACGTGACAGTCCCGCCCCTGTTCGGCTGCGGGCCCAGGAACGATGCGTGCCGTGCACCGCCTTCGGCGGACGTCCCTTTCCATTCCCCACAAGCCTTTGGCTGGCATAAAAGGGAATATACTGATGAAATCCGCGCCTCTGTGCCGCATGGCAGCTGCTGTAAGATACAATCGCCGCCTGCATGCCTCAATAATAGCATTGCGCGGCCAACTTGTCAACGCAAAAAGGAAGCAAAACAATGTTAAAGAAAGATTTTTGGTATGACCTGCCCAAAGAACTGATTGCCCAGGAGCCCGCTGACCCGCGTGACAGCGCCCGCCTGATGGTGCTTGACCGCAAGAATGATACGATTGAACACCGCATCTTCCATGACCTGCCGGAATACCTGAACGCCGGAGATGTGCTGGTCGTCAACAATTCTAAGGTTCTGCCTGCCCGCTTGATGGGTGTTAAAGTGCCCACCGGCGCCGTGTGCGAGGTTCTGCTGCTCCGCCAGGCCCACGGTGACACCTGGGAATGCCTGGCCCGCCCCGGCCGCCGGATGCAGGCTGGCACCAAGCTGAGCTTTGGCGACGGCTCCCTGACGGCCACAGTAGACGAGACCCTGCCGGATGGCAACAAATATGTAACCTTCCAATACGATACCCAGACTTTGTACGAAAAGCTGGATGAGTTCGGCAAAATGCCGCTGCCGCCGTACATCACCCGCCAGCTAGAGGATCAGAGCCAGTACCAGACCGTATACGCCAAAGAGCTTGGCAGCGCGGCTGCCCCCACAGCCGGGCTGCATTTTACCCCGGAACTGCTGGATACCATCCGTGCCAAGGGGGTCAACATTGTGGAAGTGACCCTGCACGTTGGCCTTGGCACCTTCCGCCCTGTCAGCGAGGATAATATTCAGGAGCACCAGATGCACACCGAATGGTACTGCGTGGATGATACTGCAGCCGAGGCCATCAACGCAGCACGCGCCAGCGGCCATCGCGTAATTGCTGTCGGTACCACCAGCTGCCGCACGCTGGAAGCCGTCTGGGCCAAGTACGGCAAGATTGTCCCTTGCAGCGGTACTACCGATATTTTCCTGTACCCCGGTGTAGAGCTGCACGCTATTGACGGCCTGGTGACAAACTTCCACCTGCCGGAAAGCACTCTGATTATGCTGATCTCTGCGTTTTACGGGTATGAGAAAACCATGGCTGCATATAAGGTTGCCGTACAGGAAAAATATCGCTTTTTCTCCTTTGGCGATGCCATGTTCATCCAATAAGCCTGCCTCGCAGAACAGTTGACTTATCCTACTGCTTCCAGTATAATAAAATCACAAAGCGGCGCAGGAAAACATTCTGGCGCCGCATGTTTTTGAACAAAATGAAACAGCAAAACAGGGGAGACTATCATTTATGCCATACCGTCTGATTAAAAAAGAGGGTGCAGCCCGCCGCGGCGAGTTCCAGACTGTGCACGGCACGGTTCAGACACCTGCTTTCCAAAACGTTGCCACTGCTGCCGCGATCAAAGGCGGGCTTTCGGCACATGATTTGAAAGAAATCCGCGCACAGGTCATGCTGTGCAACACCTATCATCTCCACCTGCGTCCCGGTGATCAGGTCGTTGCCGATATGGGCGGCCTGCACAAGTTTACCCGCTGGGACGGCCCGATCCTGACCGACAGCGGCGGATTTCAGGTGTTCAGCCTTGCCAAGCTGCGCCACATTACCGAGGAAGGTGTAACGTTCAACTCTCATCTGGACGGCCACCGCATTTTTATGGGGCCGGAACAGAGCATGCAGATTCAGGCAAACCTTGGTTCCACCATTGCCATGGCCTTTGATGAATGCGTGGAAAACCCCGCTGAATATGATTACGCCAAAAACAGCTGCGCGCGTACCGCACGCTGGCTGCTGCGCTGCAAGGCGGAAATGGCCCGCCTGAAGCACGAGGGCAAGGCCGTGAACCCGGACCAGCTGCTGTTTGGCATCAATCAGGGCTGCACCTACAAAGACCTGCGCGTTGAGCACATGAAGCAGATTGCTGAATATGATCTGGACGGTTATGCAATCGGCGGCCTTGCTGTCGGCGAACCTGCCGAAGTGATGTATGATGTGATCAGCGCGGTAGAACCTTACGCCCCGGCGGATAAGATCCGCTACCTGATGGGCGTTGGCACCCCCGGCAACATCATTGAGGGCGTGTACCGCGGTGTGGATTTGTTTGACTGCGTCATGCCCAGCCGCAACGCCCGCCATGGCCATCTGTTCACATGGAACGGCATCATCAACATTAAAAACCTGAAATATGAGCGTGACGAACAGCCCATTGACCCGCAGTGCGATTGCCCGGTCTGCCGCAATTACAGCCGCGCTTACATCCGCCACCTGCAAAAGGCAGATGAAATGCTGGGTATGCGTTTGGCTGTTATGCACAACCTGTATTTCTACAATCATTTGATGGAGCGGATTCGTGAAGCGTTGGATAACGGCACATTCCAGCAGTTCCATGATAAGTATGTGCATCTTCTGGATTCCAGAATTTAAGCGGATTCCGTGTTTCCTTGCTTTACCCCCTTGCGGTTTATGGCGAAAGCCTGTATAATAATAGAAATACTGTAAAATCAAAATTTAAGGAGTTCCACATTATGATCGAATTTTTGACCGCTGATACTTCCAGCACTGCCAGCCTGCTTGTCACTTTCCTGCCGATGGTTCTGATCCTTGTGTTCATGTACATCATCCTGTACCTGCCCCAGAAAAAGCAGGACAAGAAAGATGCTGCCATGCGCGCTTCCATCGAAGTAGGCGATACCGTTATTACCATTGGTGGTGTTGTTGGCCGCGTTGCTGCTATCAATGATAAGGATGATACCTTTGTTCTGGAAACCACCAGCGACCGTGTGAAGATTCGCTTCCGCCGTTCCGCTATTTCCTCCGTTGAGAAGCTGGACATGGGCAACACTGCAAAAGATACCGCCAAGAAAGATGCTCCTGCCAAGAAGAACTGATTGGTTCTGACTGTATTACCTGAATAACAAACGCCCCTTTTGCATAGTTTGTACCATGCAAAGGGGGCGTTTTCTTTATGTTTGCTGCTAATTCAAGGGCTTCATCTGCCAAACTTCGATCAAGTCATATCTGCAAAGTCCGCAGTAAATCCAGCGGCCATTTATCTTGGCTGCTGATCAAAAGTTTCGGCTGCGGCGTGGGTACCGCCATCCTGCTTTTCGCTTTGGCTGCACAGATTTTTGCCCATACTGCACTCTCGCTGGAACTTGTCAAACCGGCAACCTGTGCCAGCGTGGCGGTGGGGGCTGTTCTTTCCGGTCTCGTTCTTGCGAACGGTATTGCTCAAAAACGGCTCTTATGCGGTGTTTCCGTGGGCGTCTTTTATGCGCTGTGTTTGAGCCTCACTACCGCTTTGAGCGGCAAACCGCTTGTATTTGATCATGTAAACCTCGCCTTACTTGCAGCGCTGCTGTTCGGCGGCACCGCAGGCGGCGTGCTGAGTGCATTGGGCGCAGTAGGGAACACTGCGTCCGAACGCTGATGCGCGCCCCGCGACCAGCACCGGCCCCTTACACGCCCAAAAGGGCTCTTAACAGCGGTTCATCCGCCGGTGCGGCTGCTGCCCTGGGCATACAAAAACTTGCGGGCAAAAACGATCTATTCGCTTTCTCTTCTGCGTTTCTGACCGGGTATCTCGCCGGCATTCCGCTCGGCCGGTTTGAGCTCCACGGTGCTTTCACTTCGCTTACAGAGCATGTCATGGCCGCACAAAGTTATACGGCATTCTGGTCTGTCTGGTGCAGTTGGTTTGCCGCGGCATTTTTGCAGGCATCGCTGATTTATCTCTGCGGTTTTCATTTGTGGGGCAGCATTTTTATGGGGGCTTATTTTGCGTTCAAGGGCACTGTATTAGGTGTGTGCGCTTCCGCCATTTATGCGTCCGGCGGGGCACGTGCGCTTGTTGTTTATTGGCTCCTGAACTGCCTGCCGGAGCTTGTGCTGTCGGCGTTCATGCTTTGGCTTGCGCATAGTTCGTGCAGGGTAAGTCAAAGCCTGTCCAGCATTGTTTTTTCCGGCTGCCGTTGTGCGCTCAACGGCGCAATCCGGCGCTTATCTGTACATTATCTGCTTTGCCTGCTAGGGTGCGCTGTCAGCAGCTTTATGTTTTCCGGTTCAGCTGTCCTCTTCGCCAGTGTCCTGCTTTGAATCCGTCATCGCTTTGGACTGCGGTGCAATATAGCCAGTATCCGCAAGGGGAGAGGCTTCCACCGCCTGTTTCAACTGCTGCTGGTTGATATGGGTATAAATCTGCGTCGTGGATACATTCTCGTGCCCCAGGATTTCCTTGATGGCCAGCATATCCACACCGCCCTGATACATGAGTGTAGCGGCGGTATGGCGCAGTTTATGCGGCGAATAACCCATATTGTCCAAGCCCGCTGATTTCAGGCAGTTGGCAACAATCTGCTCCACACGGCGCGCTGTTAAGCGTCTGCCAGTCTTTTTGGATACAAAAAGTGCTTCTTTGTCCCGCAGGTTGTTTAGCGCAGCCCGCGCGGGCAGGTAATGCTCCAACGCAGCCTGGCACGCGGTGTTCAGGTACACCAGGCGTTCTTTGTTTCCTTTGCCGGTAATTTTAATGGTATCGTCCTTAAAATCGCCAAGATTGATTGTGATCAGTTCCGCCAAGCGCATACCGCAATTCAGGAAAAAGACAATAATACAGTAGTCCCGTTCATAAAAGTCACTTTGTATATTTTTTAACAGCCGTATGCTTTCACTGGCACTCAGATATTTGGGCAGGGATTTCTTTGGGCTGCCAAGGTTGATATTATCCGTTGGATTTTCGCTCAGTTCATTGATCTGGTGGCAAAGGTAGCCAAAAAAGCCGCGCAGAGCGCTCAGCTTGCGAGCACGGGCCTTGGCACCGTTATCATTACTGCGGGCGTAATCCAGGTAATTGATAATATCCCGTTTGGTAATGGTGCTGATCTGGCGTTTGGTAATATGGGTCAAGTCAATTTCTTCCGGCGGTGTATCTGGCTGCGCAAGGTTCCAAACCATCATCATATAGCGGAAGAAACCGCGCAGGTCCAGATAGTAACCGTTAATGGTGCGCGGCGAACGCAGCTTGACAACATCCAGATAATGCAGATAATCCATAACAAGATCCGGAATATCCGTATACGGCGCATGCCGGTTTGGGTGCGCCACATCAATGTATGTACTCATTATCGTGAGTAAAGCCCTCCTCCACATTTCGCTAAACTCACATTTAGCGAAATTACATGTTATGCAAAAACACACGAAATCCTGCACCCGCTTGTAGATAGATTCAAGATTTCGTGTGTTCTCTGCATGCCAGTAGCTCCTGGTTTTATTCTTCTTTCCGTTCGCTCTTTTATTTGCCTATTTTTATTTTATTTACTTATTTATTGCGATGTTCATCCAATAGGTCTATCGCAGCCATCACCATGGCATATCATTCGATACTAAATTCAGCCTTTTATCAATCTTCGTCATCACCCAGATTATCTACACGGCCCTGGCCCTTAATATAAAACGGCTCGCTGCCGCGCATGCCTTGCTGGCCCAGCGGCGAAGTAGAAATCGTGATGTTCAGGTTCATCTTTTTCTCATTGCTGACCAGGAACGGGCGCGCTGCATCGCCTGCGGCTTTGAACAGTGCATCGTCCTTGGGTGCATCCAGAACCAAAAGATAACTCTTGGTTGCTCCGTTGATCACCATGATCTGCAGGTATGCGGCTCCCACCATCGGGTACTTTTCCAACTCGGCACACAGCGGGTTAACCAATTCATCCGGGTATACCGAAGGCTCCACGATCGTCACCTTATCGCCGGGCTTGATCTGTGCATTGCGCTGGGCTGCCTGCTGCGCGGCGGTCTGCTTGATTTTTTCCAGCATCGCATTGCGCTGTTTCAGCAAAGATGCAACCATATCCGATTTAAAGCGCAGGTTATCCGTGAACGGGTTCAGCACAAAACCTGCCACATGGTCGTTACCGTTCAGCATCCGGGCGTAATCATCAAAGCGCAGCAGCATAACCTGACCAGCGGGCTTATTCTGCCACTTATCCAGTTCTTCTGCATCGGTAAATGCGGTAAAGAAAGACTTTCCATCACCAGATTTCAGCAGCGCAAAGGTCACCTTGGTGTCTTTTGGCAGCTGGATTCGTCCATTTTCGTCCGGTTTAGGAGCGTTTTCGCCAATTTCAATCTTAGCCGGTGCAAGGAATACACCGCGCATCATCAGGTTGATAACCGCATTAAAGTTCTGCGGATTGTTTTCCTCACGCAGGGCCGCAGCAGCCTTTTTCAGCGCTGCATTATCAATTTTCGGCGGTTTAGGTGCTGCCGGGGCTGCATTCTGTGCCGGGGTCGTATTCTTTTCCTGTTCGCTCATGATATACTCCTCTTGGTTTGGGTCGCTGCCCATACCTTATTATTTATTGATTTTGATTGCATTGATGGCTTCCCGCAGGTATGCAACGCCCACCAGGCGCAGCCCCGGGAATTGCGCAGCATCCAGCATGTTCAGGTTATGTTTGGGCACAATGGCGGTATCAAAGCCCACGCGCTGGGCCTCCCGCAGGCGGGTTTCCAGGTGCGGCACGCTGCGCACTTCCCCGCCCAGACCCACTTCACCAATGGCCAGTGTTTTTTCAGGTACAGGCAGATCCAGCAGACTGGACGCCATTGCCAGGCAGACCGGCAAATCGCAGGCAGTCTCGTCCAGTTTCAGACCGCCAATGATGTTGATATACACATCCTGGTTGCCAAACACATAGCCCGCGCGCTTTTCCAGCACGGCCAGCAGCAGATACATACGGTTATAGTCAAACCCGCTTGCCGTGCGTCGTGGGCTTGGAAACGCCGTTTTCGTTACAAGTGCCTGAATCTCGCTCAGTACTGGCCGCGTACCTTCCATCACGCAGGCAACGCAGGTACCGGAAATGCCAATCGGCCGCCCTTCCAGCATGACCTGCGAGGGGTTTTCGATTTGTTCCAATCCCTTGCCGGTCATATCAAACATGCCGATCTCATTGGTGGAGCCGTAACGGTTCTTCACGGCGCGCAGCACGCGGTACGGCAGGGTCTTGTCGCCCTCAAAGTACAGCACAGTATCCACAATGTGCTCCATGACTTTGGGACCCGCAATGGCACCGTCTTTGTTGACATGGCCGACAATAAAGGTCGGTATCTCATTCTTTTTTGCCACATTCAAGAAGCGTGCCGAACTTTCCTTGACCTGGCTGACCGTGCCGGAGGACGACGCCACATCCGTGCAGCGCATCGTCTGGATGGAGTCGATCACTACAAGATCCGGCTTCATCTGTTCAATCAGCCCGCAGATTTCATCCACATCGCTTTCCGCCACAATGGAGATATTATCCTGCGGCACATCCAGCCGAACGGCACGCAGCTTGATCTGCCGTACGGATTCTTCGCCCGTCACATACAGAACCGAGCGCGTCCGGCTTACTTCGCCGCACAGCTGCAGCAGAATGGTAGATTTGCCGATGCCCGGTTCGCCGCCAATCAAAATCACACTGCCCAGCACAATGCCACCGCCCAACACGCGGTCCAGCTCTGCAATGCCAGTTACAATGCGGCTTTTTTCTTCGGTCGTGCTTACGTTTTTCAGTTTCAACGGTTTCAGGCTGGTCTGACCCGTCACACGTACCGGCGCGGCAGCGCGGCCGGAAGAAGACTTTGCCGGTTCTGCCACCACATCTTCGGTCATCGTGTTCCATGCACCGCAGGACGGGCAGCGGCCCAGCCAGCGGGGACTGGTTTCGCCGCACTGGTTGCACACATAAATTGTTTTCAGCTTATCTTTTGGCATGGTTGCTCCCCCGGCCGCATTTTTCGTACCCTTTTATTATATCCTAAATCTCGTGTGGGGGCAAGGTATGCGCCAAAAATAAAGCGGCAGGCTGCCGCCCGGTGTGCCGGGGATGCAGCAGCCTGCGCGCTCATTTTATAAATTCAGACAATCAAAGCATTACCTTGTGGTAGGTCTTTTTCCCCTTTTTGATCACAACACCATTCTGGAGTTGCTCAACCGTCAGACCAAAGGTCGGGTCGGTCACTTTCTCGCCGTCCACCAAAACGCCGCCCTGCTGTACCAGCTGGCGGGCTTCACGGTTGGAACCGCACAGCTTGGCGCCAACCATGGCAGCCAGCAGGCCAACCTTACCGTCCTTGACCAATGCGGCATCCAGCTGGGTGGTAGGCATGTTCTCGTGGTCGGCTACGCCGCTGAACAGCTGGCGGGCTGCACTCTGGGCCTTTTCAGCTTCCTCGGCACCGTGCACCATGCTGGTCAGCTCGTAAGCCAGGATTTCCTTGGCCTTGTTTAGCTGCTCGCCTTCCCAGTGGTCCATCTCATCGATCTGCTCCAGCGGCAGGAAGGTCAGCATGCGGATGCACTTGAGTACATCAGCATCGCCGACATTGCGCCAGTACTGGTAGAACTCGAACGGGCTGGTCTTGTTGGGGTCAAGCCAAACGGCGTTGCCGGCGGTCTTACCCATCTTTTTGCCCTGGCTGTCGGTCAGCAGCGTGATAGTCATGGCGTAAGCATCCTTGCCCAGCTTGCGGCGGATCAGCTCGGTGCCGCCCAGCATGTTGCTCCACTGGTCGTCGCCGCCAAACTCCATGTTGCAGCCGTAATTTTGGAACAGGTGGTAGAAGTCGTAGCTCTGCATGATCATGTAATTGAATTCCAGGAAGGACAGGCCCTTCTCCATGCGCTGCTTGTAGCATTCGGCGCGCAGCATGTTGTTCACGCTAAAGCAGGGGCCAACTTCACGCAGCAGCTCAATGTAGTTCAGGTTCAGCAGCCAGTCAGCGTTGTTCAGCATCATGGCCTTGCCTTCGCCAAACTCAATAAAGCGCTCCATCTGGCGCTTAAAGCACTCGGCGTTATGGTCAATGTCCTCTTTGGTCAGCATTTTGCGCATGTCGGTACGGCCAGAAGGGTCGCCGATCATGGTGGTGCCGCCGCCAATCAGGGCAATGGGTTTGTTGCCTGCCATCTGCAGGCGCTTCATCAGGGTCAGGGCCATAAAGTGGCCGGCGGTCAGGCTGTCGGCTGTGCAGTCAAAGCCGATGTAGAAAGTAGCCTTGCCGTTGTTGATTACTTCCTTGATTTCTTCCTCGTCCGTTACCTGGGCAATCAGGCCGCGGGCTTTCAGTTCGTCATAAATGGTCATGGGGTTGCATCCTCCTTGGTTTGTGCGGCAAGAGCAAAAAATAAAACGCCCCTGCCAAATGTTGAATTTGGCAGAGGGCGATCAAATACGCGGTACCACCTCTGTTTGCCCGTGCCTCGCGGCGGCGGGCCTTCGCGGGTGCGGCAGTCAAAGTGTACAACTGCGACACCCAAACGCTGTAACGTGCGCACACGGCCCAGCCTAACAGCCTTTAATTAAAGGCGTTCAGCCTGCTGCTCAGGGATGTATTCACCGCTTTGCCTGCCAGTCCCTTACACCAACCGGGGCCTCTCTTTCGCATACAGCAAAACGGTTACTCGTTCCCGTCCTTGCATTTAACTGTTTACTAAATTAGCATATGTTTCCGCTTTTGTCAAGCGTTTGGCAGCAGCTTATTTTTCGATCTGCTTTTCATAGAACGTGATGGACAGCGAAACACTGATATCATTATTGACCGAAAGATTCTCGTTGGCCGAAACCGCGATCTGTTCAATCGCGCAGCGAAAGCGGCCTTTTGACCTTTTTTACTTGCCGCAGCAGTTTTAATCATGTTCATCTCCACCATGGCAGACCGCTACAGGCTGCCGTGAATTATTCGTTGTTATTCTAGCCTATTTCATCTGTTTTGGCAAGCATTCATTTCCTACTCGTGCAGCCCCGCCGGGCATACGCATTCATACGTTGGCCCTGCGGAGCTGTGTTATTTTTTATTCAATTATAACTGCATCCGGTTACGATTCAAGACTGCCATGCAGCTCAACTGTTTTGCGCTGCATTATAGCTTGCCAAGCGCTCCTCAAAGTCCTTTTCTGCATCCTGCACAGTGGTCAGGTCACCTGTTGCGATATTCCACAGGGTATCATTAAAGGCGCTATCAATCAGTTGCAATGCTCATATCAAGGTCATGGTCAATGCAGCTGTTCTCCAACAGCTTAAACATGGTTTCAAACTCCAGGTCAATAATAGTAATCCGTTGTTCCAAACAAAACCACATCCGATTTTTCTGCCGCTGTCACAATCGCATACAACTGTTTATTACAGCCATCAATTTTGGAATAGCTGATAGTAAATGTTGGGGTAAATCTTTTTCCAGTTCAGCGCAACAGCTTCAAAGTTGGACCAACTGCCGTAAACAGTCAATTCCTGCTGTGCAGCGGTATCTATGGACGGAGCAGACCTGCCATTCTGCGCTGCCTGTTCAGGCTGTGTTTCTGCTTTCTGGCATCCGGTCAAAAATATGGCAGCAGACATTCCCGCCACAAGCAGCAGAGGACATTGTTTTTTATAGTTCAATTCCTCTTATTTATCGCAAATTTGCGTATTTCCTCGACGATATTATTGATGGCAACAGGTTTATCAACGATGAACTCCCCAAGAAAGACTCCGGTCTTTCCCCTGTTTCTATCAGCGTTGGCGTTGCTTTTACTGACCGCAAAAAATCGAGCAGATTCATCTTCAAGGATGCTGACAAAGCTCTTTATCTGGTAAAAGAAAACAGCAGACGCGGATGTGCAATCTATTAACGTCTCCTTTTCATTATCATTTGCTCCCAGCTGGTACAAGCTGGGAGCTTTTTTCTTCGTTCAAACATAAAAATTCATATCAGATGTATCTTTATACTGTATTTTAACGTACACTCATAATATTTCTTCATGAATCTTGTCGAAACATATTGATTTTGAGTATATTTTGGGTTAACATTGTAAATAGCTTTTGTTGTATTTGCCATGCCCCATACATTTCAGAAAGGTCGATGCCGCATGTATCATTCGGCTATGGAACCCCGCCCCGTCAGCTGCTCATCTTTTGCACCTTTACTGCGCAGGATGAGCTATCTCATCCTCAAACGCGGGTTTGATCTTGTATTTTCTTTGGTTCTGCTTGTTACCTGCGCGCTGCTCATGGCTGTGATTGCGCTTGTTGTTTGGCTGGATTCCCCCGGCAAGATCATTTACACACAAATACGGCTTGGATACGGCGGGAAGCCTTTTACTATCTACAAATTCCGTTCTATGCAGCAAAGCACTGCCCCGGATGATGCGAAGTGGACCAGTGAAAACGACACACGCATTACCCGCGTTGGCCATATCCTGCGCCTGACCCACCTGGACGAACTGCCGCAGCTGCTCAACATCTTTATGGGCGAAATGAGCTTTGTTGGCCCGCGCCCCGAACGCCCCACTGTTTATGACGACCTTGACGGCAAAGTCGAGAACTTCCGCAGCCGTATGCAGGTTATGCCGGGCCTGACTGGTTACGCGCAGGTCAATGGCGGCTATGATTTGAACCCTGCAGAAAAGCTCAAATATGATTTGATCTATATCAATCACTGCTCTGTACTGTTTGACCTTTGGTGCCTGCTAAAAACAATACCTGTTGTTTTTACAATGAAAGGCGCAAGGTAATATATTTTTGCTGGAAAGCAAAACGCCCCGTAAGCATTTTGTTATGCACGCTTACAGGGCATGAGGCTTTCATATCGTCACTTATTTTTATGGGGAATCAACTATTACACAAAATCCAAGGGGCTATATGCAGAAAAACTCCCGCGAGCGACCTACCTGCGGGAGTTTTGGAGGTGACGGGCAGATTTGAACTGCCGAATGAGGGTTTTGCAGACCCTTGCCTTACCACTTGGCCACGTCACCATAATAAGCAAAAAGCCGGCGTAAACCGGTTCCTTGCTGTTTGTCTGGAGCGGCCGACGAGGCTCGAACTCGCTACCTCCACCTTGGCAAGGTGGCGCTC
>ERZ773245.1933-NODE-1933-length-12783-cov-2.883642_pt1 | contig 12783 bp, 9 predicted proteins | sample MGYA00580988_ERZ773245 | MGnify/ENA primary metagenome ERZ773245 (study PRJEB29015, sample SAMEA2737792) | human gut metagenome | biome: human gut; feature: human-associated habitat; material: faeces | place: China | collected 2012 ... | reverse complement strand
CAAACGGCAGTTCCTGCCAGAAATAATCCTGCGCTACCGTTTCATTGGCGATCAGCATGAAATCTTCGATGATCTTCGTTGCAACATTCCGCTCGTAAGGCTTAATCTCGACCGGTTTTCCCTTGTCATCGAGCACGATCTTCGTCTCCTGAAAATCAAAATCGATCGAGCCGCGCTTCATACGTTTTTTGCGCAGAATCGCAGCCAGTTCCTGCATCAGTTCAAACATCGGAACCAGTTCTTCATACTCTCTGATTTCATTTTCATCATGATCTTCAAGGATTTTTTTCACACTGGTATAACTCATGCGGCGGTCTACTTTGATCACGGACTCTGCAATCGTGTGATCGATCACATTTCCCTTCGCATCGATCGTCATCACACAGCTTAAGGTCAGACGGTTTTCGCCTGCATTTAAAGAACAGATCCCATTTGACAATTTATGCGGCAGCATCGGGATCACGCGGTCGACTAAATAAACAGATGTACCGCGGGATAATGCCTCCACATCCAGTGCGCTGTGCTCCTGCACATAGTTTGAAACATCCGCAATGTGCACGCCAAGCTTATAGTTATCTCCCTCTTTTGTCAGTGTGATCGCATCGTCAAGATCCTTCGCATCCTCCCCGTCGATCGTGACCGTCTGCCAGTCCCTGAAATCCATGCGTCCTGCCATATCTGCGGTGCTGACTTCGTTCGAGACATTTTCCACCTGATGCATGATCTTTTCTGAAAATTCTACCGGCAGGTCGTAAGCCTTTACGATAGACATAATGTCTGTCCCCGGATCATTGATATGACCAATGATCTCAACCACTTTCCCTTCCGGTTTTTTTCCCTCTTTGCCGTAGTCCGTGATCTCGACCACGACCTTATGTCCGCTGACAGCTCCTTTCGAACGCTCCTGCGGAATAAAAATATCTGAACCGAATTTAGGATTGTCCGGCACGGCAAATCCAAACGTCTTACTTTTTTCATAAGTACATACGATTCGTGTGGTGCCGCGGGATATAATTTTTGTAATCGTACCTTCCCTGCGTTTTCCACTATTCTCAGAAGTAACCGCTACCTGAACCGTATCCATATGAAACGCACCATGCACCTGTGATTCCGGGATGAAGATATCTTCCTCTTCCCCCTCGATGCTGACAAATCCAAAACCTCTTGCATGCGCCGTAAATGTACCGATTAAGTATTTTCCTTCTGATTTGATATATTTTCCCTTGGAAGTCACCTCGACCCTGCCATCCATCACAAGCGCGTCAAGTACTTCCTGCAGTTCACTGCGCTGGGATTTCGGTACTGATAAAACGACTGCCATCTCCTTTGCTTTCATCGGTACATAAAACTCATCGCAGATAAACTGGTAAATTGTCTTTTTCCGTTCTTCTAAAATTGTTTTCTCCATAAACCCCGTCCTTTTTTCTTAGGAATGATAAATGCCCGCTTCGCAAGCATTTCTGTTATCAAAGAATCCTGTTCCACAGGATTCACCGCCTGCGGCAGGCCACCCTGCGGCATAATCCATCTCCGACGCAGTGCTATCCCGCCCGGAGGGTTTTTTGATTCATAGGACGTAATTTCCTATGAATCAAAAAAATGACTGCCGCATCTGCGACAGCCATCCATTCATCTTAAAAAATACTCATATTTAATACCGCTGCAATCACGATAAACAAGATAACAAAAATTCTGGTCAGTTTTACTAACATACCTTCCATGGAACGTCCTTTGTTCTTGCCCCAATATGTGTCTGCTGCACCTGCGATTGCTCCAAGTCCTGCGGATTTACTTTCCTGCATTAAGATGATAACTGTCAATGCCACACTGATTATAATAAAAACTACAGTCAAAATTGTTTTTACAACTGCCACGATCGTTCCCTCCTAGGTTACAAACTCACAACTTTAATCATTGTAACATAGACGTTTCCTTTTTTCAACCCATTTTTTCAGCTTTCTGCTTTTCAGTGATTTCTTCCGGCACAAACACCGCATCCTCTGCCAGTTCCTCCTCAATGCGTAAAAGCTGGTTATACTTGCTGGTGCGCTCTGCGCGGCACGGTGCTCCCGTCTTGATCTGTCCGGCATTGACCGCCACTGCAAGGTCTGCGATAAATGCATCCTCCGTCTCCCCGGAGCGATGGGAAATGACCGTATGATATCCGGCTGACTTCGCCATCTCAATCGCATTTAACGACTCCGTCACGGTTCCGATCTGGTTTACTTTGACAAGGACTGCATTTGCAGCACCAAGTTTAATTCCGCACTGGATACGTTTGGGATTGGTCACAAACAGATCATCTCCGACAAGCTGTACTTTATCACCAAGTCTCTTTGTCAGTTTCTGCCATCCTTCCCAGTCATCTTCGAACAATCCGTCCTCGATAGAAACGATCGGGAACTGCCGCACGAGTTCCTCATACATGGCGATCATCTCTTCAGAACTTCTTGCGATCTCCTGTTCTTCCCCATTTCCCTTTGACTCTCCCGGAAATACATAGACGCCGCGCGCCTCGTCATACAGTTCACTCGCCGCCGCATCCATCGCATAAACGATATCCTCCCCGACACGGTAACCTGCCTTTTCCACCGCTTTTGAGAGATAAGAAAACGCTTCTCCCGTATTCTTAAAATCCGGTGCAAAACCGCCCTCATCCCCGACTGCTGTACTCATACCGTTTTCGTTTAAGATCTGGCGCAGAAAATGATATACTTCTGCACCCATTTTAAGAGCCTGTGAGAAACCGCGTGCTCCGACCGGCATGATCATAAATTCCTGAAAATCAAGCGTATTTTTTGCGTGGACACCGCCGTTGATCACGTTCATCATCGGAACCGGGAGCGTTTTGGCATTGGTTCCGCCAAGATAGCGGTATAATGGCATATCCAGTGCCTTTGCAGCCGTCTTTGCACAGGCAAGCGATACCCCGAGGATCGCATTTGCCCCAAGGTTTCCCTTATTATCGGTTCCGTCAAGTTCCACCATTGCGCGGTCTAATTTTGCCTGCTCTAACACATTCATCCCAAGCAGCATTTCCCGGATTTTTGTGTTTACATGATCCACGGCCTTCTGCACACCAAGGCCGAAATAATCTTTATCACCATCACGCAGTTCGATTGCCTCAAATCTTCCCGTACTTGCACCGGAAGGGACAGACTCTCTCGCCGTGATCTTTTTGCCGGTTGTCTCTGTCTCGGCAGTCACCTCGACCTCCACCGTCGGATTTCCTCTTGAATCCAATATCTGTCTTGCATGCACATCTGTGATCTTAATTTTTAATGACATAAAAAAATTCCCCTTTCACACAATCTTTTTCCGTAGTATGTGTAATCGGGGAATCATTTATAACTTTTTTACGGTAAAATAAATTTTTGCAGCGTCGTATATAAAAGTTTCGGATCGATCGGTTTTGCAAGGTGTTCATTCATCCCTGCTTCTTTCGTCTGTCTTCTGTCCTCATCTCCTGCGTTTGCTGTCATTGCAATGATTGGAAGTTCTTTGACATCTGCTCTGTCTAAAGCACGGATCTGTCTTGCTGCCTCAATTCCGTCTAAAACCGGCATGCGAATATCCATCAATATTGCATCAAAATAATATTCCGGGGCATCTGTCACAAGTTCCACCGCTTTCTTGCCATTTTCCGCTGTGACAACCTCAAACTGTTTCTTTTCCAAAAGTCCCTTTGCAACGATGACATTAAGCGGATGATCCTCAACAAGCAGAATCCGCTTTCCCTCAAAACTGATATTCTCTGTTCTTTCCTTCCGCGCCTTTTTCCAGCGGTCAAAATCAAGTTTTGCAGTCACGGTAAACACGGTGCCTTTTCCTTCCGCACTCTCTACCGTAATGTCACCATCCATCATCCTTGCATAATTGCGCGCAATGGACAGTCCCAGACCGCTTCCTCCATAAACACGGGTATTTTCTTCATGCTCCTGCGTAAAAATATCAAATACTTTGGGCAGAAAATCTTTTGCGATACCGATTCCATTATCGGAAACGACTGCGGTCAGCTGTACTCTTCCATCCACTTCCTTCTCTGTAACAGAGACGTTGACGTTTCCACCTTTTGGGGTAAATTTCACCGCATTGTTGATCAGATTTACCATGATCTGTTCTAACCTTGTGGAATCCCCAATATACACTTCCGAGATTTTCTTTCTTCTTTCAAAAGAATAGCCGACACCTGCCATGACTGCCTGTGCCTTCGCTAACATATTGACATTATCCCAGAACTTATCTCCCTCAAATGCCCGGATAGCAAGTTTCATGCTGCCACTCTCGATTCGCGACATATCAAGAATATCATTTAGCAGTGCTAAAAGATATTGGGATGCTGAATCCAGTTTTTCCGTATAATCAAGCACCTGCTCCCTGTCATCAAGCGATGAGCGTATCATGGAATTTAAACCGATGATCGCATTCATAGGTGTCCGTATCTCATGGCTCATTCCGGCTAAAAATTTCGTTTTTGCCTCATTGGCTGCCTCTGCCATCTTCAGTGCTTTCTCCAGCTGCTCCTGTTTTTCTTTTTCTTCTTTCACAATGTCCTCAACATCGGAAAGCATTAAAAGCAGTGTACCTGTCTGTTGATTTAAATACATACAGCGGATCTGTTTCTGACGGTACTTTCCATTTTTCGAACGCAGCGGAACCTCTACGATATACACATTCTGTGATTTTAAATGTTCACGGATATTCGACAATTCCATAGCTTCTGACAACCGCTTCTTTTCTTCCGGCGTTTCCACGCGGTCGGCCAGACATTGCAGCTCACCTTCATATTGATCCTGTTCAGCCTGTGAATCAAGCGCATACTGACCGCCAGTATGCAGGTGATCCCCGCCTGCATCAGATACATCTGGATGGGACGCACCAGAAAACAAAATGCAAGTCCCACCAGAAGATAATATGCCGTTGTGCTTTCCCGTCCACCAAATATAATATGATTCATGGCAAAACAGGAACCTATTGCAACGTACTCGACCGCGATCAAAACAGACAAACGGATACCTGAATCTCTTTTCGAATAAAAGGAAACAAACAGTAAAATCAGAAACAATGCTGCATATAAAATACACATATGTTCATGGTAATATTCTGCCTGTTTTCTCCATAATATGTAAAATGCCAGCATAAATGACAGGCACACCATGGAACTGTTTAAGACACAGAGCACGACTCTGTTCTCATGATCCACCTGCTGCCTGCATTCTGCCAGCACATCCGCTTTCAAAAATTTTTTCAGTTTTTCTTTCCAGTCTTCCCAAAACTTCATCATTCTGTCCCGATTCCTTTGGTCTTTAAGAAATCTACCCAGATGTTGTATTTCGACCCGTACAGATGCAGATTGTCAAACGTAAGCTCCTGTTTTAATCCACCCTGATCATCGCACACCACTTCATTGACATCAATATAAAACACACGAACACCATCCGCAAGCTGCTGTATGCGCTGATTTCTCGCATCAATGCCCGGATTATTAAAAATCGGATCTGAATCAGATTTTTTCTGGGTCACATGCATGATCGCCTGCACATAAATGACCGCATCCGGCTGCAGTGTTTTGAATTTCTCCACTGCATTCTGATACTCATTCATAAACCCATCCAGTGTTCCACGTCCCATCTCATTGATACCGATCTGAAAATACACCTTTTTATACTGCTTTGCCTTCAAGGCTTCCTCTAATGTCACCTTTTTCCCGTTGACCTCACAGAATGCATCTTTCCACAGATCATAAATATTCATACCAACAGTTGCGAAAAAATCGGAATGATCCAGTCCACCATAATCATGCAGACCTACCGTTCTCGAATCTCCAATAAAAACTGCATCATCAAAATAACTGTCATCCACCTGTATAAATTTCTTTGGTTTTGCAGCCGCCGTTTCTGTATCCTGCATTACTGTTTCCGTCTGCTCTGCCACGTTTTCCTCATCCGTCGTTTCCGTACTTGCAATGACACTTTCCTGGTTCTGTGGTTTTGTTCCATCCGGCAACAGATCCGGCAACTCTTTACTCCAAGGATAAATTTTATCATGAATTCCGTCTAACACCAATACAAAATACGGAGTTTTTTTTACATCGATGGAATAATTTTTATAGATCCCGTCTTTTTTTAAATATCCGATCAGGGAAAGTACCCCCCAGCCAATGATCAAAAAGACAGCAACCCTGCATTTCATTATTTTTTTCACGCTTATTCACCAGTCCTAAAAATTAAAGTACAAAAACGGGTTATTCGTAGAAACTGCCATATAATAAAGACTTAATCCTAACACCACGATCACCGCCAGACTCCCCAGCCATTTTTTTTCAAATACCTTATATAAAGCTGTCGGGTATGGAGTTGAAAAAACAATCCCCATCAGAAACAGTGGACCGTAATCTTTCAGATACTGCAAAAAATCCATTTGTCTGACCGTTTCTCCCACACCGAAAAATGGAAACATTCTTGCATAATAGACACCAAGCTGTCCTACATCCGCAATCGCAAATGCCATCCAGGTAAGCGGTACTACAAGCACCAGATATACATGGGAAAGTATTTTGCTTTTTTTCAGAAACTGCAGTAAAAATGCTTTTTCCAAAGCAAGCAGTAAGAGCAGTGATGCTCCCCAGATCAGAAAATGTCCCTCTGCCCCATGCCAGACGGCAGTCAGACTCCATACCACAAATAAATTAAATATCGTACGCGCTTTTCCCTTCCTGTTGCCGCCAAGCGGAATATAGACATATTCCCGGAACCAGCGTCCAAGCGTAATATGCCATCTTCTCCAGAATTCGGATACCGATCTTGAAATATAGGGATGTTTAAAGTTTTTCGGAAATTCAAATCCAAGCATCCGTCCCAGTCCCAATGCCATCAGAGAATAACCGGAAAAATCAAAATAAAGTTCGATCGAATATGCAAACGCTCCCATCCATGCCAACGGTGTTGAAATACTTTCAAAGCCGATTGCCTGGATGTTATTCCACAAAAGTCCAATACGGTCTGCAACGATCACCTTTGCACCAAGTCCCAGTATCAGTATTTTTAATCCGGATTCAAACTGTTCGAAAGTAACGGTTCTGCTGCATAAATCCATACGGACCTCCGAATAGTTGATGATCGGTCCGGCAATCAGCTGTGGAAACATCGTCACATACGTTCCAAGCCGGATAAACGATTTTTCCACCGGCACCCTTCCCCGGTAAACATCGATGATATAGGCTGCAATCTGGAACGTATAAAAACTAATACCGAGCGGCAGCTTATCCATGAAACCGCTATACCTAAAAAGGAATAAAACACCAAAGTCGTAACACAGCGCCACGATCAGCAAAATCAGCTGTTTTTTCCCTCTTCCCTCATAAGTATCCCGGTACATCAGCCTGCCAAAAACATAGTTGATCACCACAGAAGCAAGTAAAAGCACTACATATTCTGCCTCACCTGCCGTATAAAATAAAATACTGCCCGCAAATAACACCGCATTTTTCCATTTCTGCGGTGTCACATAATATATCAGTAAAAAAAACGGCAAAAACCGGAATAAAAATTCAAAACTGCTAAATACCATCTTATCAGCTCTTTCTAATCCACATTATTTTTCAACACCGATTATTATAGCCAAAAAAATTCCTTATAACCACCTGTTAAGCAAAGTTAGTAAATTTGTAAATTTTTTGTGATTTTTGTTACATCTTGGAAATATTTTTCAATCTCCCCGACAAAGTACAAAGACCCAAATGCGATCGTTTTGTGTGCCACATCCAGCCGTCCCGGCATCAGTTCGTCAAAAGAGTGTAAAAGTCCGGCATCGCAGATTCCCTTTGCCCGGATCTTCTCCGACAGCTCCTGTGCCGCCAGTGCCCTCTCTGACTCTACCGTCACCGTCTTAAAATCCAGTGCAAGCGGCAGTAATTCCTCGATCATTTCCTCATAGTTTTTATCTGCCATAACTCCCATGACAAAATGAAACTTCTCTCCCGGAAACAAAGTACGAAGACTTTCCGCTAATGCCGCCACTCCGTTACCATTATGTGCACCATCCACCATAAAAAACGGTTCCCGGCTTAGGATCTCCATCCGTCCTTCCCATCTTGTCTTTTTGATTCCTTCTCTGATATAGTATTCTGCCTTTTCATCTGAAATTCCTCTGTCTTTCAGAAAAATTTCTGCGGCAAGGATCGCAGCAGCCGCATTTTCATACTGGTGGACACCAAGCATTGCCATCTCAAGATTTTTGTATTTCTGATAGGAAAAATACTGTCTGCCATTTTCATAGCGGCATTCGGTCACGTCATGCATATCCGCAATCTTTATCTCAGTAACTGCTTCTTTTTCCGCTGTTTCCAGCAAAACATCCATTGCATCTTTTTCCTGGCTCTCTAATACCAGTTTTGTACCCTTTTTGATAATTCCCGCCTTCTCCGCCGCAATTTTATCTAATGTATCACCTAAAACCGCCATATGGTCATACCCGATTTTCGTGACCACCGTAACCTCCGGCACGCCGATTGCATTGGTTGAATCTAATCTTCCCCCAAGCCCGGTCTCTATCACGGCAGCCTGACACTGTCTGTCCCTGTAATAGAGCAGTGCCATTGCCAGACAATAATCAAACATCGTCGGTACTGTCCCAAAGTCCTCCTCAAGCAACATGTTTCCAAGTTTTGTCACTTCTTCACGGGATATCATCTGTCCGTCCACACAGATCCGCTCCCTGAAATCAACCAGGTGCGGTGAGGTAAACATTCCGGTACGAATCCCTGCTTCTTTTAAAATTGAGCACAAAAAAGCAGAGACGGAACCTTTTCCGTTCGTCCCCGCTATATGGATCACACTCATATTCTGCTGTGGTCTGCCTAACTTTTCCAGCATCAGCGCTGATACCTCTGCCCCCGGACGATTTCCAAACCGTCTCTGATGTTCGATCTGATCTAATACTTCCTCATATGTCAGTTCTTTCATATACTGTCCTTTCCCTGACGGAGGCTGCAGTCCTCATACGCCGGCAGATCGGTAACTGACACTTATTCCGCCGTATTAAACTGCGATAATAACACCGCCGTCATTTGCATACATTGTGCTGACGCCCGCTGTATCCGTAACAATGATTTTTTTGAACTTTGCTATCTTTTCAATTTTTTCCTTTACTGCTTTTGCTCTCTCTGGACAATTACAGTGTGAAATTGCAAGCACCCTGTTCTCACAGTTTTTTGTCTTTGCAATCACATCCTGAATCATCTTATCCAGCGCTTTGTTCATGCCACGCGCCTGACCAAGCTGACAGATCGATCCTTCCTCTGTAGAACCCATTACCGGCTTGATATTTAATGTATTTGCAATAAATGCCTTAAGATTTGTCAGACGTCCGTTTTTTCGCAGAGTCTCTAATGTTTCAAGTACAAAAAAAGTATTCATGGAACTGATATATTTCTCTGTTGCCGCAACAACTTCCTCAAAACTCATACCGGCCTCTTCACACTCCTGCACTTTCATACCGATCAGTGTCTCACCGACGGAAGCGGAACGGGAATTGAATACATAAATCTTCTTCTCGCCCGGATGTTCCTCCTCAAATAAATTTTTTCCAAGTTCGGCACTGTTATAAGATCCGGAAAGCTTGCCGGATAAAGTTACCACATATACATGATCGGCATCCCCTTCATAGGACTTCATATATTCATCCGGAGACGGGCATGCAGACTTTGGTCCGGTAACACTTTCCTTTACCCTGCGAAGAAAATCCTTCTGGTCAAATGTCTCGTCATCGCGGATATAGCATCCATCTACCTCTAACTCTAACGATACATTCTGATAATGTCCATCCTTTTTTAAATCTTCCGGCAGTTCTCCACAACTGTCAATCACGATCTTGTACATATCTTATAACCTCCATAGTCCGACAATTTGTTATTCAAAAACTTTTTATATGTTATTTTTTTCCATTACATGTAGTATCAATTACTACATAACATTAGCACAAAAACTTTGTTTTGTATAGAGGTTTCTATTATATTTTATATATTTTTTATCTGATATCTTTTCTACGAAAATTTCAGGATCAGTACATTCTGATCTCTGTCCTCAATATACGATAATCCTGTAATTCCCTCACAATAATCGCGGATATGCTGTTCATCGATCAGATATGCTTTTGCCTGATCATATAAAGATATATCCGAAAAACGAATCTCCTCCGTGACAGCTCCATTACGATAAGCAGCGCCATAAATCTGTCCGATCACTTCCGGCTCCCACTCGGTGATATATTTTCCTTCTCTTACATAATAATTATCTGCCGTTGCCGTACATTCCGGCAAAAGCAGTGTACCGTCCGCCTGATGCGTTTTGCTGATCTCAGCCGTAGTCACCCCGAAATAATTATAATTGATAAAAGTCCCCATACCGCTCGCACCATTGTTATAGGAAGAATTTCCCCATGTCGTATCCATAAAATAATATGCACCGTCAAGCTGGACAAGATTCCATGCGTGTGTGTCTCCCTCCGCAGTTCCTGTCACCACAACAGCCGGAATCCCCAGAAGTGTCAGCAGATACTGCGTGGCGTTGGCATATCCCTGACAGACTGTTTTCTTATTTAAAAAGACACTGATAATATTCTGATTTTGTTCCGTCCCCATTTGATATTCAACGTTTCCCGCCAGATATTCAAACACATATTTTGCCTTTTCATAATCTCCCCAGGATGGATCCACATTTTTTAATATGGAATCCACCACTGCGTCGATCCGCCTCTGATAGGAATCACGCTCTGTGCGCTCCATCGTATAACTTGGGGAAAAATCGATGCTGACAATCTTTTTTCCCATGGTATACTGTGTGTAGTTATAACCGGATACCCAGAAAATGCCCCCATGATCTGCTATCACAGAACGATATGCCTTCTCTAAAACTTTTTCATCACAGGTACTTACTTTTACCTTTGAATCATGTGCCAGAATGATCCGGTACACTTCGTCATAGACAGTCTTCTGCTCCGCCGTCAGCGTTTCATAAGCATATCCATGCGGCACTTCGGTATCCGCTGTTTCATTTTCCGTGCTTATCTCTGTACTCTTTACCGTCTGTTCCTCTGCCGTACCGGAATATGTTTCTGCTTTCGCATTTTTCTGTTCTACACTGATCTGGTTTGTGATTTTTTCCGGAAACACACCTGTATCCTTAAGCACTCCGGAATATTGAACCACTCCGCCCGCTATCACTGCAAGAATTATAAACTTAAGCAGTGTATGCCTTTTTCTTCTTTTCAAAATTCCTCCTTAAAGTAAAAAATATGCCGTTACAAGCTCTGTCAGTGCCTCCTGATCTGCTGCCCCCATCAATTCTCTTGCTGAATGCATTGCCAGAAGCGGAATACCAATATCCACTGTTTTTACCGGCAGCAGCGCAGATGCGATAGAGCCAAGTGTTCCGCCGCCTGCCATATCGGAACGATTTACAAATTTCTGATACGGGATCTTCTTCAGATCACAGATCTGCTGGATGATTGCAATCGCCTCACAGTCTGTTGCGTAGGACTGGGAACATGCCTCCTTGATACAGAAGCCGCTTCCGAGCACCGGTTTATTTGTGATGTCCATTTTGCCTGCCTGATTCGGATGCAGTCCATGTGCAACGTCTACCGATAACAGCATACTCTGATACAGCAGCTCCTGCGCACTCTCCTTCGCACCGCATTCCGCTAAAATGCGAAGCAGCATGTCGTGAAGCAAGATAGAACCTGCTCCCTGTTTGCTGCGGCTTCCGATCTCCTCATGGTCAAATAAGGCGATTAGATTGATACCGTCTTTTCTTTCCGCATCTAAAATACCGGACACTAAAGCTGCACAGGATGTCAGGTTATCCAGTCTCGGAGAGGATATAAAGTCATCTGCTACCCCAACATACTCCGGCTGCTCCTTGCAGTACACCGACAGTTCAAAGTCTAAAATATCCTCTTTTGCAACAGACAGTTCCTTTGCAAGAAAACTTAAGAAATAATCGGCATTCTTCTCTTCTTCTGCAAGCAGCCCTGCAACCGGGATCATATCGATCTGCTTATTTAACTCCACGCCCTTATTCACTTCGCGGTTCATATGGATCGCAAGATTCGGGATTGTCAGCAGATTCTTTTCGGATGCAAAATATTTCATTTCCGGTACAAACGGATCATTGCCCCTCACTGCCACACGTCCTGCCACACCAAGCGGTCTGTCTAACCAGGTATTTAAGATCGCACCTCCATATACCTCGATGTTGACCTGTGCATAGCGGTTTGTCACGACATCACAGGACGGCTTAATGCGCAGACACGGAAAATCCGTATGTGCCGCTGCAATGCGCACTGCAGGTTTTTCCTCTTTTTTCATCTCATCTTCCGGAATCGTAAATGCGAACAATGTGGTATCGTGGTGATCCACATAATAACGTCCACCCGCTTTTAGATTCCATTCTTTTTCATAAGCTATCTTTTCAAATCCGGCATCCTCTAAACGTTTTTCACACGATTTTACCACATGTGCCGGAGATACTCCCTCTTTTAATAAATCAAATAAAACTGTTTGTTCGTTCATTGTATTTCCTCTTTTCTGTCATACTGATTAAAACCACTCCTATTCTACTATAAAATCAGAAAGATTACATCCTTTATTTTGTTTCCAGGTGTTTTATGGTACAATGGGGATGTGATGTTGGAGTTTAAAGGTGGATCATGATACCTGCAGAAATTAAAATCCACCTTTAAACTCCAGCACCACACCATCAGCTTATGAAAGAGGTATACCGC
>ERZ773245.1919-NODE-1919-length-12899-cov-3.827624_pt1 | contig 12899 bp, 10 predicted proteins | sample MGYA00580988_ERZ773245 | MGnify/ENA primary metagenome ERZ773245 (study PRJEB29015, sample SAMEA2737792) | human gut metagenome | biome: human gut; feature: human-associated habitat; material: faeces | place: China | collected 2012 ... | reverse complement strand
GGAGTTCCATCTGCCCAAGCCCTCTTATATGTGGCGGACGCTTGAGCATCTGAGTCTGTCGCGCCCCGCCGACGAACTTGTGCTGATCATCGGTGCCGACAACTGGCTGGCCTTTAACCGATGGGCGCACCACGAGGAGATTCTCAGCCACTACGAACTCGCTGTCTATCCGCGTCCCGGCTATCCCATCGACACCACTTCCCTACCAACCAACGTACATGTCTACTCAACCGTGCTCTTTCCGGAAAACAGCACGGAGATCCGGCGCCGTCTCGCTGCCGGCGAGTCGATCTACGGATTGGTTCCGCTAAAGATTGAAGCGGAACTGACAAAACATAAACAAATATTTCGCTCTTGATTTTCCTTGGTTGAGGAAAGTCATTTGCTGCGTAGCCTAAGATCATTTGCTACGCAGTGAACAATCTTTTTCTTCTATGTTGCAATCCAAATAATTGGATGATTTTTATTATTTATTAACTTTATATTACTTCTTGTATATCAATCACTTAGAGTGAAGTCGAGATTTTATGACATTTCCGAGAAAGCCACACCATCCATCCCATGCAACACTGCATGGGTACAATGGATAATAAAAAGACAGGCCTATCAGACAAACTTCTATTAGTGGACACGGACGTATCGGCACCACAATTTACTTCTTCAGAAGATAGGTAAAAGCGCAACAATCTATAGGGAGGACGAGATCAAAAGATCCATCAGCAAAAGTTAGGAGTCGCTTTACAAAAGTCGCCCAATAGGGTGCCTGTCATTATTTCTATTTTAATTTTCCCATTTGTATGGTTCATATCTCTTTCTGTTTCTCAATATGGAAAAGATGATGTTTGACATCTTTCTTGCCACTTTGACTATGGCCTCTTGCGGTTTCATCCTTTGCTTATATGACGCATAAGCCAGTCCGAGTCCGTAATCACGATATACAGCAGTCCAGCATGTTTCGATTAACATTGGACCGAGCTGCTTGTTGCCACGGAAGGTCTTCTCTCCATGCGATTCCTTGTCGCCACTGCTGTGGCAAGTCGGAACGAGTCCCAAATAACTGGCAAACTGTTTTTCGTTCTTGAACCTGCTGACATCATAGATTTCCGTCAGGATAGACATCGCCACGATTATACCGATGCCGGGGATGCTTCTCAACAATTCATAGTTCTCCTTGTAGCGTTCCAATGTTGCCAGCTTGCGGACTTCCCTCGTAGCTGTAAGCAATGACGCTCTCAAGGTCTCAACCTGGTTTATCAGGAGGTCAAGCGACTTGCGTGTGGGTGAAAGCAGCGTCACGTCTTCCTTGAGCCACTTGATGAAAGCCATCGACCAGTGTGTGCAAGGCCTTGCAAATCTGTCGGGCATCGTCACACCGTTACAATGAAGCAGGTGCTTGACTCTGGACTTGTAACCACAGAGTTGTTTCTGGATAGTCCTTCTTATTCTTAGCACCGCACGGTCATCAATGTTCTCACGCTTGCGGATGTAGATCGGGCGCAGCTCTTCAGCCCTGAGAGAGCGTGCAAGTTTCAACGCGTCTATCTTATCGGTTTTCATTACTTCCTCATATTGTGTGGTTGGAACGTCAGCCGCATGTATCACGATACAGTCTATACCGTATTCAGACAAGGCGTAATAGGTTGCAAAACCACTGAAGCCAGACTCATAAACAGCATGGTATTCACCATCCGGGAAATTCTTCCTCAGAAAGTCAAAGAGCACTTTTGCGGAGGGCTCTTGTGAATGACGTTTCACAAATCCTGACTCAGTCAAAGACGCCACCTCCCATTTTTTTGCGTGGACATCAATTCCGATGAAAATCTTTTGTCCTTTGAAAGAAATTTTGTTCTTTTGCATATTGGTACGATTTTATAGTTGGTTATTGTATATTGTTCTTTTGTATTTACAAAAATACAATCCAATTATCTTCGTACCAACTTTTTTCTTATAAAAACCATGAAAAACACCGAGGGGGTGCCTCGCGGCAGGGGGCTCGCAGCCCCCGAGAGCGAATATCCAATGGTCTTACTTTGCGTTAGCGTTTGCAAACATAGTAACTATAGGATTACAACATTGAAAACGCCATGATGACCTCATCTGTCCGCCGTATTCTCCCCAAGAACGTCGCTTTCTGACCCCATGAGACGGCAACGTTTTCTTCCTTTCATCCGCATAGTTTGTTGATAAAACTGCTTGTCCTTATTCCTCGTCGAAGTCTATTTTCCACTCAAAGGTAACGTTTTTGCCACTACGGGGATGGCGGAAGGTGAGCTGCTCGGCGTGCAGACACAACCGGCGGCCACGTTGCCCGTAAAGTTCATCTCCCACAATCGGATTGTTCAAACCATCGGGATGCGCACAATGCACCCGCAACTGATGGGTACGACCCGTCTGAGGATAGAGTGCCACATGCCGGTCGTCGATCTTCTGAAAATAGGTTATCGCTGCCTTGCCATGGAGCTTATCAACCATTTGTCGCGGACGATCGTCAAGGTCCGGACGGAGTGGCAGCGACAAAACACCGTCTTCTGTCTCCATCTCATGGCTCAGCCGAGCCACATAGCGCTTCTTCACCTCGTGACGCAAGAACTGGTCTTGCAGATCGTGATAAGCCTCCCATGTCTTTGCAATCACCATCAGTCCACTCGTCGCCATGTCGAGCCGGTGGACGATCAGCGGTCCCTCGGCTTCCGGGCAGTGGGCCTTCATCAGACTATAAACACTCTCCCGCGCGCTCTTCCCCGGCACGGAGAGCATACCCGCGGGCTTACACACCACACAGATATCGGCATCCTCATAGATGACGGGCAACTCTTGGTGACGCTCATCGTCAAGAGGATTCGGTGCCACATCCATACCCTGCAACATCCACCACAGCAGCGGTTTGCACTTGCCGTTGCAAGCCGGATAGCACTGAAGATGGTGCCTTACCTCTTCCTTCGGACTTTCGCCCCACCAAAACATCGCCATGCTCAGCGGCTGCATCCCCTGTTCAAAGGCATATTGCAGCAACTTCGGTTCGCAGCATTCACCACTGCCTGCCGGAGCCACCATCTTTCGCCCTTGCCGTTGACCGTAATCACGAAAGATCTCCTCGATGTCCTTCACCTCTCCGCGGGCGTTGCGCAGGCGGAACTGACGGAAGAGCCACGACTGCAAGTTGTCGCTCTTTTGTCGACGTTGCTGACGAAGACGACGGAGCGTATCTTCCAACTCGTCGACCGTGCTCAATGCTTGCTCCACCTGAGCGCGGTAATCTTTCCGCAGGCGATGGAGCTCCGCATTCTCGAATTGCCGCCGCCGGATATATGCTTCCTGGCTCTCCCCTACCCTCGCCCCGCTGGGATGATTGGCCTTAAAGTCTTGGACGGCCTGCTCCTGCCGGGCCTTCACGGCTTCCAACTGCCGATGGGCATCACGCAGATCCTGCCCCTGCTCAATGTCGCGGATGCGGTTGTTGATGTTCGTGATCTCAGCCTCATGCGTCTTGAAATAGCCGTTGGGCTGGAGATAGTCATAGACTGCAGGCACGAAATCGGGCCAGTCGCTACGTCCGGCAATCTGTCCGCTGTAACCGGCTATGTAGCCCAGCTTGCCATCTTTCGGCACGATCACCACACCAAACATCTTGCCCTGGGCTATCTCGGCCTGAAAGTTAGCGTCCACCGCGTCCTTTGCAAAGGTCTGCTCTTTGTCGCCACGCAGATATGCCGCCAGTTGCGCAATCGCCAAACGGCAAAGCGCATCCGGCTCGTAGTAGAACGGATTGTTCAACCTGACCGGCGGCTGCATAGTTGTATCGAGCGGATGGAATATCATAGTTTCGGAAATGTAATGTCGAAAACGGGAGAAACGAATGAGAAAAAACTGAGCCGACCCATAAGGCCGGCTTGTCGGTTAAGCGAGTAAGATGTCAAGCGAGAAGACGCTGCAGGAAGCAAATCAGAGCGAAAAACGTTTCTTCATCTCTGCGTAAAGCGGCAGGGCCACTGCCTTGGCGTCGGGATGAGGAGCACCCGTAGTGCCTAAGGCACGCAAATCGAAGAAATGTTTCCAGTCTGAAAGGAAAGCTGTATGCACCAACTCCGTGTTGGTGTCCAGCGGCAACACCACGCGGGCTTCCTGAGGCTTACGCCCCAAAGCTGTCAGATTGAGGTAAGCACGCTCAGCAGCTAAGTTGGCAAAAAGCCAGTTGTCGGCAGCGTCGGCCTCACCAGCGACAACTTTCTTGGTCAAAGCCAGGAAAGCGTCATCATCGAGACTCACCGTACCCTGCATGACCGTCGATGTCCACGCACCGTCGGGCAGTTCTTTCACCCATTGCGGCAGGTTGATGGTGATCTCTGCCCCGAATTTCTCCTTTGAATAATTGCAGTAGCGTGTACTCTGCTCTGCCATGGAGTTGACGCGATGACGGTTGAACTCGCGTGTGATCGCTACCTGAGTGGTGAAATGCACCGTGACGCGACGCTCATGGAGAACCGTTGGCTCACAGAGTTCGTTGAGGTCGTCCATACGTCCGTTCTCCACCAGTACGCGCAGGTTGGTGGAGACGTAAGCCTTTCCGTCCACCATGTTGACATGTGTGAACCGGTTATGGCGATAGAAGTCAGTACGGTCGTCGTGCTCGTCGAGCGTCAGATAGATAGTGGCATGCTCCAGCATTGCCGTATGCTTGCTGGCGATCATGCGCTCCACAAACGGCCGCGCCGAGTCGGCAGTCTGGTGATTCTCACTCTTGTAGCACACTCTGCCGCAGCGCTCCACCTGACGGTAGACACCGTCCGTGCCGGGTTGCTGCTCCCATATCTCGAAAGAAGGTTGATTGATCTTCATGTTTTTGTCGTTTTGCTTTTGGCTGCAAAGTTAAGAAATAATATTGAAACGCACCGGCGTATTCCGTCTGAAAGTGAAAGTTTTCAGCCGTTGTCTGTCTCTCGCTTGATGTTTCTGGGATGATGCAAAAGGATTTCCTGCCGCAGCGACTCGTCGTCCATGTGGGTGTAGATCTCCGTTGTGCCGAGGTCAGCATGTCCGAGCAGTTCCTGAATGATGCGCAGATCAGCCCCACCCTTGAGCAGTGCCGTTGCGAAGGAGTGGCGGAGCGTGTGTGGCGAGATCGTCTTTTTGATACCCGCAGCCTCAGCCTGTCGTTTCACCATGATCAGAATCATCGTACGCGTGAGGTGGTGTCCGCGTCGGTTGAGAAAGACGTAGTCCTCCTCACCGGGTTTGATTTTCATCTGTCGCCGGTCGTCAAACCACAACTCCAACTCATGGATAGCGCGTTCCGAAATAGGCACCAGCCGTTGCTTTCCGCCTTTTCCGTTGACACGGATGAAACCTTGTGGCAGGAAGAGGTCGCTGAGCTTGAGGTTGGTGAGCTCCGAGACACGCAGGCCACAGGAGAAGAACACCTCGATAATGGCGCGGTTGCGGTGCCCTTCATTGCTGGTCAGGTCGATACTGTTCTCCAAAGCATCCACTTCCTCGGTGGACAGATACTCCGGCAAATGCTGTGGCAGATGGGGAGACTCCAACAGTTCGGTCGGGTCAACGTCGAGATATCCGTCCAAGACAAGGTAACGATAGAACGAGCGCACACCGCTGAGGATGCGTGCCTGCGACTTTGCGCTGATGCCATGATCGGAAAGCATCGCCGCGAAGTGCTCCAGATCTTCGAGCTTGACGCTCAGCGGGTCAACTCCTTCTTGCGCTAAATAGCCCAGCAGCCAGTCAAGGTCATGCTTATAGGCCTCAATGGTATTGGGCGAATAGCCCCGCTCCAGCTTCAGATAACGTAGATAATGCTTTGTTAATTCCACTTTCGTTTCTCCCTAACCATTCATCACTCAACATTGACCAGGTCATCATTCAACACTGAATAATTCATCATTCAACATTGAACAAGTCATCATTCAACATTCATCATTCAACACTCTGATAATGGTCAGTCCATCGCGTACGGGCACGATGACCTTTTCCACCCTTTTGTCGTCGCGCACGTGGTCGTTGAATGCCCGTATGCCGAGCGTCTGATGATCGTGGTCATAGGCCGGATCGATGACGTGTCCGTCCCACAGCGTGTTGTCGGCGAGGATGATACCACCGGGATTCATCAGTGGCAGGATCGACTCATAGGTTTCTACATAGCGTCGCTTGTCGCCGTCGACAAATGCCATGTCAAAGGTAACTCCTAATCGAGATGCCTCCACGCAGGCGTCGCCAATGCGGAAGTCTATCCACGGCGACACTGCGCTGCCCTCAATCCACGGGCGGGTGAAGTCCTCCATCTCGTCGTTGATCTCAAAGGTGAAGAGCTTACTGCCGTCCACGCCCGCCTCGCGCAGTCCCTCAGCCATACAGATAGCAGAGTAGCCCGAGAACGTGCCGACCTCAAGCACATACTTTGGGCGCTGCATCAGCACAAGCATCTTCAGCAGTCGCCCTTGCAGATGTCCGCTCTGCATACGCCCGTGGATGGTATGGATGTTCGTGGCACGATAGAGCCGATAGAGGTATTCGTCTTCCGGATCGCTGTGGTTGACGATATAGTCGTCGAGCTGTTGCGTGTCGGTCATGCCTTGTCGCTTTGGTGTGCGAGGATGCCACGGATCGCCAGCTCATAGCTTTGCAGGCCAAAACCACAGATGACACCAAGACAGCCTGCCGAGATCATCGAGTGATGGCGGTACTCTTCACGCTGGTGCACGTTGGAGATATGCACCTCCACCGTGGGACAGCGCAGCGAACGGATGCAGTCGAGCAGTGCGATACTCGTGTGGGTATAAGCACCGGCGTTGAGTACGATGCCGTCGTAGTCGAAGCCTACCTGTTGCATCTTGTCGATGAGCTCCCCTTCTATGTTGCTTTGGAAATAGTCGATCTGCACGTCAGGAAACAGCGCTTTCAGTGTGGGCAGATAGCTCTCAAACGAGTTCTTGCCGTAGATGCCCGGCTCGCGCACACCGAGCAGGTTGAGGTTGGGTCCGTTGATAATCTGTATCTTTCTCATAGTTTTCACTTTCAGTACTGCAAAGATACGAATAATTCTGCTGCTATACAAAACCTCCGCGCCACAAATGCAGCGCGGAGGGTTTGTTGTTTATCAGTGAGATACTATTGAACTACATTCCGAGTTTATAGGCCTTGAGATTCATGACTTTGGCGGTACCGCCTTTGCTATAGAGTTTGATGTTGTTGTAAGGTTGCGTGGGGAAGACGAGATTGGTCATGGCGATGCGACCGCCGTCAACAAAGATCTCGACGCTGCACTTGTCGACAAAGATGTCGAGATGATAGGTCTTACCAATGATAATCGATGCGCGTGGGACTGATACGCGTGCCGTCGGGTGCCGTGGTGCCTATATAATAAAACACAGGTAGTTACATTCACTTAATTAAGTCTATACACCTTATTATATATATAGTACAGATAAGCTATACGTACAGACTTCCGAAAGAGGTTGCACAGTCACTAGGGACTGTAGAGATTGTTTCACATCGTCGGCATATCTGCCTGGCAGTGCCAAAGATACGAAAAATATCAATAGGTATACTCTTTTTTACGTTCGTTTTTTCGTATGCAAACGTTTTTTTAACATAGCACGTTCTAATAAGCACAAAAGTGTGGCTTGATTGCCGTGAACCTTGCTATAATAAGTCAAGCATGAAATGCTGATTTCAAAAATAGAAGATAGTATTACATTGTGCAAACTTAGTATTACAGAGATATAAAAATTATGTTTAACTTTGCAACATGACAATATAAAACCGACATCATCAAGTAACAACCAAATATTACTAACATCGATTTGTATTATGAAGAAAATCTCTACTCTATTCGTTGCCCTGCTCGCCGCTGCCAGCATGAGTGCCAAAACAGAAATCACACTGGGTACATGGTCGCCTTAGGATGCCACTACCACCACCGTAAACGGCAACACACTCACCATGTCCGCAGCTTGGGCTGGGGCCGGCAACTGGCAGGCCAACGGTACGGAATGTGCTGACTGGTCTGACGGCGACTACCTTGAGCTCGATGTTTCCAACTGCACAGGTAGTTTCAACGTGGCTATAGAATATAATGATGGCAAGCCCGTTGACGACAATGGCAACTCCACAAAAGTAGATGCACTGACTACCAAAGGCAGCATTGCAAGTGGTGATAAAGTAGCATTTATTAAACTCAACCAAGACTACTGCGACAAGGTCGTCAATATCTGGTTACAGAGCACGGCCGCCAACATATCTGTCACCGTGGACAAAGCCTATCTCGTAACAGAAGACGAATACCAAGACTATATCGACCAAAAGGCTAAAGGTGAGCAAGTCGCGTGGGAAGGCAACTTTGACTTCGGTACTGGATGGAGCACAAATATGACCATTGACGCATCGAAGTTCGCTACTGCCCAAAGTGGTGCCACCTTCACCTTCACATACACAGTAGGCAGCGAAGGCTATGCACAAATAAAGATCTGCAACTCGAGTTGGAAAGCTCTCGCAAGTCCCAAAGGACAGAATGAATATCAATGCGTAAGTCTTGATATGAGTGGCAACAGCTATTCTACAGTTCTCAGCGACGACGACCTGGCTACAATCAAAACTGGTGGTATGCTTCTACAAGGTTATAACGCTACCCTCACTAAAGTTACATTCACTAACCCGACAACGACTAACATCAACAGCATTAGTGCAGACAAGAAGATTCGTGAAGGATCAACCTTCAACCTCGCTGGCCAGCGTGTGGGCAAGACCTTCCGTGGCATAGTCATCCGCAATGGCAAGAAATATATTCAGAAATAATAAAAGCACAATCGTCTGATTGTCTCGTTCTCTCTCTGAAAAGAGTAGGAGCGGGAAATACCGCTCCTCTCTTTTTACTCGCATCTGCCTATAGTCAAAAAAGTATTTATTACGCTTCTATCTTATTTAAAAGAGTATGGCTATATACACATCACCGACATTATTATTGCATCATAGTATCTGATATTGCAAAAATAAAAATATTCTATGCAAGCATTTATCAGTAACTTTGCGCACAGATTATACCAATAGCACCATAAATAAGTCAAATCTACATATCTTATATATCACAATCACATGAACAGAGCAATTCTTATCCTGGTAATGACGATCCTCTCATTGCCAATCTTTGCCCAGTCGAAGCTCACGGGTACCGTTGTCGACGGTGCTACCGGCGAGACGCTGATTGGAGCAAGTATTGTTGTCCAGGGAACGGGCACCGGTGGCGTGACCGACCTTGACGGACATTTTTCTATCGACTTGCCAAAGGGCAAGACCAAAGTCGTCGTCTCCAGCGTAGGCTACACATCACAAACCATCAACGTTGCCGGCAAGAGCGACATCACTGTGAAGCTCGTCGAAGACTCTAAGGTCATGGACGAGGTCGTCGTTGTCGGCTACGGTACCATGAAGAAGAGCGACCTCAGTGGTTCGTTGAGCTCGCTCGCTGGCAAAGACCTGATGAAAGGCGGCGCCATGGATATCGCCCACGGCATGCAAGGTAAGATCGCCGGTGTGCAGGTCAACCAGAGCGACGGTGCTCCGGGCGGCGGCATGAGTATCGTCATCCGTGGTGCCAACTCGTTCTCCACGTCTTCCCAACCTTTGTATATTGTCGACGGCGTGCCCTTTGAGACAGGCAGCACACCAAGCAACGGCGCTACGACCAACCAACAGAGCTCCAACCCGCTGAGTTTTATCAACCCACACGACATCGAGAACATCGAAGTCCTCAAGGATGCTTCCGCCACGGCCATCTACGGTAGCCGCGGTGCCAACGGTGTGGTCATCATCACCACGAAGAAAGGTAAAGCCGGCAAACCCAAGGTGGACTTCTCTGCCAACTGGGGCTTCTCACACATCAGCAAGAAGATCGACATGCTCGACCCGGTGACTTACGCACGCTATATGAACGAGCAGATCGACAACGACCGCTACTACCTCGGCTCACAGGCCACTACTTATCCCTACCCCGGCACATGGGGCTACCAGGCCTACTCCGACGGACACATTAATTATAATACAGGCAAATACACCGGTAAGCCCGAAGACTACGCTCATCCGGGATGGTACTACGACGAGTACGGCAACGCCACTGAACTCGGCGTAGCTGACTGGCAGGACGAGATCTTCCACACCGCTTTCCAGCAGGACTACAACATCGGCGTGAGTGGTGGCGACGACAAGGGTTACTACTCCTTCTCGGGCAACTATGCCGATCAGGACGGTATCATCAAGAACTCAGGCTACAAGCGTTACTCTCTCCGTGCCAACATCTCGCGCAAAGTCTACAGCTGGTTGGAGATCGGTACCAACCAGAGCTTCACACGCAGCACGACAAACTTTGCCAACACGCTAAGCTACAACACCGGCGTGGTGCGCTCGGCGCTGATCTTCCCACCGACCTACGGCCCGAACATGGATACCACGCAGGCCGACAACCTCAACTGGCTCGCTGCCAACCCGGCTGCCTACGTGCGTAGCACCAAGGACGAGCTTAATGGCATCAACTATTTCAGCAGTTCTTATCTTGAGATTCAGATCGTTCCGAAATGGCTGAAGTTCCGTCAGAACCTCGGACTGGGCTACAACGACTCGCACCGTGGCTCGTACTACGACCGCCACACTCAGGAGGGCAAGTCACCAATCAACGGCAAGGCCAGCAAGGCCAGCAACATCTGGACGTCGACCACCGCTGAGAGCATCCTGACCTTCGACCATACCTTCAACAACATCCACGCCTTGAATGCCGTCGCCGGTTTCACCGTGGAGAGTGACTCTTGGAACAACAACAGTGAGGTGGCACAGAACTTCCCCGACGACCTCACCAAGGACAACGACATGGGGCGTGCCAAGGACCGTGCTACGCTCTCCAGTGACAAGGGCACACAGCGTCTTGTCTCCTTCCTCGGACGTGTGAACTACACGCTAATGAACAAATATCTTTTCACCGCGAGCGTCCGTTCCGACGGCAGCTCGAAGTTCACCGACGAGAACAAGTGGGCTACCTTCCTCTCCGGTGCCGTCGCCTGGCGTGCCAGCGAGGAGAAGTTCATCAAGGATCTCGGCATCTTCTCCAACCTGAAGTTCCGTCTGAGCTATGGCGAGACCGGTAACCAGGGCATCGGCTCTTACCGCACACTGCCTCAGCTCGCCGTGGCCAACTATCCCTTCGGCGGTTCGCTCAACAGCGGTGTCGCCATGGTCAACTGGCGTGGACCTGTCGACAAGAACATCAAGTGGGAGACTACCGCACAGTACAATGCCGGTATCGACTTCGGATGGTTCAACAACCGTCTGACGCTTACCGTGGACTACTATCATAAGAAGACCCGTGACCTGTTGCAGGAAGTGAAGATTCCTTCTTCTAACGGTTTCTCCAACAAGCTCACCAACTCCGGCAACGTCACCAACGAAGGTCTGGAGTTCACCCTCGGCGCCACTCCTGTTGACACGAAGGACTGGCACTGGGACCTCAACGGCAACCTTGCTTTCAACAAGAACAAGATCGGCGGCCTCAACGGCTACCAGTTTGCCAACACTCTGTGGTACGGTGCCGACAACGTCTTCATTCAGCGCAACGGCTGTCCTATCGGTGCCATCTACGGATATGTCGAGGACGGCTTCTACGACAACGAGGCTGAGGTGAGAGCAGATCCTCAGTACACCTTCGCCACCGACGCTACCGTGAAGTCAAAGATCGGTGAGATCAAATATCTCGACATCAACCACGACGGCAAGATCACTGATGCCGACCGTACCATCATCGGCGACACCAACCCGAAATACACTTGGGGCTTGACCAACAACATCTCCTGGCGTGACCTCACCCTGAGCTTTATGCTTCAAGGCTCTCACGGCAACGACATCTTCAACGGTAACCTCATGGACATCAAGCTCGGCAACATCGGCAACATCACACGCGATGCCTATGACCATCGCTGGACAGCCGCCAACTACGAGCAGGCCGAGTGGCCGAAGGCTTCCTCAGGCTATGAGCGTACATATCTGCTCAGCAACCGCTACATTGAGGACGGCAGCTATATCAAACTGAAAAACATCAGCCTGACCTACAACTGGAACCATCCCTTCAAGAGCACGGGACTGGAGAAGATCCAGTTCTCTTTCGCCGCCACCAACCTCTTCACCATCACCAACTACAGTTGGTATGACCCGGATGTCAACGCCTTCGGCAGCGACTCCAGTCGTCGCGGTGTGGATATCTACTCTTATCCTTCTTCACGCACGTTTACTTTCGGCGTGAACATGACATTCTAATTATATAACGACAAGCAATATGAAATTCAATAAACTGTTCTCTGCTGCGTTGCTGTTGACAGTGACCACTCTGCCTCTGACCACCTCCTGCGACGACTATTTGAAAGAGAAATCCGAGAGCTTCATCGGGCCTGATCAGGTCGAGGACTCCAAGGAAGGCGTCGACATGTGGGTCACCGGTGTTTACAGCAACTGGCTCGACGACATGTTCCGCTGGAGCGAGTTTCCCCGTGTATTGGAGCTCGACGCTGACTATATCTCCGGTCCCGACTGGCTGTTCAGCTCACTCGGTGCCGGCAACTTCCAGGGCGAGAGCGCACTGGACAAGATGTGGAAAGGTCCCTACGACCTCATCAACGACGCCAATATGGCCGTGCGCTACATCAGCCAGATGAAGGGCGTCGACGAGGCTTACAAGAACAACGCCATCGGCGAGTGCTACTTCCAGGAGGCCTTTGCCTACTTCCTCCTTGTGCGTGCCTACGGACCTATCCCCTACATGGCTGAGGACGTGAGCAAAAGCGGAGAGTTTATGCACAGCCGCCGCCCCGTGGCTGAAATCTACGACCACATCATCGACCTGCTCACCAAGGCTT
>ERZ773245.1913-NODE-1913-length-12952-cov-16.661782_pt1 | contig 12952 bp, 10 predicted proteins | sample MGYA00580988_ERZ773245 | MGnify/ENA primary metagenome ERZ773245 (study PRJEB29015, sample SAMEA2737792) | human gut metagenome | biome: human gut; feature: human-associated habitat; material: faeces | place: China | collected 2012 ... | reverse complement strand
GGTGGCAGGGGTACAGGTCGCCCCAGGGGGTCACGGCCATGTACTCGGTGCCGGAGCCGCAGCCCGAAATGCGCTTGTAGATGCAGGGGCCGTGCTTGAGGTCCAAAATATAATGATAGAACGTGATCGGCTTGCCGGCCTTCTGGCGGCGCAGCATGTCGTTGGCCAGCAGCTCATACTGGTCGAACAGCTTGGGCAGGTCCTCCTCGGTCAGGGCCTCGGGGGAGTCCGGCGGGGCGACAACCGGCTCCATGGACAGCTCGGTAAAGCCGAGGTCGTCGGCCATGTGGAACAGGTCCTTCGTAAAATCAACGTTGTGATGCGTAAACGTGCCGCGCATATAGTAGCCCTGGCCGCCGCGCGCCTTGACGAGCTTCTGGAACTTGGGCACGATGCGGTCATAGCTGCCGTTGCCCGCGAGGTCGACGCGGAAGCGGTCATTGACCTCCTTGCGGCCATCCAGCGACAAAACAACGTTGTGGCATTCTTTATTGCACCAGTCGATGACCTCGTCCGTGATGCCGATGCCGTTGGTCGTCATCGTGAAGCGAAAGTTTTTGTTGTACTTTTTCTCGATGCTGCGTGCATAGGCGACCAGCTGCTTGCAGACCTCAAAGTTCATCAGCGGTTCGCCGCCGAAGAAATCGACCTCGAGGTTGCGGCGGGTGCCGGAGTTTTCGATGAGGAAATCCAGCGCGCGCTTGCCGGTCTCGAAGCTCATGAGACCGGCCTCGCCGTGGAACTTGCCCTGCGCGGCGAAGCAGTAGCTGCAATTCAGGTTGCAGGTGTGGGCGACGTGCAGGCAGAGCGCCTTGACAACGTTGGAGCGGTTTTTGAAGTCAAAGGCGTGGTCGGCGTAGGCGTCGGGCGCAAACAGCTGGCCCGCGGCGGTCAGCTCGTCGATGTCGTCGAGCACGTCGCTGATGTCGGCGGCGGTCACATCGGCGCGGTCCGCGTACTTTTTGGCGAGGGCTGCAGCAGCCTGCTCCCGGCTGCTGCCTTGGTCGATCAGGGCGATGGCGTCATAGGCGACGTCATCCACCGCATGCACGCTGCCGCTGTAGACATCCAGCACAATGTTGTAACCGCTTAATTTGTATTGATGGATCATGGTTTTCTCCGTTTTGTTATGGTGCAATGCGGCGGACAGCCACGGGCGGATATGGAATCCGCCCCTACGGCATTCCCCTTGTAGGGGCGCATTCTATATGCGCCCGCCGCACCCTTTGTATCATAGAAAATGCCGGGCTGCCACACGGCATCCCGGCATCAAAGCCAGCAAAAATTACTTGTCGGTCTTCTCGCAAGGCTGGTTGGCAATGCCGCAGCTGGTCTTGCAGGCGCTCTGGCAGGAAGTCTGGCACTCGCCGCAGCCGCCGTTCAGCAGGCTCTTAGCCATGTCGCGGGTCTCGAGAGTCTGGATGTGCTTCATAAAACAGTCACCCCTTTATACATTTTAGAATTATTATTATTGTACACGGAAATCCGGGGTTTGTCAATAGGGGCAGAGGGAAAACAACAGACAGCGGGAGGCCTGTCGGACCCCCTTTACAACAAAACCGCAATCTCCTCCGCCCCGCTGCCGCCCGTATGCTTCAGCGCGGTTCCGGCCTGCTCCAATGCACGGCAGGCCGTCACCAGCTCTGCCGTCACTTCCTCGCCCGGTGCCACCAGCGGCACGCCGGGGGGATAGGCCCAGAGATACTCCGCGGCGGTCTCCCCCACCGCGTCCCGCATCCTTACGGCCCGCGCGGGGCGCAGCAGCGCCTCGGCAATCGTGCAGCGGGCCGCGCCGGGGGCGGGCAGAATATGCCGCGGGGCCGCGGGCGGGGCCGCCGTTTTGTCCCAGGCGTGCAGCACACCGGCCAGCCGTTCCAGCGCGTCGGCGTCGTCGCAGGGGCTGGTCATGGCCAGCACGTTCGGGCCGCAGACCATCTCGGGCTCAAAGCCGTCGGCCCGCAGGTACGCCACCCCCGCCGCGCCGATTTGCAGCAAAATTTTGCCGCTGTCATGCGCAAAAAAGTCAGGATGCGCCGTCAGTGCGTCCGCGCCGCAGCACAGTATTTTTGTATTTTTCAGATCCCGCACCGCCGCGTCAAAGGCATCCAGCCGGGCACGCCACGCGGCAAAGGCGGCCTCTCCCTCGTCGGCCAGCCAGCGGGTGCAGCCGTCCAGACTGACCATGAGCGGGTAGCTCGGCGAGCTCGTTTCGAACACGTCCAGCTGGCGCTCGACCCCGGCAGGGTCGGCCAGATCGCCGTTCAGCTGCAAAAACGCGGTCTGGGTCAGGCTGGGCAGCGTCTTGTGGGCGCTCTGCACGACCAGATCGGCCCCTGCGGCTACGGCCCCGCCGCGCCAGCCGTACCGGGCGGCAAAGGGCAGGTAGTGCGCACCGTGGGCCTCGTCCACCAGCAGCGGCACGCCGCGGGCGTGGCAGATTTCCGCGATAGTACGTATATCGCTCAAAACGCCCTCATAAGTCGGGCTGGTCAGGATCACGCAGCCGGCGTCGGGCGCAGCGTCCAGCGCGGCGGCCACATCGGCGTGGCGCACACTGCCGTAGATGCCAAACTGCGGGTCCACGGGCGGCGTGAGCCAGCGGGCCGTCAGCTGCCCCAGCTCAATCGCGTGGTAGACGGCCTTGTGGCAGTTGCGCGCCGCAATGACCGTGCTGCCGAACGGTGCCAGTGCGCGGATGCCCGCCAGCAGGCCGACGGTGGACCCGCCGACGAGGTACCAGCACCGCCGCGCGCCGTACAGCGCCGCCGTGCGGGCCATGGCGTCGGCCAGAATGCCGTCCGCGTCGTGCAGGTCGTCCGCACCGTCGATCTCGGTCAGGTCCCAGGCATAGCAGCCCAGCCCCGGTGCGGGCGGCACCCGCCGCTTATGCCCGGGCATGTGCAGCGGGTAACGCGCCGCGGAGAGGGTTTCTAATTGTTGTTGCAGCGTTGATTTTGTCATATTTTTATACTTTTTATAAATAAGTGCAAGCTAAAAAGCCTCCCCTTTGAGGGGAGGTGCCCGCGGGGCGGAGGGGTGGGCGGGAGACACACACTTTACAAGTCTACACCCGGCCACCCCTCACCGCCTGCGGGCGGAGCTCCCCTCAAAGGGGAGCCTTTAAGAAATCTCAATTTCCGCCTTACTGCCCGCCCGCGTTTTGGTCACGTGGATTTGTCTCGTCAGGCGGTCCTGCAGCGCCTCGACGTGGGAGATGACGCCGATGAGCTTATCGCCCCCGGCCAGCCCGGCCAGCGTGTCCACGGCCTTTTCCAGGCTGTCGGAGTCCAGTGAGCCGAAGCCCTCGTCGATGAACAGCGTCTCGATGACGACGCCGCCCGCATTCTGCTGGATCGTGTCGCTGATGCCCAGTGCCAGGCTCAGCGCGGCCATGAAGCTCTCGCCGCCGGACAGGCTGCCCACGGGGCGGGTCTTGCCGGTGTAGGCGTCGAACACGTCGAGGTCCAGCGCGGTCTTGCCGCCGACAGCCTCGCTCTTGCGGCGCAGCAATCGGTACTGGCCGTCGGTCATGCGGGTGAAGCGCAGGTTTGCGGCCTCGACCACGCCGTCAAAATAGAACGCCTGTACGTACTGTTCAAACGGAAGTTTGATTTTTCCGGTCAAATTGCCGTTGATCGTTTTGGACAGATTGTCCCACATGGCACGCTTCTCGCGGGCGGCGGCGCTCTCCCGCATCGTCTTTTGCAGCGCGTCGATGGCGGCGCGGTTCGTGTGCAGACGGTGCACGGCAGCGTCCCGGGCGGCCATGGCGGCAGCGCGGTCCCGGCGCAGGCGGGCCAGCGCGTCCTGCAGCTGGGTCAGTGCGTCGGGGTTGTCGCGCTTGGGCATCGTCTCGCGCATCTGCTGCACGCGGGCGCTGGCGGCAGCGTGCCCGGCCTTGGCGTTGGCGGCGCGGCGGGTGGCCGCAAAGCGCTGCTTTTCCAGGTCTGCCAGCTGGCCGTTCAAAAGGTCGGCCTGCTTGGCCAGGCTGCGGGCGCGGTCCGTCTTTTGCTTCAGCTTCAGGTGGTCGGCCTGCAGGCCGCGCAGACCTTCGGTCAGGCTGGTCTGCTGGGCGGTCAGCGCGATTTTCAGCTCGTCGGGCGTCAGCTCGGCGGCGGGCTTGCCGGTGTAGCGGTCCCCGCGGCGCGCGAAAAATCCATCCGCGTCCCGCTGCAAAGCCGCCCGCAGCTCATGCGCGTGGGCGGCGGCATCACCGGCGGTGCGGCTGGCCGCGGCAGTGCTGCGGCGCTGGGCCGTCAGCGCCTTCTCCCGCTCCTCCAGCTGCTTTTCGGTGATGTGGTCCTTGGGCAGCGCGGCGATCTTCGGGTGCTTGGTGGAGCCGCAGACCGGGCACGGCTTGCCCTTTTGCAGGTCCTTGGCCAGCAGGCCCGCGCGGTTGGCGTTTAATTGGCGCTGCATCGTGCTGTATTCTTCCTCGGCGCTGTCCAGTGCAGCCTGTGCGGCCACATACTCTGCCTGACGCGCGGCGGCGTCCTCGTCGGCCTTGTCGGCGTCCGCCAGATTTTGCAAGAGCTGCCTGCAGTCGGCGGAAAGCCCCTCGGCCAGCTCAATGCGGTGGTCGGTCTTGAGCAGGTCGGCCTCGGCCTGGCTCAGCGCGGCGCGGTCCGCCTCGTTTTTGGCAATATTTTCCTTCACGTTCGCCGTGCGCTTTTCCAGATCGGTCATAATGAGGTCGGTCTGGTGCTCCACATCGGCGGCGCGCTGCTCCTCGGCCACCAGCCCGGCCAGCTGGCGGCGGCGGGCGGCGCGTTCCTCGGCAATTTTCAGGCCGGCGTCACCGCGGGCGATCTTCTCGTCCAGCTCGTTCATAACGCTGGTCTGTCGTTTTTCGTTGGCGTCGTCGGCCTCGAGCAGCATCCTGCCCAGCTCGGCGGCAGCCCCTGCGGCAAACGGGTCGCGCTCGGCCTGCATTTCGGCCAGGTCGGCGGCGGTCTCCTCGTCGGCGCCGTCACTTATCAGCGTGCCGACGTGCATCAAAAGTACATCGTCCAGACGCTTGCATTCCTCGTCGGCCTTACGGGCGTGCTCGACGGCGGCCTGACCCAGGCGCTGGTGGTCGGCGGTATCAAAAATGCGGCGCAGGATGGCCGCGCGGTCCGCGGACGGCGCGTTGAGCAGCCGGGTAAAGTCGTTCTGCGCCAGCATCGACACCTGGGCAAACTGTTTGGCGTCGATGCCCAGCAGCTTGACCACGGCGTCGGTCACGGCTGACGCACCGCTGACCGGCTCGTCCGGCTCACGGATCAGCTCGGCCTTGGCGGGCACCTTGACCATGCCGGTGCCGCGCTTGGCGGCGCGCTGCTGGTCGGGCCAGCGGCGCACGGTGTAGCTGCGCCCGCGGTGGGTAAAGGCCAGCTCGACGCTCGTCTCGACGTCGGGGGCAGCAAAATCACTGCGCAGCATCGTGGTTTTTCTGTTCTCACCGGAGGTCTCGCCGTAGAGCGCAAACGTGATGGCGTCAAACAGGGCGGTCTTGCCCGCGCCGGTGTCGCCGCCGATCAGAAACAGTCCGCTGCCGCCGAACGCCGAGAAGTCCAGCTCGGTGCGGCCCGCGTAGGGGCCGAAGGCGGTCAGGATCAGCTTTTGGGGTTTCATTCGCTTTTTGACGCCTCCTCGCGCAATCTTTTCACAGCCACGGTCTCCTCCACTGTCAGGGGGCGTCCGTTCATCTTGGTGAAAAAGTCCTGGAACAGCTCGACAAAGGGCTTGCCGCGCACGGCCTGGGTCATGTCCAGCGGGTGCGCGACCTCCCCTTGGGGCAGGTAGTCGAGCCGCATGGCGTTGGGATAGGCGGCGCGCAGCTGCGCCATGGCGTCGGGCAGCGGCGTCGGGTCGGTCAGGGTCGCCCAGATGTAGTCCTCGGTGTCGGTTGGCCGGGCGGTCAGCCGGGCCAGCGGGCCGGTCAGGTGGCGCATGGCGCGGCGGGGCGTCAGCGGCAGCTGCTCGATTTTTTCCACGCCGCGCTTGCCGACCCGCACGAGGGTGACGGATTTCTGCATCCCGCACTCGTCCAGATGGTAGCAGAGCGGCGCACCCGCGTAGCGCACGGCGTCGATGCCGACGCGCTGGGCGCGGTGGATGTGGCCGAGCGCTGCATAGCAGAAGCCCGCAAACCGCGCTGCATCGATGGAATCCACCGTGCCGACAGTCAGGGGCGCAGTCTCGCTGCCGGAGAGCTGCGGCGGGCAGACGCCGGAGACCACCATCTGGTGGGCGACGAGCACCCGGCGCGGGGCGGCGGGCTCACAGACGGCCAGCGCCGCGCCGACGGCGGAGTCGTAGTCGGTGATGTCGGCGTCGGGCAGGTAGTGGCGCACCGTGGCCGCCCGCACAAAGGGCAGCAGCGTGAACTCGATGGGGCCGTGGCGGTCATTGAGTACGACCTGCTTGGGGCAGCCGGTGAAACGCCCGGCAATGTGTACGTTTTGTTCGGCCAGCAGACTGCTGGCAAAGTCGAGCCGCTCGGCGCTGTCGTGGTTGCCGGAGACGGCCAGCACCGGGATGCGGCGGGCGGCCAGCTGGGTCAGGAACCAGTCCAGCAGCGTGCAGGCCGCGGCGGGCGGCACCGGCGTGTCGTAGATGTCGCCCGCGATGACGACGGCCTCGACGCCGTGTTTTTCACAGAGGGTCAGAATTTGTTCAAGGATGAACCGCTGATCCTCCAGCATATCAAACCCGTTGACCCGTTTGCCCAGGTGCAGGTCTGCAAGGTGCAGAAATTTCATGGTGTATCTCCAGATTTTGCGTTTACCGCCACAGCTTCTCCCAGGTCGTGATGTCCAGCGTGGTGCCGGGCAGGACCTCCACGGGGGCTGTCTCGGCCTTGCGGAAGCGGCACTTTTTGGCAAAGCCCTCGGCCTTCAGGTCGCGTGCCCACACCCGCATATACAGGCGGCTGCGGCCATCGCCCTCGGCCAGCTTCTGCGCATAAGCCACGATGCTGCGGCCAATGCCCTGCCCGCGCGCCTTTTCCTTTAAGAAAAGGCGGCTCAGGCACATGGCGCCCGCGGGGCCGAGGTCGAGCGCGAAATAGCCCACCGGCTCGGTGCCGAGGTAGATCAAAAAGTAGTTGATGACGCCGCTGTGGATCTCGTCGTCGGTCAGGATGTCGCTCTGGTACTTATCGGCCAGTGCAGCGGCGACCTTGGGCGTCAGCTTGGTGTAATGCTGGACGAAAATCTCCTGCGCCAGCTCGGAAACCAGCTGGACGTAGCGGGTCTTGGTTACTTGCTTGAATGTCGGGTTCATAGTAACTCCTTTTGTTAAACATATGCTGCCGTAGGGGCGCATTCTATATGCGCCCGTGCAGCTTACGGCAGGTGCCGCGGGCGGATATGGAATCCGCCCCTACATTTATTCAATGGTAACGCTTGCCTTCGCCGGCATGCACGCGGCCCAGTCGCCCTCGTTTTTCAGGGTGCCGAAGCCCTCGCACAGGTGGTCGGGGCAGGGGCTGTCTACAAAGGCGATGCCGCCGTTTTCCACCCGCAGGTGGATCGTGTACAGGCCGGTGTCAATGTCATATTCGGCGTTTTTACGCAGATCAATGCGCTGCTCGACCTGCGGGTCGCCGTAGCGCAGCACCGCCGTGCGGCCCGTGCCGCCGTGGTGGGCGGCCAGCCACAGCACCGCGGCCAGCGCCAGAATTACAGCGATAAACAGCAGATTTTTTCGTTTCTCGGTCATGGCTCTCTGTCAAATTCCAGTTCTTCGGTCAGGCCGTCATACCCGGCCACGGCGGCGGGGTACGCGGTGCGCGCGGCGGCCAGGCCCGGCGCGGGGTCGGTCACGGCGGCGCTGTAGTGGGTCAGCCAGAGGCGGCGCACGTTGGCCGCGGCGGCCAGTGCGCCGGTCTCCCGGCAGGTGGCGTGGCCGTACAGCTCCGCCTTGGGCAGGTCGGCGTCGTCGGCGTAGGTCGCGTCCATGCAGAGCAGGTCGGCGTCCCGGGCGGCGGCCTCCAGCGCGGCGCAGGGGCGGGTGTCGGTGGCGTAGACCACCTTCAGCCCGCGGCGCGGCGCACCCAGCACCTGCTCCGGCGTGCAGCCGCCGACGGGCTCGCCCCTTTGCAGCATTTTCCAGTAGGGCATCGGGATGCCCGCAGCCCGCGCCCTTGCGGGGTCGAACCGCCCGGCGCGGGGCAGCGCAAGCACATAGCCGCAGCAGGGTACGCGGTGGGTCAGCGGGAACGGGGTGATTTTCAGCGTGTCTATGTGGAATGGTTCCTCTGCGACCTGCCAGCGCACCGGGTACGCCTGCCCCCCGGCCAGCGCCGTGACGGCCTGCGCCACAGGCTCGATTCCCTTGGGGCCGTAGATCGTCAGCGGCTCGGTGCGGTTCAGGCTGCCCAAGGTCTGCAAAAGACCGGGCAGGCCCAGAATGTGGTCGCCGTGGTAGTGGGTCAGCAGCACCGCCGAAAGCCGATACGCGCTGACGCCGTACCGCCGCAGGCCGACCTGCGTGCCCTCGCCGCAGTCCAGCAGCACGCTGCGCCCGCCCACCGTGACCGCGGCGGCGGCCAGTGCGCGGTCCGGCAGCGGCTGCGTGCCGCCCGTGCCCAGCAGGGTTACTTTCAGCATGTATGCACCTCTTTTCCAATACTTCCCCATTATCAAGCGTATTATAGCACAAATCGGGCGGGCGGTAAAGGGGCGGTGCGGAAGCCTTCCCCCGAGGGGGAAACCAAAAAAAGTTGAAACACCCCGCCCGTTTTTGTCGTATAATCTTTATGAAAGGGGGCGACGCCCATGACAGAGCACGAGTTGGACACCCTGCTGCGGGACTACGGCGGCGCAGTGCGGTCCGTCTGCCGGGCCATTCTGCCAGGCCACCCGCAGGACGCCGAGGAGGCCGAGGCCGACACATTTTACAAGCTCTGGCGCGGGGCGCACCTGCCCGCAGACGAGACCCATCGGCGGCGGCTGGTGGTGCAGGCTGCGCGGCAGTGTGCCATTGACCGCTACCGTGCGCTGCTGCGCCGGGGCGAGACGCTGCCGCTGGATGACCGCGACGACGCCGAGCTGGCCGTTGCGCTGGAAAGCGAGCTGGAAACCCGCGAGCTGATGGCGCAGATCATGGCGCTGCCGCCGCCCGACGGGGAGCTTTTTCTGCGCAGGTACGTGTATGGCGAGACTGCGGCCCAGCTGGGCGTACATTTCAACATGCCTGCCGCAACGGTGCGCACCCGGCTGCACCGCGCACGGCTGGCACTGCAAAAGCTATTGAAGGAGGGCTGACCTATGACCGAACTGGAACGCTGGATGAACGACCACCCGCCGCTGGCAGACGCCCTGACGGCGGAAGAAACCGCGGCACTGCGCCAAAAAGTGCTGGCCCGCCGCCCGAAGCCCCGGGTTTTGCGCGGCTGGCGGCTGGCAGCCGCGGCGGCAGCACTCTGCTTAGTGGCCGCGGGCGCGGTGGTGCTGGGGCTTTTCCACCCCATGAGCGCCGCCAACGAGACGAACGCACTGGTGCAGAAATACGGCGAGGTGCTGGACGAACCGCTGACCGCCGAAATCAACGGCCACACGGTCAGTGTAAAGGCGCTGCTGCGCGGGCAGTACACATTACGGATATTGTACGATGTGGATAATGCGCGCGGAATGGAAGGCGATGATTTGGTGTGGGACACCGCGAATTTTACGCTGTACAAGCCCAAAGGCGCCAGCGAGCGGAAGTGGGACTACGGCGCAAGCAACGTCGATGTCGGGCCGATCAGCGGCTATGCCGTCGGCCCGTGGGATGGCCGTTATGAAGCAAGCGAGAACGACACGCTATCCTGCTTTGTGGATATACCTCTTTTGTACGAGAAAGGCAACAATCGAACACTGTATATCGGCGACCTGACAAACTATAGCGCCAAGGCAAGCGTAAAAATCACGCTGCCGGATGCGCCCCCAACACTGACAGTGGATGTGAAGAAAACCATCGCGCTGAAGGGTGGACACTGGTTCCATTATGATATGACCGACGAGGAAGCCGAGCAATATCCCGACGCAACGTTTGACATTCAAGAGGTTCGTATTGAACCGCTGGCGGTCAGCGTCATCGGCATGAATCACGGCAGTCTGCCGCTGGGCGATACCTCGCGGTACGATGTGCAGTCCCGCGTAAAGCTGTTCCGCGCCGACGGCACCGAGTTGACCTACGGCTGGGACGGGGAATTTTACAAGGGTTTCTATGGCCGTGAGAACAAAAATTCCGGACAGATGACCTTGCGTGTTGACAGCTACGACATCCTCGACCCCGAGGCCGTGGCATGGGTCGAGATCGACGGGGAGAGGTTTGAGGTGGAATAAGTGGGAAAGGACGGTTACAGGAAACCACCGGGCCGGGCGTGCCCGGCCCCTACAGGGCAACCGCTGATGGCCAATCCGTAGGGCGGGGTGCCCCCACCCCGCCGAGAGCGTGCGGCCATATGCCGTTCCCGGTTCGCCTCCGTAGGGGGGCGGCGTCCCCGACGCCCTGCGGCGGTTGCCCGGCAAATGACGCTTGCGGGAAATGCCCGGGCGGCATATATGCCGCCCCTACGAACCGGCGGATGATTTGCGGCATTCAGAGGCAAACGCGGAGGGGTCAAGACCCCTCCCTACAGGCCTCCAAAAGCCTTCCCCCTTGGGGGAAGGTGGCCCCGCAGGGCCGGATGAGGGGGAAACTGCCCGGCAGCAGCCGTTTGCTTATAACGTGCGGGCCGGGCGTGCCCGGCCCCTACGAACCGGCGGGGGCAAGCCCCCTCACAGAAACAAAAACCAAAAAAGCACCCGCATGGCGCGAGCCATGCGGGTGTTTACTTTTTATGTCAATATCAGCCGAACATATTGATCAGGATACCAGCGGCAACGGCGGAGCCGATAACACCGGCAACGTTGGGGCCCATGGCGTGCATGAGCAGGTAGTTGCGGGGGTTGTACTCCTGGCCGACCTTCTGGGAAACACGGGCGGCCATGGGAACGGCGGAAACACCGGCGGAGCCGATGAGCGGGTTGATCTTGCCGTGGGTGACAACGCACATGACCTTACCCAGGAGAACACCGCCGGCGGTGCCGACACCGAAGGCGACGATGCCCAGAACGATGATCTCAACGGTCTGGATGTTCAGGAAGGTGGCGGCGTTGGTGGTGCAGCCGACGGAGAAGCCGAGGAAGATCGTGATGATGTTCATCAGCTCATTGCCGGCGGTCTTGGTGATACGCTCAACAACGCCGGACTCCTTCATCAGGTTGCCCATCATCAGGCAGCCGACCAGAATGGCGGCGTCAGGCAGGGTCAGGGCAACGATGATGGTGACGATGATGGGGAACAGGATCTTCTCGGTCTTAGAGACACGGCGGGGGGCCGTCATGACGATCTGACGCTCTTTTTCAGTGGTCAGGGCCTTCATGATGGGCGGCTGGATGACCGGCACCAGCGCCATGTAGCAGTACGCGGCAACCGCGATGGAGCCCAGCAGATGCGGGGCCAGCTTGGTGGTAACGTAGATGGCGGTGGGGCCGTCCGCGCCGCCGATGATGCCGATAGCGCCGGCCTCCTGGTTCGTAAAGCCCAGGATCTTAGCGCCGACGAAGGTGAAGAAGATGCCCAGCTGTGCGGCAGCGCCCAGCAGCAGGCTGGACGGACGTGCAATCAGCGGCTCAAAGTCGGTCATGGTACCGATGCCAAGGAAAATCAGCGGGGGATAGATACCCAGCTTGACGCCTAAGTAAATATAGTCCGCCATGCCGCCGGATGTACCCAGCAGTTCCCAGTTGATGTGCTGCGTTTCGTTGATGAAGATGTCCATATGGAAGATGCCGTCCAGCGGCAGGTTGGTCATCAGCATGCCGAAGCCGATGGGCAGCAGCAGCAAAGGCTCAAACTGGTGGACAATGGCCAGGTACAGCAGCACGCAGGCCACGCCGATCATGACGGCATACTTCCAGCCGCCCTCAGCAAAGAAAACCTGAGCCCAACCGGAGTTGGCAAAGATCTCAGCGATGTTGGTAAAAATTGCTCCCATTGTTTTGTCCCCTTTCCATCACATAAACGGCGTGGTGTTCTGGGTAACGCCGGCGTCGCCCCAGGCGCCGCGGCGGGAACCAGTAGCCGTCTTTTTCTGAACGCGGTGAATGCCGCGGATGGTCAGGTTTTCACCCAGAGAGGCAACGGCTGCAGCAATGGCAGCAACGATCTCGCCGGGGATGGAGCCGTCAGCAGCGGGTGCTGCGGGGGCGGCAGGAGCAGCCTTGGCGATGTTCTGTGCGGCCGGTGCAGCGGGCGCTGCAGGGGCGGCAGGTGCCTTGGGGGCGGCTTTGGTGCCATTCTTTTTATTCTTGATGGCGTCAAAAATCTTGCCTTCCACAGTGATAATGAGGCAAAGCGCAACCAGCATGGCGAACACCAGCGTGATGCTGGTCAGAACCACAGTGCCGTCAGCGGCCTCAAGGGCGAGCAGAGCGATAGAATTGCTCATTGGGCAGTATCCTCCTTTAGCTTGCGGTGCACAGCACCGTTGATTTTCCCCCGTACACGGTACAAAAACCGAGCCGGGCAAATTTTACCCAAGTATGGTTTTATTATAACACAGCGGCTCAATTTTTGGTAGCGGGTTTTGAAAAAATGTGACAAAAATATTGTGAAACCGTGTCTTTACGATGAAAAATGTAAATTTGCGCGCAAAACACCATGCAGAATAAAGTTGACAGCCGGGCAGAAAATGCAGGTTGCACAAACAAGTGGAAGAACAAAACGGGAAACGCTGTGCAAACTGCACATTTTGACAAAAAATGAAAAGTTTTGCTTGACGGCGGGGCTTGCCGGGGTTACAATGTGGGCAAATCAAAACCACGGCAATGGCGCCGGGCAGGTACATCCTGCCCGGCGCTTTTGTTATTTAAGCATCTGGGGCAACACCGCACAATTCCCGCCTTGCGGCTTAAGCACCGCTCCGGCAGCTGCG
>ERZ773245.1897-NODE-1897-length-13080-cov-2.741344_pt1 | contig 13080 bp, 8 predicted proteins | sample MGYA00580988_ERZ773245 | MGnify/ENA primary metagenome ERZ773245 (study PRJEB29015, sample SAMEA2737792) | human gut metagenome | biome: human gut; feature: human-associated habitat; material: faeces | place: China | collected 2012 ... | reverse complement strand
CGGCTAAGGACGGTTTTAAGAGTTTTCTCAGCGCTTTGAACAAAAGCGGATACACTAAGGAAGCCAAGTTTTATGAACAAAATGTCGGTGTGGACGGCGTTGATACCAAAATCAGCAAAGACGAGTTTGACATTGCCGCGCGTTCAAACTGGCTCAATATCAAGCAAACGGCAGCATTTTTAGGGATTTCATACGCAACCTTGCTCGCCATGCGCAAAGAAGACAAGGCCGACGGTATCCGCCGCATTCCCTACATCGGCGAAGGCAAAGGCTCCCGCTACTACCTTCCCCTCCTCGAAGCCTACAAAAGCAGGGATATGGATTTGGTTAATAAACTGGCAAAAGAAATCGAGGGGAAGTAGATTGTAAAATAGTAGGCGACACTCTGTTTTTGTGTTGACAGTCAAAGTTATCTCTTGAAAACCAAAGCTTTCTTTAATAATCTGACTAAAAATGAACTTAATTTCAGAGAATTAAAAATGACTGATACGCAACGAACAATCGAACAAGCGCTTTCTTTACGTGCACCGCAAAAAGAAAGCCTTGATATTTTGGTTAAAATCTTAGACAAGATCGTATTAAGCAAAGATATGTCCAATGATGAGGCGTTACGTCTTGTTCAAGAAGTTCGTCCTTCCGTTAAAGATTTTGAACGTGCATTTCCGTGTGTTTGTTTTGCGATTGCAACCGGCGTCGGTAAAACACGCCTGATGGGGGCAATGATTGCCTATTTGCATGCCGAATGCGGTATTAAAAATTTTATGGTTTTAGCACCAAACTTAACCATTTATAACAAATTGAAAACAGATTTTACACCCAATACGCCCAAATATGTCTTTCCTGGCCTGAAGGCGTTGGTTGACGTGCCGCAAATTATTACCGGTGATGATTATGATCAGGTCGGTGGTTTATTTGACAATCCAAATGATAATCGTTTGCGTATTAATATTTTTAACATTTCTAAGATTGACTCTGACAAAGATTCCCGCGGAACGCCGCGTGTCCGTCGGATGGCTGAGTATTTAGGGCAATCATATTTTGATTATCTTTCCGGGTTAAAGGATTTGGTGCTGATTATGGACGAAGCGCATCGTTACCGTGCCAATGCCGGTATGGCAGCCATTAATGAACTGCATCCGGTGTTGGGTATTGAATTAACGGCCACTGCAAAATCTACCGGAGCAAAAGGAAAACCATTCAAAAATATAGCTTACGAATATAATCTGGCTCATGCTATTGCTGATGGTTTTGTCAAAAAACCGGCTATTGTCGGACGTACGGATTTTAACAAAAATCAATATGATGAGGACACACTTGAATATCTTAAAATAAAAGACGGAATTAAAGTCCATGAAAGTGTTAAAGCCGAACTTCAGGTATATGCAGATAATAAAAAAGTACGCTTAGTTAAGCCTTTTATGATGATTATTGCCAAAGATATTGCCCACGCCGAGGCTATTGAGGCTAAAATTAAAAGCAATGACTTTGAAGGCGGACGCTACAAAGATAAGGTTATTGTCGTCAATTCCAAACAAAACGGCGAATTAAAAGACGAAGTTTTGCAACGCCTGCTGGCCATAGAGAATGCTGATGAGCCAACAGAAATCGTTATCCATGTCAATATGCTGGGCGAAGGATGGGATGTAAATAATCTGTATACGATTGTTCCTCTCCGGACGGCAGATTCCAAAATCCTGGTAGAACAATCCATCGGACGTGGTTTACGCTTACCTTACGGTGAACTGACCGGAGAAGAAGCCATTGATCGTTTGCACGTTGTTGCTCATGATAAATTTAATGACATAATTAAAGCAGCGCGTGATCAGTCCTTTGAATTTCAACAGGAGTATATTGATGGAAGCGGAAACGGCCTGGTCGGAAAGGTTGTTGCAACCAGCACCAGTAAGATTGATGAACTTATACAAAACGGCGGTATTGTTGTTACCAGGCCGCAACCGAAACAAATATCTTTACCCGTGTTTACAAATGAGAACAATAAGAAGATAACGGAAGCCGTAAGGGAGGCTATTGCCGAAACCAGCCGTTACGTCAGCAATCCGGAAGACTTAAAAAATGCCGATAACCAGAATAAAATTACGGAGGCGGCCAAGCAAAAGCTGAAAAATATTGCACTTGAGAATTCGGAGCTTTCTCTTGAACCTCTGGTAGATGTTGAACAGACAGTCAAAAATTATACGGAAAATTTTATTAAATTAACGATTAATATTCCGCGTATTATTCAAACTTATAAACAGTTGGGCAGCTTTACTTTTGATGATTTTGATATAAATACGGCTGATTTCAATGGTTACGAGCCGGAATCTCAAAAAATGATTATTCAAGAAATTATCGGTCATCATCGGGAAGAAAGGCAGGCCGAATTTTTTGACCAATACGAAGATATAACACATTATCTGCTTGTGCCGTTAATAGATGAGACTATTGTTTCTTACCAGGAAAACGCTGATTTAATTCAAAAATTGGTAAGACAAGTTATCGATTACATTACCTCATATTCAGGTTCGGAATTAAACACCCGTAAGATTTTGTTTTTTAACGGAGCAGATATAGCACATAAAATTATGTTGCAGATGAAAGCGCATGTTCGTCCGGCGCCGATGGAATTGCGCGTTCAGGTAGACAGCGATTATGGTACGCAAATTTCCGAATCCTATAAGCTGATTGCTACCGAAGGACAGGAAATTCTTGACTATCATGCATCCGTCAGTGATAAGTCCAAAATTAAAAATATGATTTTCACAGGTTTTAAGAAATGCCTGTTTGATAAGCAAAAGTTTGATTCTGGCACAGAAAAAGACCTGTCTGAAATTTTGGAAAACTCAACTGCCGTCTTAAAATGGTTTAAGCCGAATAGTGATCGCGCCAAAGAGATATTTAATATCAAATATCCTGATGACGAGCACCAGTTACACAACTATCTGCCGGACTTTATTGTAGAAACCGTAGACGCCAAGTATATGATTGAAACAAAGGCATCCGGACAGACGACGGATAAAACTGTTTTGGCCAAGAAAGCGGCGGCTTTGAAATGGTGTGAAATTGCCACGGATTTTGAGAACAAGCACAACGGTAAATCTTGGCACTATCTGCTGATACCGGATACTACCGTAACGCTTGACCGCAGTTTTGAAAAACTCGTCCGGGATTTTGAGACAAAGTGAGATGAATAAAGAAACAGCCATAAAATTATTTGAAGAACAAAAAGTCCGTGTGGAGTGGGATGAAAACCAGGAAAAATGGTATTTTTCCATTGTTGATGTTGTTGCTATACTTACGCAAAGTGTTGATGCACCTGCATACTGGCGCAAGTTAAAACAAAGGCTTAAAGATGAAGGTAATGAAACCGTGACAAATTGTCACGCTTTGAAGATGAAAGCTCCTGATGGTAAAATGCGTTTTACTGATGTCGCCGATACCGAGCAGCTTTTGCGCCTGATTCAAAGCATTCCAAGCCCAAAGGCAGAACCTTTTAAGATGTGGCTTGCCAAGGTTGGACGTGAGCGTATTGATGAAATGGAAGACCCGGAAATCGCAATCAATCGTGCTTTGGAAACATATTTGAAAAAAGGGTATTCCGAAGCTTGGGTAAATCAACGCTTAAAATCTATTGAAATCAGAAAAGGCCTGACGGATGAATGGGACAGAGGCGGTATAAAGAAAGGTTTGGAATATGCCATTTTAACCGATGAAATTACCAAAGCTTGGGCGGGGATAACAACCAAAGAGTATAAGAAGCTCAAAAATCTTAAAAAAGAAAATTTAAGAGATAATATGACTAACATGGAGTTGGTGTTAAATATGTTAGCTGAAGTTTCTGCAACAGAAATATCACAAGCACAAAACCCTAAAGGCCTAGAACAACACAAAAAAGTTGCCCGTGCCGGTGGAGAAGTAGCAAACAAAGCCAAAAAAGAACTTGAAAGCAAAACCGGTAAAAAGGTAGTAACATCAAAGAATGCTAAGAACTTGCATAAGCAAATTGAAGAAAAGAAGGATGAATAATGGATTTTGTTTGTGATATACCTTCTTGCATTGGGAATATACTAAGTTTTCTTTTTGATAAGCTTTGGTGGAAAGATTATGGAATACCGCTTATCGGAACAGTTGGGGTTCCTTTAGTCGTGTGGATACTAACTCGCTACTATGGAGCAGATAAAGCGGAAGAAAGAAAGGAAATACGGCAACTTAAAGATAATTTAGATTTTTTAACTTCCGTATCTCTAATCAGTCTAAATAGTCTTGATTTTTTGAAAAAAAGACTCAATGAAATTCATACTAAAATAACTAATATCAACAGAGAACTTAAAGATAACAGAGTACAACTGGAACAAGTCAATTTAGATGAAATATGCTATGGTTTTGTTTTTGATAATGTCTTTAATAGTATAGAACTTCCAAAATATGCAAGATGTATTGAGTGCAATCCTATATTTATGGAGAACATTATCCTTGTTAAAAGTCTACTGAGCGCAACAAAAAACTACATAGATGAGAGAAATCAAATTATTTCCTCTCTTGCCTCTTGCGAAAATGACACAGCAAGATTAAACCGTTATCAAGGATTTATAAAAAGCGAACAAGAAAATATGGATAAATTTATTTTTGATGTTCATCGGATGGTTATTCTTCTTGTGATGATAATTGAGGCTATACAAGAATTTCCTCAAAAAATAAAAAAATTAAGACTTATAAATGTAAAATTTACTGAATCTCAGATGCGTTTAATTAAAGAGGCCGAGAATGCTGCACCCAAGAAGGACGAAGACAATGACGAATGAAGAGTTAGAAAATAAAATTAAAGACAGTTTTGATTCCATTATGGATAATATCAAGGATTTGGGAGAAAAGCATAAAGATGTTCCGCAATTTCAAGGGCTTTTGATTATTCTCTTGTGCTCTGTTGCAAGTGTTTATCGAGATACTCCGATACATGTTGATGAGCGGGATATAATACCCCATAAATGGACATATTTAGTATATAAAATATCTCAACTATCAATGGAAATTCCATTACTGCCAAGTAATACTTCCAAGGCAGTAATGAGATTAGAAGATGCTTATGAATATTTGAAAGATATAGATGATCTTTTAAATGACTCTGAAAAAATATCGAAATTGTTACATGAATTAGGAACTAAAGAAAATGTGTGATTTTTTTGAAGAAATAATTTGTTCGCATAGTTTATGGGACTGGTGGAGTGATATAATAATTCCAACTGCTGGAGCCGTTGCTATTCCAGTAATGATTTGGTATTTTAGTTCTGTTAGAGCTGAAGAACAAAAAGAGTTACGTCAACTTAGAGATAAACTAAACCTTTTACTTTCACTTTGTTTAGACAGTATATTTAAGTTAATTTCATTGAGATCAACTTTATGTCAAATAAGGGAAATTGAAAAAAAAGATATTGATAAAATATATGAAGAAGACATACAAAAGATAACAAAAGTCTATATTTCACCCATTGATTTTAGTACAATTAATGTGGCTGATTATAGTTCATGCATTGCATATTCCGAAAATTATGTAATAGATTTAATAAAAATTTTATCTGCAATGAAAATTAAAGATTTCAAAATTGAACACCATAATTTTCAGATAAAATCTATTGCGGAATGTTCCGATAAGTCGCAAAAAATCCTAAAATTAAAAGAACTTATCAGTATTGAAAGGAAGGAATTTCCTCAATTTACAAAAGAAGTAGAAGAAGCAATCCTATTTATTCGAAATTTTATCAAACAAACAAAAGATCTTGAAAAGAAAATCAAAGGGTTAAAGCTTGATAATATAACATATTCGGAAGAACAATTAGCTCTATTTATAGAGTTAGAAAAGGCACAAACAAAGGAAAACAACAATGACTGAGAAATTGCAGAGATTAGAATTAACATGGCCGGGGAAGGAGGACAGATTTAACCCGGAGCCGCGGATATTGCTGGAAGATAAGGAAAAATCTTATTCCAAACCTGTCAAGCAGGTGGAGTTGGGTAAATCTGCCGTTAAGCCTACCTATGATAATATGTTGATACACGGCGATAATTTATTGGCATTAAAGGCATTGGAGCAGGATTATACCGGCAAAGTCAAATGTATCTATATAGATCCGCCATATAACACCGGCAACGCTTTTGAACATTATGATGATGGCTTGGAGCATTCTATTTGGCTTTCGTTAATGAGAGACAGATTAGAGATTTTGAAAAGATTACTTGCAGAAGATGGCGGCTCTATATGGATTTCTATTGATGCCGATGAGTGTCATTATTTGAAAATTCTTTGTGATGAAATTTTTGGTCGCCAATGTTTTGTTGATGAAGTTATCTGGCAACGAGCTTATGCACCCATTAATCTAAAAAAGACATTGTCCCGTTCACATGACACAATTTTAGTATATTGCAAAAATCCTATTGGTTTTACATTAAACAAATTACCTCGCTCGGAAGAAGCAAATGCAAGATATAAAAATCCAGATAATGATCCTAGAGGGTATTGGAAATCTAGTGATTTATCAGTAGGCCCTGCTGTCGAAAAAAATATTTATGAAATAGAAACACCTTCAGGAAGAAAATGTCTTCCTCCTAAAGGTTATTCTTGGCGTGTTTCATTCGAAAAATTAAAGGAAATGATTTTAGATAATAGGATTTGGTTTGGTCCAGATGGTTCATCAACACCATCAATAAAACGTTTTTTATCTGAAGTAAAGGAAGGTATTGTTGCGACTACGTTATGGACATATCAAGAAGTCGGACATAATCAGGATGCAAAAAAAGAAATAAAGGCCTTATTTCCCGATGAACAAAATCCGTTTGATACGCCAAAACCGGAAAGACTTATTCAACGAGTTATTACTCTTGCAACCAATCCAGGGGATTTAGTTCTTGATTCTTTCCTTGGTTCCGGTACAACGGCTGCGGTGGCGCATAAAATGGGGCGTCGGTGGATTGGTGTGGAAATGGAAAATACAGCATATACCTATTGTCACCCCCGTTTGCGTAAGGTAATTGACGGCGAAGACCAGGGCGGCATTACTAAAGCAGTTAATTGGCAGGGCGGCGGCGGATTTAAGTTTTATGAGCTGGCGTCTTCATTGATTGTTAAAGACAAATACGGACAGCAAATCATTTCGGACAAATATAATGCCGATATGCTGGCCGAGGCAATGTGTAAGATTTTGGGCTATCATTACAAACCCGATGCCGAAAAATATTGGAAACAGGGTTATTCTTCCGAAAAAAGCTTTATTTATACCACAACCATGAGTATGCAGGAAGAATCTTTAGGCAAACTTGCCGCAGAAGTCGGCGATGACAACCTTTTAATCTGTTGTAGCGCTTTTATCGGCAACAAAACCGCTTATCCGAATATCACAGTTAAGAAAATCCCCGCCGCCATCCTCAAAAAATGCGAATGGGGCCGTGAAGGCTACCCCCTAAACCTCCACAACTACCACCCAACCGACGAAGACTTTGAATTTGATGAAGGGGAAGAATAAATGGGAATACTATCAGATAATTATAAAAATCACTCAGTTCATCAAAAAATAGAAACAACACTAAAATATATTGATAACTACAAGAAACAAGAAAATCTCACAGATGCAGAACGAGATTCTTTGGAAGCATATGAACAATTGCTGAATTATGCTCAATACGTGTTAAATAACTGCATTACTCAGGTTGTTCCTATACAGTTATTATCAAATCTGCAAAACAGTATTAGTAACTTGCAGAGCTCAAATGCAGTTAATATAGAATCGACATATAATATTTATGCAAATATTACTTCTGATTTAGCCAAGATACCTGTTTATAATGACAAGAATATTGTGAAAACAGGCTTAGGAAAAATTATAGAAAATTTTAACATTGAAAAAGAAAATATAAAACAATCTATATTAACTGAATTAGAAACTTTTCAGGAAAAGCAAGACGATGAACTTCAAAAGTGGAAAGAAGAAAAAGAGGAATATAAAAAGCAATTAGAGGAGCTAAAAAATGAAAATGAAAATTTGAAAGCTAAAATGGCTGAGTTAACTCAAAATATTGATAATGAGCACGACAGGCTAACAACCACAATTTCAAATTTCAAAGCAGATTATAAAGAAACAACAGATACATTTAAAAGTGATTTTGAAGAAAAACAAGAAGAAAATCAAAGAACCTTTGAAGAAACGCAAGAAAGTATGCAAACTACTTTTAATGATTTTCATAATAAAAATAAGGAAAAAACAGATAATTTGTTAAAATATATGGAGAGCAAACAAAAGGATGTAGAGAAATTATGGGGTATTATAGGTAAAGCATCTGTATCCGGCAGTTCTCAAAGTTACGCAAATAATGCTAAAAATTTTGCACATACAATGATGGCTATTTCTTTGTTAATTATGTTAGGTGTCATTATCTTTCTAGCTGTAACATTTTATAAAGATATATCCTCTCCAAATTTTAATCCAATAAATTTATTATATAGAATACCGCTTGGTTTTACATTATTTTTGCCAGCTTGGTATTGTGCAAGTATTGCGAACAAACAACGTAATAGAGAATTTCAATTGCGTGATTTTGAAATTAAAACTGCAGGTTTAGAGCCATTTATGGAAAATATGAAAATGGTTAAGTGTAACGATTGTGGAGATACTCCTAACAAAAAAGATGAAACTAAATTAGATTTAGTAAAAGAAATCTTTACCAATGATTTAGATAAAAAGAAGGTGGATGATGGAAGTATTATTATCCCCAGAGATATGGTGGAATTGCTAAAATCATGTTTAGAATCGTTTGGAAAAATTAAAGGAAAATAAATGCGATTAGAAGAGCTTGATTTTAGCAAAAACTATAATTTTTCAGGTATTTTTTGGTTTGAAAATGAATTTGACAATAGATTTTCAGGAACACTTGAATATACACCGGAAAAGGGAATAAAATTATTATTGATATCAGCTGTTTTAAACGGAACCAGTTATTTATTATTTAGAGATTTTTGCGCTATACAGAAAATGTATGGCACGTTGCAATATGATGGAAACAGTATCAATATAACCTTATTAGATGTTATACTTGGAGAAAGGTCGAACTCTTTTAGAGAAAGTGGATATTCTCACACTTTAGAAGGTAGCGCAAGGATTTTAGTCTCAGATATTATTTCGGAAGCAAATAAAATTAAATCTTTAAATATAGAATATGACGATAGTTTTAAGAGTATATTCTTTTATCATACAGAACATGAAGAAGTTTCTGAAATTCGACCATATATGACTAAGCCGATAACAATATCTAATACAAGTATTAGCTTTGATGTTTTTTATATGCAATCAGCACTTTATGATGCAGAACAACTTGATAATTTTTTATGTGACACTTTTAAACATACAAAAAAATCACCAATGAAAGAGCTCAAAGCAATTGTATCAAAATTCCTTGAAAAACATAAGCAGGAAATAGGGATAAGAACAAAGACACGTTCCGTTGTAAAGATAAAAGAAAGATCATCAAATTTAAGAAAATATATAGAAACAGAAAATAAATGGCGTTCTTTTTTCGAGTTGATAATTGATAAACCAATAACAATAAAAAACGCATGTATTGGAATTGAAGGTATTTTAGATGATGGTAGAAAATATAGTTCACAGAAAGCTATTTTATTTCAGCAATATCCTATACCTACAAGAAAAGGGGCTAATTGGCATAAATATCATCTTCCAATTACGATTGATTCGTTTTTAGGAAAAAATGATTTATCAAAATTACAAAGTCCATATGAAAAATGGAACAAACTATACGATGATAAAAAGTGGAAGATAGTTATAAATGGTATAAAATCAATCATATATAATGATAAATTGATTGGAAATGAAGACTTTATAATTCTTATTTCGTACATTGAAACTGTATTAAATATTTTGGAATATGAAAAAAATGATATAGATCAACTTATTTCAAGTTATGCAGATGAAAAGTGGAAAGATGAAGTTAGTAATCTTTTAAAAAACCTCCCTAAAGAAAAAACACTTGGGCAGAAAATTAGTGAATTACGTAATTCTATTGCTCATCCTAAATCTGCAGAAAAAGAAAATGGAAAATATTTTGCTGTAATTACTGATTATATTTTAATACAGAAAATATACGGTTATCTAGTGGGACTATTTATAAAAATGGTTCTACTCCATTTATATAAATTTGATGAAACAAATTTAGCAAAATATATTGAACGTTTCATAAATACAAGAAGCGGAATTACAAGTGTAAAGTATGATAAAGACTATGCTACTTATAGAGAAAAACTTGAAAAAAGAGTAAAAAAAGAAGAAAGCTACTCCACACTCCAAGTAACATCAAACACCGGTTCAATAGTGTAATCCGGTCTGAGGCTGCGTTTTTTGCCGCCGATGAGGCGGTTGCATTTCTTTTCCAGCTCGCGTTCAATATCAAAAGTATTAAATTCATTGTCATTCATTTCTTTTTGCAGGCGTTTAATTTCTTCATCCAGAGCAAGCTTTTTCTTAAAATCTTTTTCCAGCTTAAACTGGCGTTTAAGGTTTATAATCTTGTTTTTCATTTTATCGCCCTTAAGGTGTATAGCCTGTTTTTCATCTATTAACCAACGGTTAAGTTTATCAACTTCTGAACGCAAAATATTATCAATCCGTTTCTTTTCGGACTTTTCATATTTGGCAATATCTTTTTCGTGCAATTGGCGACTTAAATCCAGGTATCCTAAGGGCTCTGCCGAGGAAACCTGCATTACATTGTCAAAAATATCTTCCGGTTTAAGGTTTAATAATCCGCCGTGTTCATCAATGACGGTTGTCAGCAAATGAAAGACCTTTTCCGGCGCATTCATCTTAAACAAAGACAACAGCAGCCGCCCGCGTTGTCCGGATTTCAGCTTTTCTCCGGGTTTTAGCCACAAATGGCAGGTTTCCGCGGTTTGCGCCAAAGCCTCGTTTAAGATAATCCGTCCGAATTCGCTGTCCGGATTATACGGCGTTGAAGAGCGCCAAACGGCTTTACGTTCTTGCGGCGATAAAAAGCGATTATTATCCCGCTTGGAAAAATCAAGTTTGAAATTGAAACTTTTTCCGAATACAATATCGGTCGGCTGATCAAAAACCTGCGCTTCAAACGGGCCGAACACATGCCGCGCCGGATTGATAAACATATCAGGATGATGCTTTTTAAGCATAATAACTGATAAATCCCAAAAAATCTGCTTACGGCGCTCCAAATAATCTTCTATCCGCTGTTTCATAACCTGCAGCTTTTCTTGCGTCGTCGGATTCAGGTTTTCCAAAACCAGCTGGCGTGTTTCTTCCAACTTGGCGTCTCTTTGAACACTTAAACTTGCCTGCAGCTCATCAAAAGCACGGTTAATTTCTTCCGTCGTGCGGCACAATTCAAAAATAGAAGCTACGGCGCGTTCAAAATCCACACCGTCCGATAAAGAGCCCAAAATTTCATCGCTGGCGCCGAAAACACCGTCAAACAATTTGAATTTATGTTGCAAAATCTCATAAAGACGGATGTCTGCCACATTTTCCTTGTTTATAAAGTTGATAATCACAACATCGCACTTTTGCCCGTAACGGTGGATTCGCCCGATTCTTTGTTCTACCCGCTGCGGATTCCACGGCAAATCATAATTGACCAGCAATGAACAAAATTGCAAATTCAAACCTTCGGCCGCGGCTTCGGTGGCAATCATAATTTCAGCATTTTCCTTGAATTTGGTCACCAGAGCCTTTTTCATATCGTTGGTGCGGGAACCTGTCAGTTCGGAAGAGTGATTTTCAACAAAATCATTGTAAACCTGATTGCAGAGCGGGGAATTGTTTTGCCCGTTAAAAGTTACGATTTTATCCTTAAAGCCATGCGCAGACAGATAATCAAACAGATAATTCAGAGTACGGTTGCTTTCCGTAAAAATTATTGCTTTTCTTTGTCCACCCTTTTCTTTTATTTTTGTAAATCCCTGATTGATGGCATCTATCAGCTTTTCGGTTTTGCCGTCTACCTTAATTTGCGAGGCTTTGTCAATCAGAGCCTGCAAAAAAGCTTTTTCGGCACAAATTTCTTGCGACGTAAATTTTTCTTTAATTTTTTGTGAATCGTTAAAATCCTCTAGAGAATCTGTGTATTCTTCCAATAAGTCTTCATCAATTATAAATGGTTTCAATTCATTGAGATCGCCACAGGATTTTTCAATATAACATAATCGCTCCATCAGCCTTTCTAAAGTCCCTTTAACGGCAGCTGTTGACGAGCTCATCAATTTTCGTATCATAAGCACAATCAATGTACGGTAACGCGTTGTAATGGCTATTTTTGAAATATCCTGAATATAGGCTGAAACCGCATTATAAAGTTCTGTTTCTTCCGGCGTCGGGTTAAAGGCAACTGTCATGGCCTCGCGATTGGTATATTTTATATATTCCAAAACATCTTTACGCAACGTGCGATGCAGCACACATTCCAGCCTTCTTCTTAATTCTGCATGATGCTGCTCGGAATACAAATAATTTTCCATAAAAGAATATTCATTTCCTAAAATTCTCGGATCTATAATCGTAACCAATGAAAATATATCCATTAAAGAATTTTGAATAGGCGTTGCCGTCAACAGAAGTTTCTTTTTGCCATAAAAGGCTTCATTGATACCATCAGCTATTTTGGTTTTGCCTCTATAAAAATTACGAAGTTTATGCGCCTCATCCAACACAACCAGATCAAAATTATGCTGTTTCATAGTATTTTTAAGCTGTACGGCACAGTTATATGAACAAATGGTTATACCTTTGAATGATAAAGGATTGTCTTTTTCAGCTTTTAGAGCATCATTGTAGATTTTCATATCAATAATTTGAGCCGGCAAACCAAACTTTTCCTGCATTTCTGTTTGCCATTGTTGGCAAAGACTGGCCGGAGCGACCACCAAAATAGAAGTTTGCCCGCGCGAAAAATATTCGGAAATAACTATGCCGGCCTCAATCGTTTTACCAAGACCGACTTCGTCAGCCAAGATAACCCCTTGGGATAAAGGAGATTTCAAAGCAAAAAGTGCTGCTT
>ERZ773245.1889-NODE-1889-length-13104-cov-13.066289_pt1 | contig 13104 bp, 12 predicted proteins | sample MGYA00580988_ERZ773245 | MGnify/ENA primary metagenome ERZ773245 (study PRJEB29015, sample SAMEA2737792) | human gut metagenome | biome: human gut; feature: human-associated habitat; material: faeces | place: China | collected 2012 ... | reverse complement strand
ATATCGGCGCTGATCTCGCCGGTGAAGGCACCGGACTTCTCAAAGTGGACATTCTCAGCACCCACATGGATGTTGGTGCCCTTGGTCTTTTCCACAGCGGTGACCAGATCGGTGTAGGGGGTGCAGATAACGACCTCACAGGAAGCATCCTTGACGGCGGGGATCAGCTCATCCACCAGCTTGGCTGCCTCAGTGGCGGTCTTGTTCATCTTCCAGTTGCCTGCAATGATTGCCTTACGCTTTGCCTTATCCATTCTTACGATCTCCTTATCAAAATATCTCTCCGCCGCCTTCGGTGCCGCCTCTCCCGGCAGGAGAGGCAGGATAAACGACATCTCCTGCCTCCCGGATGGGGGCTGGCGAACGTCGGCAAGGCTGAGAGATCTTATTACCCAAAATAAAAAGTGCGGCGGCGTATATGCCGCCGCACCTCAGTGATGCTGGTTCAGATGCTTATGCGTTCTGGATCACAGCGATACCGGGCAGCTCCTTGCCCTCCAGATACTCCAGAGAAGCGCCGCCGCCGGTAGAGATGTGGGTCATCTTGTCGCCCAGGCCCATCTGCTGCACAGCTGCTGCGCTGTCGCCGCCGCCGATCACGGTGGTAGCATCGCTCTCAGCCATAGCCTTGGCAACAGCCAGAGTGCCGGCTGCCAGGGTGGGGTTCTCGAACACGCCCATGGGGCCGTTCCACACCACGGTCTTGGATGCCTTGACAGCATCGGCAAACAGCTTCATGGTCTCGGGGCCGATGTCGCAGCCTTCCATGTCAGCCGGGATCGCGGTGACGGGAACAACAGTGGTCTCAACCGGAGCGTCGATGGGATCGGGGAAGTCCTTGATGCAGGCTGCATCCACGGGCAGCAGCAGCTTGACGCCCTTCTCCTTGGCCTTAGCCATCATTTCCTTGCAGTAGTCCAGCTTGGTGTCGTCGCACAGGCTCTTGCCGACTTCGTAGCCCTGAGCCTTGACGAAGGTGTAAGCCATGCCGCCGCCGATGATCAGGGTATCGACCTTCTCCAGCAGGTTGGAGATGACGTTCAGCTTATCAGCGACCTTAGCACCGCCCAGAATAGCGGTGAAGGGACGGACGGGGTCGTTGACGGCGTTGCCCAGATACTTGATCTCCTTCTCCATCAGGTAGCCGACAGCGGTATCCTTGATGTAGTCGGTGACACCTGCGGTGGAGCAGTGTGCACGGTGGCAGCTGCCGAAGGCATCGTCCACATAAGCATCAGCCAGAGAAGCCAGCTCCTCGCTGAACTCGGGCATGTTCTTAGTCTCTTCCTTGCGGAAACGGGTGTTCTGCAGCAGAACGACGTCGCCGTTGTTCATGGCAGCCACAGCAGCCTTTGCGTTCTCGCCCACAACGTTGTCGTCGTCGGCAAACACAACGGTCTTGCCCAGCTTTGCGCTCAGAGCCACAGCAACGGGTGCCAGGCTGAACTTTGCCTCGGGGCCGTTCTTGGGCTTGCCCAGGTGGCTGCACAGGATGACCTTAGCGCCATCGTTGACCAGCTTCTGGATGGTGGGCAGTGCTGCGTTGATGCGGTTCTCGTTGGTGATGACACCGTCCTTCATCGGGACGTTGAAATCGCAGCGGACAAGCACCTTCTTGCCGCAGTAGTTCTGATCGTCGATCGTCTTTTTACCTAAACCCATAGTGATTATTCTCCTCTCAATTCGTTCTTCGGAATCGAATTTCGCTCACTCTCGGGGTCTTAGCCCCTATGACACTATTATAAACAAAATATGTGTGTATTGCAAGGACGGGAGATGGATAATTTATTAACAAACTTTTCCCGTGATATTCGGGAATTGTGTCTATTTTGACAGTAGTCCGGCCCGGCTGCCAAAATGCCGCAGGCGGTCTCCCCTCCTGCGGCGCTTAAAACGATTCACTTTAATCCCGACGGAACAGGTCGCGGGTGTAGACTTTGTCCTGTACATCATCCAGACAGCTGTCGTAGCGGTTGGCGATGATGGCCTGGCTGCGCTTTTTGAAAACGTCCAGATCGTTCACCACTTCGCTGCCGAAGAAAGTAGTGCCATTCTCCAAAGTCGGCTCATAGATGATAACTGTCGCGCCCTTGGCCTTGATACGCTTCATGACGCCCTGGATGGAAGACTGGCGGAAGTTGTCGGAGTTGGACTTCATAGTCAGACGGTACACACCAATAACACATGGCTTCTCCTGTGACTTGTCGTATTCATTGTCCTCGCCGTAGCCGTAGTACCCTGCCATCTGGAGTACACGGTCAGCAATGAAGTCCTTGCGGGTACGGTTGGATTCCACAATGGCTTCAATCAGGTTTTCAGGCACATCAGCGTAGTTAGCCAGAAGTTGCTTGGTGTCCTTCGGCAGGCAGTAGCCGCCATAACCAAAGCTGGGGTTATTGTAGTGGCTACCAATGCGGGGATCCAGGCAGACACCTTCGATAATCTGCTGGGTGTTCAGTCCCTTCATCTCTGCATAGGTGTCCAGTTCGTTGAAATAGCTGACACGCAAAGCCAAGTAGGTGTTAGCAAACAGCTTGACGGCCTCTGCCTCAGTAAAGCCCATAATGAGGGTGTCAATGTTCTCCTTGATTGCGCCTTCCTGCAGCAGACCTGCAAAGGTGTTGGCTGCCTTCACGAGACGAGCATTCTTCACATCGGTGCCGACAATGATACGGCTCGGGTAGAGGTTGTCATAGAGAGCCTTGGATTCACGCAGAAATTCCGGGCTGAAGATGATATTGTCGCAATGGTATTTCTCACGCACAGATGCCGTGAAGCCAACCGGAATCGTGGATTTGATGACCATGATAGCATCCGGATTATACTGGATAACCAGCTTGATAACGGCTTCGACAGCAGAGGTGTCGAAGAAGTTTTTCTTGCTGTCGTAGTTTGTAGGAGCCGCAATGACAACAAAGTCTGCGTCCTTGTAGGCAGCTTCAGCATCAAGAGTAGCAACGAGATTCAGATCTTTCTCTGCGAGATACTTTTCGATGTACTCGTCCTGAATCGGAGACTTCTTGTGATTGATAAGGTCAACTTTTTCCGGGATAACATCCACTGCCATGACCTCATGATGCTGCGATAGCAACGTAGCAATGGACAAACCGACATAGCCGGTACCAGCAACTGCAATTTTCATAGTCTTTCTCCTAAAATCACTCGGGTAACTTCAGCAACTCTCCAAGAATCGTGTCCGTATCTTTAATTGCTCCAGGAGCCCTGAATTTGAAATCCGTATCCATTCCTGCTGCCGGCGTGAACGTCAATTCACCAAAGTAGATTTTGTTCCTTACAATATACAAATCCACCCGAACAAACGGAAATTCTTTTGCCAGCAGCTCGGCGATTTCAAACGCCTCGTCCATACTTTCAGGCTTTTCAATCTCAAAATCCGGATACTTGAATACCTCCTCAGTATAAGGAAGCTTATTCCATTTTCTGTCCATAAAAAAGAACTTCGGATGATGTATTCCATCTCGTTCTTCGCAAACCATAACAGAAGTCGCTTTTCCGTTCATACAGTAGAATTTGTAATCTACCGGCAGGCTGCCATCATCTCCACCTAGATATTTCTCAATCAGAATACAAGGTTTAACATCCTTGTATTGCATTTCGGACCATCCTAGCCAGTAATTATTCTTAAGCCACTTTCTCATAGTATTTTTAGTGGCTTCAATATCGAGTTTTGACTTATCCTGTACAATTATATTGCAAGCACAACCGACATTTAATTTAATCGCAAACCGATCCGGAAGGGTAGAAAAATCAATGGAATCAACATCCTCGTATGACGCTATCAATTCATTCAGCAAGTACCCATAGCCGTGTTGCTCAAGATAATCTCTAACCCTTAGTTTATCTGCGCACTGCTTTACTGTTTCATTATTCCAGTAGGTATTGAATTTCAGCCAAAGAACTTTTTCATTAAAAGTTGTAGGCTGGGTCAAATCCAGCTTTCTTCCAAACTTCACACGGTACGTTACCGCTGTGTTTAGTTTTGGTGAAATCAAAGTCAGTGTACTTCTAAAGGCCCCCTGCAAAGCCCGTTTTAGGGATTTCATATCATCTCTCCTTTTTCAGCTTTTCCCTGACATCTTCCAAAATTGTTTGTGTTAAATCACCAAACAAAGGACCATTATTCATCTGGTAAATCATTACATCAGGGTAATTCAAATTATATTCAATCAAAATCGGTTCGCGATTTTCATCAACTGCAAAGTCCCACGAAATTATGCCAAAGCGAGACAGCATCTTATGCGCTTTCTTTATTTGACTGCAAATCTCGTCATGTCCGCAAAGAACTACATCCTCGAACATTCGACCGCTCGCCGTGGATGTTCTTCGTTCTCCATAAATATTGTACCCTTCCTTATTAAGTTGCCCGTTTAACCCGATTCCAACCGTGTATCCTTTTCCTGTTGACGCTGTATCAGTGTGAGAACCTGGAGCACCGACCCTCAATATAGAAGTAAGAATATGCACTTCACCATTAAAGAACATACTAATTATTTTTTCGGTATTCACGGAACTCGGGTTAAACTCCTTATACTGTGGATGTTGTGTGATACATTTCTGAATAATGTAGTCCTTTTTATAGACATCCAAAATAGCTGTATTGAATCCGCCGGCTTTAACTAATTGAACGCCCATACCCCCCCGTTTCTCTTGAGGGCTTGATAATTAAATCGCAATCAAGATTATTCAGATACCTTACAGCTTCATCTGTAGAAAGTACATCATCGGACTCGTCAAAAAAAACACCATTTGTATTTATTAAGACATTAGAAACCATACGAATGCCCGGAAGCATTCGGCTCATTATAGACTTATCCTCAAGGTCAACCGAGCCTCTCGTATACAAGGGCTCAATAGTACAGTGATAAAAATTTTCCGGAATATAATTTACGAACTGTCTCCCAGTCACTGCATAAAGATACTCATGCCATCGCGTGTCAACACCATGAAATCCAAATCCATTATAAAAATCATTAATTTGCTTCAACTGGCTAGAATCCAGGGATTTCACTTCAACGGGTGACTTTTCCCTAACGTTTTCCAATTCTCTTTTAAAATGAAGATCTAACCGTTTCATTTTAATATCTATCTGAAACTTTTCAATAGCCCTTTTCATCTTGCTCATTTTCTTATCGCACCTTTCTTGCTTAACGAAATAAGGATGCTCCCAAAAACTGATTTTTCCTTAACTTTCAACCACACAGTCAGACAGAGTAGAGAGTAAACACCCCCTCCTATCATTATCATAAGAATAAGCCGAATGAACGATCGTTCAATATGAGTGTATGAATCAAAAAATCGAACAGCAATAAACATGATTAGTCCCAAAAGCAAGTAATAGCTATATCTTGAGAACATCCGAAAGAAACGAATTTCCTTTTTTGCACAATGTGCTGAAATAATAAGCACCGACAATTCTGCCATCAGCGTTCCCAACGTTGCTCCTACAGACCCCAATTGTGGAATAAGCAAACCATTGCAGATTAAATTAACTATAGCGCCCCCGGTAACTGCCAATGTGTATTGATTATCGCACTTCGCAGGAATTAAATACTGCTGATTAACTATATTACTTAGTGACTTTACAAATAGAACTGGTACAAACAATACAAGCAGATCAACACATTTCTCGTACCCATCACCAAAAAAAAGTGGAACAAACTCACGAGCTATTGCTGCTATACCAAACCCTACTGCACATGACATACAAATGCTTAATTCAGTAGACTTACTTAATAATTTTTCGGTTTTTTCCTTCGATTCACCTACTATGCTCGATATGCGTGGCAGCATAACAGTTCCTATCGCTGTTATCAATCCAAGGGGGATATATATAATTTTATCTGCTGCATAATAGTAACCAACTTCCGCTTCTGTACTTAGCAGATCAAGCATTGTTTTGTCCATAAAATGATATATGCTTAACGCTATCATCGGAATAAAAAGTCGAACAATCGGCCAAAGGTGCTTTTTTAATTGTGCAAATCGCACCTTCTGGAAGTCCGCATACTTTCCAATTTTAGTCCACAGTAACAACTGGCTTATTGCTGTGCTTCCTGCCATAATGAATGCATAAAAGCATAAATCCGATGGTTTACGAATGAAAAATATAATGCAGCATACTGTAGCAACTTTTACTATGAAATTTCTTGTTACAGTCGTCTTAAAGTCCTCAACTCCAAAAAACAACCAGTTAATGTCAAACAGGCATGATATCACCCATAGGCCTTGGATCATCATGATTGTAACTCTTGTAGAAGCCCAAAAAAACGCACTCAGATAGTAAATCACTAAGGAAACAATTGATGCGGTACATTGAACGGCGTATATTTCCCAAAACATCACCGACCGTTCATTTCTTGTTTGAGTATTCGCTATACTTCTTTGACCATAATACTCAATACCAAGCATTGCGAACAGCATAAAATAGTTCGCATATGCTTGTGTTGCTGAATAAACGCCTATTTTTTCCGCTCCAAGTGCTCTTGAAATGATAGGAGATGTTATCAACGGTGTAATTATTGTCAAGATTCTATAGGACATTTGAAGTCCAATATTTTTTTTTAAGCTACTCATTGCTTATTTCTCCAACGCCCTTCGGTATCTTCTCGGTTTTATTGTCAGCAAATGTCACACTGAGAAACCAGAACATAAAAGAACTTACACCCGGTCCAAATGGGGGGTAACCTTCCAAGGCTGATTCTATAAAATAAAACATGGTGAGGCACATGAGGAATGCATCCAAGTTCAAACCAGACCTAACTTTGAAATTGGATACGGCTCTAGTAATCCACACCGACTCTACAAGAACAAATCCAAGGATTCCAATTTCCGCTAGTACCGAGATATACGAGCAGTCAACATAATAACGTCCGCATCCCAAAAAGGGATTTTTAGCAAATGCTGCAAGAGCTCGATCCCATCCGTCTAATCTGCCACTTGAAAAAGTATTGATATCTGCCCCAGCATATTTCGTAAGAAGTAACGCTTGATCAATGAATCTTCTTGTCACTGAGTTATTCCACAAAAAGAGAACAATGATTAGGGTAAGGAAACTCCAACGAACTTTATATTTTGATTTCAAGAGAATATAACAAACCAACACGATTGCCAATGCCAGTACAGCCGTTCTGCACTGACTTATGCCGCACAATAGCAGCAAATAACCGGCACAAGCGTATCCAAGTACCTTTTGCCACTTTGTGCGATATTTCAAAAGGAATAGGGTTATTAATATACCTGTTGCCCATATCTGAGCAGCGGAGTTCTTTTGCAGAAATGTATACATATTCTGTTTAAGCCAGTCATTGTACGATGAGAAATATGTTATATTGACCCAAAGTGCATATGCCATAGCACCATACAAATACGTTCTTAGTATTTTCTCATAATCAGCGTCCTGAGCAAATGGTGCAAAGTTTTCTCCAATAACTGACACAATTAATGGAATGTACATAATATGGATGTAATTTCCTTCAAGATGCCTCGAACCAAAAAGTGCCATTAATATACATCCAACAACCAGGAGTGAATAGCAGCCCAAAAAAATCTTTGTACACTTATGGATAACTATTCTACCGCGATTTCTTGCTATAAAGAAAACCGCTGTCACTATCCAAGCTATGTACATTATCGGTCTCATTAAGTTTGATATAGCCTCTATTTGAGAGAAAATCGATGTCAAGATACACAGCTGTAGCAGTTTTACGTCATAATTAGCATATCTCATAATGACCTCTTTTTAGGACAATGCTCTTTTAGCAATATTCCTATACGAAAAGACCTTCATCCCCTTTTCCATTGCAACTTCCTTCATCTTTTCATATTCATCTGGATTGTCAAGAAGCTCCTCGATCTTTTTCTGTATTTCTTCTACACAATCATTCTCCAGAAAAGCCACATTTCCACCAAGGTCGACATGATGCGTTCCAGGCCAGTCTTTTACTAGCATGGGAATTCCCTGTCCCGTCACTTGCTCCCAAAAAACTGAATGACGTCCCGGGAAAACTACCAAATCAGCGGCTGCAAAATATTTATAACTGTCTTTTGCCTGCACCCAACCAATGTATTGCACCTTTTGCCCATCTGCAAGTTCCTTAACTTTTTCTTCTAGTTCCTGCGTGACAGAGCCGAAAACCACAAGTTTTAAATTCTTTCTGTCAATATTTTGTACTGCGTTCATTAGAAGAAGTGTTTGGGTTTTCCACTTATCAATTTTTCCTCCAGTCATAACCAGAAAATCGTCATCTGCAATACCATATTTCCTGCGTATGTCTTTTCTGACTTCCTGTCTCGCTGCGGATTCAACTTCTTCGTCATCCGCTCCCATCACTAGAAGCTCACACTTGTTTTCAGGCAGTTTATACATTTCCTTTAGGAATTTAACCCGAACTGGAAGCACGCCATAGAATTTTTTTGTATACGGTTCGATTTTATTTTCACACATTCTCCATATTATTTTATGAAGCACATTCTTGGATATCCAATTGGTTGCACTGTTTGAAAAATCCGCATGGTTGTCCACATAAATCACGACCTTCGGATTCTCTTTTGCGTATCTTGCGACCTGATCGATATCAAGGAACTGACCTCCGTGGATAAAAAGAATGTCAGGTTTAGCTCTTCTTATTGCCTCATAGCATCCCTGATATCGTTTCAACTTCTTCCAAATCTTGTTATCTGTTTTATAGGGCAACCTTGTTACCTTAATATCATACTCGTTTCTATATGTACCAACATTACTTAAATAACACACTTTTCCATGTTCATCAAAACTCTGCGTAGACGCAATTACCTCAACGTCATATCCTAGTTCTTTATGAAATTTAGGAAGTAAGTTTTCTTGATATGAGTAGTTGTCCGGAAAAAAAGATGCTAGACAGAGATGCACAATCTTCATAAACTGATGGAACCTCCTTTTATTTTACAAAAAAGTTCTTCGGGGGATAAAAAGTACTGCCCCATCTCTTTTAATTCATCCTCCGACCAATTCCACCACTCTAATTCCAAAAGCCTGTCAATGGTTTCCTTGTTAAATCGCTTTCTTACCTCTTGCGCCGGAACACCTACTACAATTGAATAAGGCTGAACGTCCTTGGTTACAACAGCATGTGCACCTATAACAGCTCCTGTTCCAATCGTAGTTCCAGCTTTGATGTAAACACCATCTCCAATCCAGACATCGTTACCTATACATACAGGCTTTGATGGCGTATACTGAATATTTGAAAAATTATGGTGCAAAAAATTTCTACCGTTTAGAAATACCGGAGAAGTAGAAACTGTATCGAGTGGATGCATCCCACCGCCAATACTACATCTATTTCCTATTGAGCAAAACTGACCAATTTGCGCATCTGTTATTGTCGTTCTTGCACCAACATATGAATATCTGCCCATTTTAACTTTTGACAATGCGCTCTCATAATTCACATTGCAGGTCTTATCCAGCTCACATTTATCAAATGACGGTATTCTCAATTTGGCTAGTATTTTTGCTATGTACTTTGATTTTATCATCTTCTGAACCCACCTGCTAACTAAGCATTTAGCCCTTCCGCCAAACCATCTTATTAACCACGTTTACATAACCCTGAATGATGCGAACCACCTTCATGGACACAGTCTCGTCCACATAGTCAGGACAAGGTTTGCCCAGAACGCCCTTCTGCTTCATCTCGATTGCCATATCGGTGGCGTTGAGCAACTCCCGGGTGGTAATACCAGCCAGAATGAAGTCGCCGGCTTCCAGTGCCTCAGGGCGTTCCGTACTGGTACGGATGCACACGGCGGCAATGGGATGACCGATGGACAGATAAAAGCTGCTCTCCTCAGGCAGAGTACCGGAGTCGGAGACGATTGCCAGAGCATTCATTTGCAGCTTGTTGTAGTCGTTGAAGCCCAGCGGCTCGTTGACACGGACACGAGGATCCAGCTGGAAGCCGCTCTTTTCCAGACGGTGCTTGCTGCGAGGATGGCAGGAGTAGAGAATGGGCATATCGTACTTTTCTGCCAGTGCGTTGATGGCGGTGAACAGGCTCAGGAAGTTCTTTTCGGAGTCGATGTTCTCCTCCCGGTGGGCGGACAGCAGAATGTACTTGTCCTTTTCCAGCCCCAGACGCTCCAGCACATCGCTTTTCTGGATTTTCTCCAGATTCATGTGCAGCACTTCTGCCATGGGAGAACCGGTCTGGTAGGTGCGCTCCTTGGGCAGCCCTGTATCCGCCAGATACTTACGGGCAAACTCTGAATAGCACAGGTTCACGTCAGAGATTACGTCCACGATACGGCGGTTGGTTTCCTCGGGCAGGCACTCGTCCTTGCAGCGGTTGCCCGCCTCCATGTGAAACAGCGGGATGTGCAGCCGCTTTGCACTGATGGCGGACAGGCAGGAGTTGGTATCGCCCAGCACCAGATAACCCTCCGGCTGCAACTCGGACAGAAGCTCATAGCTGCGTCCCAGAATGTTGCCGCAGGTCACACCCAGATTCTCGCCAACCACCGGAACCAGAATGTCAGGTCCGTATTCCCCGAAGGTGTTCTTCAGTTCAAAGTCTTCCCAGAAAACGGTGGAAAGATTTCTGTCCCAGTTCTGATTGTAATAGACCACGCAGCAGTCAAAATATTCCCGGCAGCGCTTGATAACGGCAGCCAGCCGAATAATCTCCGGACGGGTGCCGCAGCCAATCATGACCTTGGTGCGACCGTCGTTTTTCCATGTAAAGTTGTGTTCCATATCATTCTCCTATTGACAACCAGTATCTTCTTTTACACCGGCTCAAAGAAAGTGTCCGGATGGTTCGGGTTGAAAATCTCGTTGCAGGTCATCACCGTCACCAGATTCTCCGTCTCCGACAGGTTGATAATGTTGTGAGTCCAGCCGGGAATCATGTGGACAGCCTCAATCTTATCCCCGGAAACCTCAAACTCCACCATTTCTCCGGTGTTGATGTTCCGTTCCTGAATCAAGCCGTGACCAGCCACCACGATGAACAGCTCCCACTTGGAGTTGTGCCAGTGCTGCCCCTTGGTGATACTCGGACGGCTGATGTTGATGCTCACCTGTCCGCTATCGGCGGTGTGTACCAGCTCGGTGAAAGAACCACGGTTGTCCACGTTCATCTTCAGGGCATACTTAAACTTGTCCGTTGGCAGATAGGTCAGGTACAGAGAATACAGCTTCTTGGCAAAAGAGCCGTCCGGCATTTTCGGCATCATGAGCGTAGTCGGCTGTGCCTTGAACTCTTGCAGCAAGTCCACAATTTCTCCCAGCGTGACCTTGTGGGTCACGGGAACACAGCAGTAGCGACCGTCTGCTTTCAGAACAGTCTCTACACCGTCAAACTCACAGTGCTGCTCCTTGCCTTCCATCAAGTCAAACATCCCTTCTACCAAGTCGTCGATGTACAGCAGCTCCAACTCAGTGCTGCGGTCATTGACGGTGAAAGGTTCGTCATTGGCAACCGCCCAGCAGAAGGTGCTGACGGCACTGTTGTACTTGGGGCGGCTATGTCCCATCAGGTTCACGAAACGGTAAACCACAACCTTAGCCCCAGTCTCCTGAGCATACTGGAAGAACAGCGCCTCGCCAGCCTTTTTGCTCCGACCGTACTCACTGTTGCCGAAGCGTCCGGCCAGGGTAGCCTGGATGGAGCTGGACAGCATAATGGTTGCCTTGTTGCCGTGCTTTTTCAGGCAGTTCAGCAAAACCGAAATTGCCCTTCATGAAATCTTCTGGGTTCTCCGGACGATTCACTCCTGCCAGATTGAACACGAAGTCCGCCTTGCGGCAGTACTCGTCCAGCTCCGCCGGGGTGGAATCCAGATCGTACTCGTAGATTTCTTTAATATCCAATGCCGGGCGAGCTTTATTTTTCCCATCCCGGATGTTTTTCAGGTTGTTGCACAGGGCGGTTCCTACCATGCCCTTGGCACCCGTGACTAGAATGTTCATTCTCTCACCTCTTAGTGTACTGCGGTGCAGTCCGGAATATCTGCGCCATTCGGCACAGTTGCATTATTGCAGATGGCGCAGTTGTTGCCAATGCGGGTAAAGTTGCCCACAGTGGCACCGGTGCGAACAACGCTGTTGGTGTAAATCAGGGCGTAGTCCCCTACCGCTGCATCACAGTGGATTTCCGTTCCAGCATTCAGCAGGACACCGTTGCCAATGGATGCACCATTCTGGACGCAAGCGTTTTGCAGCACCACACAACCACATCCCAACTTAGCGTATGGACTGATGTAAGCACTCGGTGCAACGATGTTGGAGAACCCATAGCCAAGGGCTTTCGCCTTCTCATACACCTGTGCTCGGAACCGATTATTGCCGATCCCCACCACCAGCAAGCCATACTCCTTCCGCAGCTCCGGCAGATCAGCAAGACCGCCAACCACTGGAATGCCGCAAATCTCAACGCCAACAGGCTGTCCATCATCCACAAAGGCACAGTCATATTGGAGCATCGCCTGCTCCACCACTATGCGCCCAAAGCCGCCGGCACCAACCAGCAGCAACTTTTCTTTAGACATTCGGGATGCCCTTCAGTGCGTTCTGGACATATTCAGTGGTCAGGATCTTCTTAACAGTGCCTTCCACATCCAGACGGGTAGTGTTATGGCTGGTGTAGGACTCGTCTGCCATGGTATGTACCTCACCCTTCACCACAAACTTGTCATAGTTCAGGTCACGGTTATCGGCAGCAACACGGAAATAGTGACCCATATCCTCGCTGCGCAGACGCTCCTCACGGGTCATCAGGGTCTCGAACAGCTTCTCGCCGTGACGGGTGCCAATGATGTTCGTGCCGGTATCGCCGAACAATTGCTGGACAGCCTTAGCCAGATCGCCGATGGTGGAAGCATCAGACTTCTGGATGAACAAATCACCGGGATTTGCATGTTGGAAAGCGAACAAGACCAGATCCACAGCCTCGTCCAGGTTCATCAGAAAGCGGGTCATGTTGGGGTCGGTGATAGTAATGGGGTTGCCTGCCTTGATCTGGTCGATGAACAGAGGAATGACAGAGCCACGGCTGCACATGACGTTGCCGTAACGGGTGCAGCAGATGGTCGTGCCGCCACGCT
>ERZ773245.1885-NODE-1885-length-13133-cov-3.391115_pt1 | contig 13133 bp, 11 predicted proteins | sample MGYA00580988_ERZ773245 | MGnify/ENA primary metagenome ERZ773245 (study PRJEB29015, sample SAMEA2737792) | human gut metagenome | biome: human gut; feature: human-associated habitat; material: faeces | place: China | collected 2012 ... | reverse complement strand
TGATATCCGAGTTGTACGAGTCGTTGATCAGTGTACAGCCGTGGCGGCCTTCCTTCACCTCCAGACGCATGGCAATCGGCTCCAACTGCTCCATACGTTCGGCAAGCTGCTCTGCGGATATGCCCACATGCAGGGCCACAGCGGCGCAGATGATGGAGTTGGTGATCGACGCATCGTCGATGAACGGAATGGTATAGCGGTTTTCCTTACCACCCTTATATATATAATGAATCGTGGAAGAAGCGTCTTCCTTCTCGATCTTCTTGACATACATCGGTGCCTTGCTGTCCTTCAACGACCAGCACAAGCGCTCGCCCTGGTAATTGAACTCGCCTGCCACCTTATTAATAATAGCATCATCCTCGTTGTACACGACGGTCTGTGCATCGTGGAAAAGGATGAGTTTCTCACGGCACTTCTCCTCCATCGACGAGAAGTTCTCCTGATGAGCATCACCAAGATTCGTCAGCACGGCAATCGTCGGCTGGATGATGTCACGCAGCGCCAGCATCTCACCGGGCTGACTGATACCCGCCTCGAAGATACCCACCTGGGTGTTGTCGTCCATGAGCCACACCGAGAGGGGCACACCGATCTGAGAGTTATAGCTACGCGGACTGCGAGTCACATAGAGTTGGGGTGAGAGCAACTGATACAGCCACTCCTTGACCATGGTCTTGCCGTTGCTGCCCGTGATACCGATGATAGGGATGTTGAACTCGTCGCGGTGGCGCTCAGCGAGTCGCTGCAAGGCTTCGAGCGTGTTGACGACTTTCAGAAAGTTGGCATCGGGATAGTCGACAGCATAACCGGCAGGTACGTCGGTGACCACAAAGTTGCGGACACCACGGCGGTAGAGCTCTGGGATGTAGTTATGTCCATCGTTACGTGTTGACTTAAGGGCGAAGAACAAGGTCTCCTCGGGAAAACAAAGCGAACGGCTGTCTGTCAGGAGAAAGCCGACGTTGGCATCCGCACTACCATAGCGGCGTGCGCCGATGAGTGTAGTTACTTTTTCAATAGTATAAGTCATTGCAATTGCTTTTATCTACTGCAAAGATAGTGCAAACGAGTGGAATGACAAAATAAAATGGAATGAAATGGAATTTTATTTTTCATTTCCGAGTGCAGCCTATCTTTAGATAAGATAGTGCAAGATCTTCTCCGCCTCTACTCACAATGACATCAGAGCGGTCCCTACGACCGCTCTAATATCACGAAAGAGGCATCACCCACAATGGAAGTATCTGCCAACAAGCTTGGCGATCTCTTCGGGATGGAGAGCAACGTCATGGCGGAGGGAGCGGTCGTTGAAACTTCTGAGCTGCGCGATGACGCCGTCAATCATAGCCTTGGAGAAGATGCCGTATTGCTCAAAGACCGCACGCTGCTGTTCCAGACAGTCGGCGGAAGCCGCACAGCTGTCGGGCAAAGACTTCAATTCTGCGAGTTTCTGCTCATTGGCCTTGTCGTGGATATTCACAGCCACATAGGTGCGGTCCGCCATCTCTAAAGCATTTGGCATCTCCAGTCCATGAAGCAGTCCTACGCAGATGCCTGCGAGCATCTGGTAAGGATCAGCAGAGCCATCGGCAGACCGGATCTCAAAGGTCTGCTTGCCGCTTGTGTCATAGTTGCGTTCGGGCTCTTCGGGATTGGCTTTATGACACATATCCACACCGGAAGTCCAGCCGAGTGGCACACGTACGAGCACCGAGCGGTTGCGGTCGCCCCAGCATACATTCGTCGGTGCCTCCTGATGCGGAACGAGACGGAAATACGACGTAGGATTCTTGTTGCCAAAGGCAGTCAGCGCCGGAGCCACGTCGAGCAGGCCAGCGATCGCCTTGCGTGCCGTGTCGCTCAGCTTCCCGTTCTCCACGAGCACGTTCTTATCTTCCTTCCGCAACTGTATATGGAAGTGAAGTCCGCTGCCAGCCTCTCCTGTCGTGATCTTCGGCGCAAAGGTCACGTCATAACCCTCGCGGTAGCCTACATTGCGGATGATCCACTTGGCAATCAGCAACTCATCGGCAGCCTGCTCAGCAGGAACTGGCAGAAACTCGATCTCGTTCTGCTCATAGGTAAGTCCGTTCTTCGTGAAGTTACCCACCTCACTGTGTCCGTACTTGATAATACCGCCGGACTGTGCGACAAGCATCATGCAACGCGTGCGGAAGTTACCGCCCTTGGCATAAGGGGCACTCTCGTGGTAGCCGTGTTGCTCTTGTGCGGGAAAAGAGTCTACCGAAGGCTTGATGACGTAGTATTCCAGTTCCCCCATCGCCCAGAAGTCCAGTCCCTGGCGGTCACGCAGCGTGGTGATGGCCTTGCGCAGCGTATACTCCGGTGCACTCTCCAGCGGATTACCGTCCTTGTCGAAGAACGAGCAGAGCATGCAAAGTGTAGGAATCTCGGCAAAAGGATCGATGAAAGCGGTAGAGAAACGCGGCATCACATACAAGTCACTGCTCGAAGCCTGGATAAAGTCGAACAGCGAAGAGCCGTCGACACGCTCACCGCAACTAAGGATCGTGCGCAGATATGCCTCATTGGTAATCACGAAGTTTAGCGTCTTCAGCTTACCATCACCACCGGGGTACATGAAGTTCACCATCTGAATAGACTTGAACTTGATGAGTTTGATGATGTCTTCCATCGTAAAATCCTTCGGTGCCTTTTGCAGATAAGCCACCACAGGATTCATATTCATTAAGACACGTGTGTTATTCTCCATAGTCGATTTTTAATTATTGGTTATCGCTGACAAAGATAAGGTAAAGGAATGAAATCGCAAAAGAAAAAGCAAAATATCTTCTTTCTATTTTCACAAACGAGCACATCTGTGCCACGTTTTTTCTTTTAACGCGCCATCTTATTAAACGAATATAAAGAAAATAGTTCAGCAAATAAGGTTGAAGACTTACTACTTGCTATTTTTATCAAGAATTTGAGAATTAGAGAATATCCTGCCCATCATTGTGGAGTATGAAGGAATAAGAATTTAGTCACGGCAATATTCCACTGAACAATTTCAAAAGGAAACACATTTCCAAAATGCCTTTGAAGCGTCGCTTTCAAATCGACTCTTGAAACATTTCACTCCCCTCTCCTTTGGAGAGGGGTTAGGGGGTGAGGCTTGAGACCTGATTAGGAGTTAGTGGGTGAGGCTATACAAATACTTCTTAATCTCAAACGCCCACATCTTATAGCCAAAGGGTGTGAGCAGGAAACCGTCTTGCGTCAGTTCGCGTCGCATCTCATTGGTACCACGACGGACAAAGTTACGGAAGAGATTGATGTATGCGATATGATTTTTTTCGCAATAATGACGGAGGCGCACATTGAGTTGAGCCATCATCTGCATCTTGTCTTTGAGCAGTTCCTGGTTGTTCTCCCATATCGGCAAGTTGCTCTCGACAAACAGCTTCGTGCGGGGAGACGTGCGACGTATATGAGCGATCAAAGCCACACTGGCATTAAAAGCCTCGTCGACCGTCTTTCCCTCGATGATGTCCTGTCCGCCCGTCATCAGAAAGATAGCTTTCGGGCGTCCTTTCAAGACAGAGCCAATGCGACGATACATCCCTTCCGCATCATCTCCTGCAATGCCACGGTTGCGCACATGACGCCAGGACAACAGCACACTCCAGTCACCGGCATACTCGGTCAAAGCGTTGCCAAGCATCACGATGTCTGTGCTGTCGACGTCACGCATGGCAGCAAACTGTGCTACACGCTCCTGATAATGCTCCGACTGCGCACAAGCGGGAAGCATCAGGAAGAGAGAGAGAATGAAAAAGATGTATCGTCTCATTATTATATATAAGGTGTGTTAACCTTTCATGACCTTTAGGACACGCTCCAGATAGCGCTGCGTTCGCTTCACACTATAGTGGATACCGCCATTCCACGAGCGTATCGCCTGTTCAATATTACGTAGCGGATTGTACTTCGACTGTATCAGAAGAAACATCTCCTTCGATTTCTTAACACTCAGACGGTCAGAGAGTTTATACCGTTTCTTACTTCTCCTGCTTCTGAGGATGTTGTTGCACTCAGCCACAAGCAGCGGTGTGATCTGCATAGCTCCCACCGAACTACCACTCTTAGCCTTGCTGTTACCACCACTCTCCACTTGAATGATTGCGTTCATCACATTTTCCCAATAATCGCTCTGTGAAGAGTCTACTGCGTCGGAATCCAGATTGTTACCCGCAAAAGCGCTGAAAGTTCCGACAAAAAGCATCGTCAAAATCAATAAAACGTTTCTCTTTATACCTTGCATAACTAACTATTTATGGAGCCCGGATCTATAAAAGACAGATCCCGGATAGGTTAAAAACAAGCGCTATCCAACTCCGTTCAACATAAGAGGAAAGCCTCCAATTAATTCTGTAGAAACTGGTTATCCTCACATTAACTTTACAAAGTTAAGACAAAAAAGTGAGATAACCAAATGAATTATAACAAATTAAGAAAAGACAACAACGGCCGCACTTCTCCCCGAAGTGCGGCCGCTTACTTTTCTTATTGGAACAAATGCAAGTCCCGGAATCCCTTCCATCTTGCATTTACAAACCTGTATAGTAAAAATGGAGCTACTATACTTAAATAATGAGTGATATTATATGAATCTATTGAATAAATGTTTGCTTAATTATTGTGGATGTATTGTTGTGAGGGCGTGTTTGGTGAAAGCATGTCATCGAAGGGACAGGCTTCGACTGTTATCTTGTTGTTGATTTCATCCAACGGCGTATATATGGGATTGCCCTGCGCGTCGTACACCGGACTGCTACCAATGCCGCCTACCGTTGCACTGATGTGATAGTGTATTCCGGCTTTGATGCTGCCTAAAGGAAGAGGAAAACACGTCGGCATCAGCATCTGTCCGACTCCATAGGGCGCAAACTGTCCCTTGACGACAAGCATGAGTGGATGGTTGCTGTCACTGTCGCATGACGGTGAGAAAAGCGGAAGATTCTTGAGGAAATGGTGTCCACTGACGGCTGTGATTCCATTGGTGCAGAGGCAACTGTGTCCTCGAAAGCCCGGCATCCCATAGTGCGACATATCGCCGTGGCAGCAATCAGCACAGACCTCACCGGACGAGAGAGCCTCCGGTACGTTGGTGAGCAGGAGGTTTTCCGGGATAAAGAGATCCCTGCCACGCTCGCCGTTGAATGACTGTAGGTCGATTTCGAAATGGTCTACCGTGATTTTAGCCAGAAGGGGGAATACGCTCACTTCGGCAGTGTACAGCAGTCCGGCGCTGTTGGCTGGTGTCAGTGTTTGGGATTCACCGAACATTGGCAAGTGTGCGTCACTCCCAAGACTGGGGGACATGCAGTTGCTCAGTGCTTCGTCGATTGTCATCTGCCGGTTGCGGAAGGCTTGTTCGTCGGTAATGCAGCCCTCATAGAAGTCTGCCGGCGCATTGCACATTACCAGTACGTGGTCGGATGCGCTCAGTTGGGAGGACATGGGAAGCCGGACCGTGTCCTGTCTGACAGCAGCAGCTTCCAGTGTCTTTACATTTTCGTTTTGCCATCGTGACCAAAGACACCGATTGTCACGCGATCCACGGGAATCTGAGCACTTAAATGGATGTGCACGTCCAAAGAACTAATTGACTTTTCTCTTATCATCGCAGCTTTTATTGAAACTGTAGGGGGAATAATTCATAATGCTGATATGTTTGTGTTATACTGATGTTTATATGTCTTTTGTGTTTGTGGGAGCCCATCCCTACTGCATTTTTTATTGCATTTGACTTTGTGGACAGAGTCAATCTCTGCCCATGTTCTATCGCAATAATTCAACAATTGAAAATGAGTTTGTAATCCAGAGTTTATGTTGTTGTCTTGTGTTCGTTGTATTGTTACTTTATATTCGTTGTGTTGTTGTCTTGTTGTGTTATGTATATCGTTGTGTTGCTATGTTGCTGCGTTGCCGGCTTTTTTCTTGTTTGTTATCCTGAATGAAATCTAATCGTTCCTTAACCTGTCAGCCAACTACGCTAAAGGAGGGCCACAAGCATAAACTCGTGGCACCTTTCCATTTTTTATATTTAAATTGCAGAAAAGATCATGTTACTGCAGCTAATACCATACTGAAAATCATGTAAGAACTATAATATCCTCATTTTACGGTGCAAAGGTACTGACTATTTTCATCATACACAAATTTGATGAGGCAAAAATTATAATCCCAAAGGTATAAAAAATGTTTATTCATAAAAAATGTCCACCTTTTAGCGATTTGTTCCCTCTTGCGCATCTTATGGATACACTACTGCCCTACTCTATCAATGGAAATATGATCTATGTCTCGTCCCTCTTTGAAAGCCTCAATCGTTTGCCGATAATTTATAATGACAAAAAAAGGTCGTGAAACATGGATACTCCAGCGAGAAATAAGTGTGAAACATACTTCAGATTCAAAAAAAGTGTACTCGGGGCGACTCGAAACTGAGCTTTTATGAGAAACTATGGCGTATTGGCAATGCTGCTCGGCGAGATGGCGAGGTCATCTCACCGAGATGTCGGTGTCAAACCACTGGAATGATGATGTCATCTCGGCGTGATGACTTCTGAATGCTTTACAAAAGAGGAGAACAAAAGCAAAGGGCTTCTGTAAATAACTGATTAAGTGGTAGTTAGAAAAAGACTCAGAAATTGCCAAAATCAGAGCCAAGGACGAAAGAAAATAAAAAAAACGTCGCCACAGGCGACGTTTTTTATCATTTTTCCCAACATGCGGGATGAATGACTCTTTGCAAGTATTTACTTGATGATACCCTGCTCGACAAAGATCTGCTTGAGGATCTGCACACCGCGCTCGACTTGCTCTTTGCTGTGAGTAGCCATCAGTGCGAAGCGGACCAAAGTATCCTGCGGAGCGCATGCGGGCGGAATGACAGGGTTGATGAATACGCCACGGTCGAAAGCCAGCTTGGTGACGAGGAATGTCTTGTAGCTGTCGCGGACATACAGCGGAATGATAGGACTCTCGGTCTCGCCAATCTCGAAGCCTTCCTCACGGAAGCGTTTCAGGGCGTAATTGGTCACATTCCACAAATGCTGGATACGCTCCGGCTCCTCCTGAATGATGTGCAGCGCCTCGATGGCAGCGGCTGTTGCGGCCGGCGTGTCACTGGCGGAGAAGATATAAGTGCGGGAGGTGTGACGCAGATAGTTGATGGTGTCCCAGTCAGCAGCCACAAAGCCACCGATGGAAGCAAGACTCTTGGAGAACGTACCCATGATGACGTCTACCTCATCCTGCAGGCCAAAGTGGTGGCAGACACCGCGGCCCTGCTCACCGAAGACACCGAGACCATGAGCCTCGTCGACCATGATCGAGCAGTTGTACTTATGTTTCAGTTCCACGATCTCAGGCAGCTTGGCCAAGTCGCCTTCCATGGAGAAAACGCCATCGACGACAATCAGCTTCACAGCCTCATGAGGCAACTTCTTTAAAACGCGCTCCAAGTCCTCCATGTCGTTGTGCTTGTAGTGGAGCTGAGTGGCGAAACTCAGACGGCGTCCGTCAACGATGGAAGCATGGTCACGGTCATCGCAGATGACATAGTCACCACGACCGACCAACTGGGGAATGACACCCGCATTGACAGAGAAACCAGTGGAGAAGCACAGAGCTCCGTCTTTGTGCTCAAACTCAGCCAACTCTTTCTCCAACTGCACGTGGATGTCGAGGGTTCCATTGAGGAAACGGCTGCCTGCACAACCGGAACCATACTTAAGGAGTGCCTTCTCGGCGGCAGCGATCACACGATCGTCGCCCGTCAGACCTGTGTAGGCATTGCTTCCGAACATCAGCACCTGATGGCCTTCCATAGTCACCTCAGGGCCCTGCTTGCTTGTAATTTCACGGAAATAAGGATATACGCCTTCCTCCATGTACTTCTGAGGTACACGGTAGTTCTTGTATCTTTCTTGTAACTGTCCCATCTTTTAAATAGGTGTAGATAACACTACGTTGTTTATACTTAGGCTGCAAAGTTACAAAATTTATGGCACAATCAGCGCTTTTTGCGCAGAAATCGTCTGATTTTGCAATTTTTATTGATCTTTTCTTCTCTCATTTCATTTATATTACATAAATTTGCCCTCATGAAAAAGAAAATACTGTTCATCATCAACCCCTGTTCCGGGACGACGAGCAAACGGGTTATTCCTGAGTTCATTACTCAAAATATCAATCACGACTTGTTTGACATCGACATCCAAATGACCCAAGGTCCCGGTGACGCCACGACGATGGCCCATGCAGCCAGCGAGCGTAGCGTGGATGCTGTGGTGGCTGTTGGTGGTGACGGCACTGTGAACGAGGTGGCGCGCGGTCTGGTTCACACTCATACTGCTTTGGGCATCATCCCTTGCGGATCGGGCAACGGACTGGCCAGACACCTGCTCATACCACGTGATATCAAGAAGAGCCTTGGCATCATCAACGACTTTGTGGTTCATGATCTCGATTATTGCGTGATCAACGACATGCCGTTTTTCTGTACCTGCGGCATGGGCTTTGACGCCTTCGTCAGCCAGAAGTTCGCTGAAGCAGGCAAGCGTGGACCGGTCACTTACGTGCAGAAAGTGCTGGAGGAAGGTTTGAAATACAAGCCGGAGACCTATATATTAAAGGACGACACGGGTACGCAAAGCTATAAAGCGTTTCTGATCACCTGTGCCAACGCCTCGCAATATGGCAACAACGCCTATATTGCTCCTCAGGCATCGATGAGCGACGGACTGATGGACGTGGTGATTATGGAGCCTTTCAACGTTCTTGAGGCTCCTCAGATCGCCATCGACATGTTCAGCAAGACGCTTGACAAGAGCTCTCGCATCAAGACATTCCGCACCAAGCACCTGACGATTCACCGTCAGGTGCCGGGCGTAATTCACTTTGATGGTGATCCCGCCATGACAGGAAAGGACATAGATGTGCATGTCGAGGAAAAAGGTATCCGCATCATCGTCAATCCCAATGGCGACAAACGGTTGCGACGTCCCAACCTCTTGCAGACGAGCGCGGCTGATCTCTTCAATGACCTCTCGGGACTTCACGACGATCTCGTCAAGCAAACGCGGAGAGGTATCGCTCTGACTAAGCTGCTGCAAAAGAAATTCGGGAAGACGATCAACAACATTAAATAAATCAAGCCTCACCCCCCTTCCCCCTCTCCCAAGGAGAGGGGGAGTAGAATGCTGCAAGAGCCGTCTCTCATAAAGACTGAACCCACGTCTTTACACCTTATTAAATATAGTTGGCAATTATATATATATAGGCGAAGATCTCCTTGCGTATGGATGAGACTTCCAAATATATTTAGTGTTCACTGAAAAATTAATTTGCCATTTTTGAGTGGTAGTAGTTCCACTCTAAAATGTGTCTCAAAATCGAATAAATGGAACCAGAAACGGATTTTCTCAAAAAGTCGAAGACAAAGTTCCCTAAGGAACTTCATCACGTTCTTGACGAAATAGGTCATTCCTGTCCAGCATCTTGCCGTGTCCGGAAGCTTGGCTCTTATGTTGTCGACTCTGTATATTCTCTTGCCGGTGCCGAAAGAGCATTCGACTTCGTTTCTGTCCCCGATGACCTTCTCCATCTTCCTGTAGTATTCAGGAGGCCTTTCTTTCTTCGGCGGTCTGCCGAGCGGCTTGCTGTATGTGTTTATCTCATATTCCTTCAGAAGTTTCCTGTTGTCGGTGTTCATGTATATCTTGTCGGCAAGAATGGTTGCCGGAAGGTATCCGAAACGTTCCTCGAACAGTTTGATGTGCAGTGCCATGTCGGAGCACTCGTTGTAGGCATCCCAGCTGTAGTGGTCGATAAAGGTATATCCCTCATAGATGCTCGCGCCTATCTTGGCTCCGAACTCTGTCTTCGCCTTTGCCTTTCCGCGGACTATCGGCCTTATGTGCGGCTGGAAGATGCTGACGATGCGGTTTGCACACGTATGGGTGCGGTTTGCAAGCATCTCAGACTGCTGCTGGTACATGCCGAAAGTGGCATTGAGGATGCGCTGATCACTGTTCGAAAGAAGAGCCTTGCTGCCCTTGTGGTCAACGAACACACCCACGATGAGCCTCAGCTCCTTGCCAAGGCAGGGCAGCATGTAGGAAAGGATCTGGCGGACGAGCCTGCCTCCTCTCTTCTTCATCTTAACAAGCAGGAGATATGCACGCCGTGCGTCCTTATAAGCCGTATGTGGCTTGCAGATGTGCAGCGCTTTGCAGACCTCCCCTATGTACTTGTCCACGACCCTGCAACCGTCATTGACAATGTCGACGTCGACAGGATAACGCACCTCCGCATTGGCGCAAGTGGCATCCATCTTAAGCACTCCCTTGTGCTTGCGGCCTTTGGAGTCGGTGAACTCCTTCGCGAACTCATCTTCCTTCTTATTCTGTGCGGCTTCTTCCTTAGAACAGCCCTGGCCTCCCTGCCGTCCATGCTCATTCTCGTTCCTTGCCGCTGCCTCAGCCTTGCGACGGCGTTCCTCCTCAAGGAGCCGGACGGTCATGTCGTTTATCTCCTTTTCAGTGATACGGTTGCGGACCGCCACGAACAGGGAAGGGTCGAATATTGGCCGGTCCGTCAATTCTGTCAGGCCGCACAGGTACTGCATATACGGGTTCTCGCGGATTATCTGTATCGTCTCCTCGTCAGAGAGGCTAAGCTTGTGCTTGACAATCATTGCGCCGATTACCATACGGGCAGGCTTGTTGCCGGCACCTTTGAGGTTGTTGTGCAGACGGGAGTTGTATATCTTCTCCAACTCCGCCCAAGGAAGAGTGTCGCCAAGTACAACCCAGCGGTTGTGCTTGTCCAAATCGTCAAAGGACGACCTGAACAAATCCAGCGTCAGTTGCTTGTTCTTGTTTTGCGATGTATACTTCATTCTCTTCTCTTATTAACACTACAAAGGTACAAATTTTATGTTAAAACACCAAACAAATACACAACTAATTTACTGTAAATCAATGAATTATAATTTATTCAGTAAACACTAATTACTTGTCCTTCTTCATCTGTGAGCGTTGGTTGTCTGCCCACTCCTTTGCTCTGGCTTTTATCTGCTCCACTTCTCCGTTTCCCAGAAAGGAGATTGCCCCTGTAACTGTTGTAGGTCCTTGTTTTTTCTCCCTTTCTGTAGGGGTCACATCCTTGAAGCCTATTTCTCTGATAAGTTCTTTTTGTCTCTTGTCTATATAATCCTTTAAGTCTTCCATCTTTATTGTTATTAAATTTATTGGCAAATACTCTTTTTATCGCCATAGAACTTTACTCAGTCCTTGAGAGAATAAGTAACTGTGGTGACGACGCGGACACGTTTTATGTACGGTGTGTTGGCATCACGGTCCTCGATTGAGAACTCGCCCTGGTTGGCGCTGACAATCTTGTTGAGTGTTGAGTTGCTGTTTTTGGCGAATTGCTTTGCCGTCTGCTCGGCATTCTCGATTGCCTCGGTCATCATCTCCGGTTTCATCTTCTTGAATGAGACATACTCATAGTTTGTCTGCTGGTCGTAATCGGCAGCGACGATGGCAACGCCTTGTTTGAGCAGTTCACCCTGTCGTGCGATAATACTGCGGACAAGGTCGACGTTACTGGACGTTACGGTGATGACGAGCGTGATATTGTAACGGTATGCGTGGTTCATGGAATTGTACTGGTCGGCTGACATGTCGACGACTTTTGGTGCTCCGACACTGATCTCGTTTTCCTTGATGCCGTTCTTCAAGAGGAATGCCTTGATGGTATTCTGCTTCTTGGCTATGCGGTCGTAAAGTTCCGGCAGGTTGTCGCCAAGCTCCTTCGATACGATAGGCCACGTAACCTTGTCTGCCTTGACCTCCTTCTCTGCCAGTCCTTTCACTGTAACCTTGCGGTCTTTCTCTGTAAAGTTGTCCATACCTGCCTTGAGGCTGAAACCGAGGATGATGATTCCAATTGCAATAATGGCTGAAGCCACAATCTTTGTTCTGTCCATAGTTTTTTGAGGTTTAAAGTTACTGGCTGCAAATATATGAAGGAAGTTTGATATTTCCAAATGTTCCGTAGATATTTTCTTTGTGTGAGCTTAAGCTTAGATTATTTATTGCAATTCCTTTTAAAGCCATTACTGATAGTCCGTTCTGCAGTGTTCATACTTTATCATTAAGCTCTGTACAAAGTTACTACAAATATTTTGTATTGTGGTAGTTTTATATATTTTCCCCTATATAAAAAGAATATAAATTATTGAAAATTTGACTTAGAAAGGAAGATTTAGCTCTCTATAATAACTTTTCTGGGTGTTCCAGTTCATCTACAAGTAGGTCGACAGTTGTGCATGGCTTATGCTTGGCATAGTCATTACCACTGTAACGCTTTCGTAGGTTTTGTGCGTGCGCATTTCTTAGCAAATGTCTCGTTCATTCAGTTCTGTCTTCTCTCCTTCACGGACTATAAGGAACCTGACCTTTTTATGTCTGGTTCCAACAGGACGGCTGGCTGAAGCTTTCGGAGAGCCTATTCTCCCCTTTAACGTCTGTAGCTTATTTTTCGCCATAACTGAGTCCTCCTAAGAATGGTATTGCGCCATAGCGTCCGTTGATATAGTCTTTCTCGAAGCTGCTGTCATTACGAACCTTTCGCCCGTCGTTGTCGACGAACTCCACGAGGGAATACAAATCAGTTGAGTCATGCTTGTCTTTTTCCGTAAACCATATCTGATCGCGGCGAAAATACCTGACGTTAAGCAAATTTGTGTCATGCGTGTTGAATATCAGCTGGGCTCCCTTTTTATTGACTTCCGGACTCATGAACAGATGTACGATATGGCGTGTCAGAATTGGGTGGAGCTTGGCGTCAAGTTCGTCAATCATCAGAATCTTTCCGTTCAGCAGAGAGTCGAATATAGGTCCGGAGATTTCTATCATCTTCTTAGAACCCTCTGACTCCATGATGCTCTCTAGGAATTCTTCCTCTTTTACTACTTTGCCTTCGTCATTTTGAACGTTGTGTATAGTGTAAGTCTCTGGGGCCAGGTCTTGCTTAACCTCTATGAAAAGAACCAACTCATCCCATCGAATTTGTCGGAATCCGACTTGCTG
>ERZ773245.1873-NODE-1873-length-13174-cov-10.544020_pt1 | contig 13174 bp, 10 predicted proteins | sample MGYA00580988_ERZ773245 | MGnify/ENA primary metagenome ERZ773245 (study PRJEB29015, sample SAMEA2737792) | human gut metagenome | biome: human gut; feature: human-associated habitat; material: faeces | place: China | collected 2012 ... | reverse complement strand
AGCTCCACGACCTCATCAACGACAAGGCCGCCACCGACGGCGAGAAGGTTGCCGCCAACCGCCAGCTCATGCGCCTCATGCCGCAGCTCATCGAGGGCAACTATCTCATTACCATTGAGCAGCGCATCGACCGCATGGAGAAGCAACGCCGGAAGATGCACGTTGACAACCTCAGCTTCAACAGCTACTACGAGTTTGCCATCGAGCGCATCCCTCAGATTATGCGAGAGAAGAGTATCACCTTCGACATCGACAACTTCGCCGCCATCCTGGAACAGTTCTATAAAGGCGGAGAACTTGAGCACACGCTGAATAACGACGTGGATGCCAGCCTCTTTGACGAGAAGTTCATCGTCTTCGAGATTGACAAGATCAAGGACGACCCCGTACTGTTCCCCATCGTCGTGCTTATCATCATGGATGTGTTCCTTCAGAAGATGCGCATCAAGAAAGGCCGCAAGGCCCTCATCATCGAGGAAGCGTGGAAAGCCATCTCCTCACCTACCATGGCAGAGTACATCAAGTACCTCTACAAGACCGTGAGAAAGTTCCACGGCATCGCCGGCGTGGTGACCCAGGAGCTCAACGATGTTATCGACAGTCCTATCGTCAAGGAAGCCATCATCAACAACTCTGACGTAAAAATCCTTCTCGACCAGAGTAAGTTCAAGGACCGTTACGATGCCATCAGTGCCATCCTCGGACTGACGCAGGTGCAGAAACAGCAGATCTTCACCGTCAACGCCCTCAACAACCACGACGGCCGCAGCTACTTTAAGGAAGTGTGGATCTGCCGTGGCCAGTACTCCGACGTCTATGGCGTGGAGGAACCGCCAGAGTGCTACTGGGCCTACACCACGGAACGCGCTGAGAAAGAAGCCCTGAAAGTCTATGAGCGGCACTATGGAGACATCCAGACAGCCATCACGAAAATTGAGGAAGACCGCAAGAAGTTGGGCATAAAGAAGTACCTTGACTTCGCAGTCAAAGTGAACAAACAACAGAAAATCATGCCATTATGGGACAAATCAGACTGATACAGACAAAGTTCAAGGACAGCCACCGAAGTCGTTGCATAGTTACAGCGGCATTGCTTCTCCTTGCCTCCACGCAGGCTTTTGCCGGTTGGCGCCTTGTCATCGACCCCAAGACCATCGGACAGGTAACCGCCAACACCGCCGCGCAGAAGGCCATCGAGGACAAGCACAACGAGCGTCTGGACACCATCTCCGCCAAGCAGAAGAAGATATTGCAGTACACCGCCACCATGGAGGGCATCAAGGAACTCTACCATTTGACGATGACCAACGTCAAGGGCTTCGGTGAGGAGACAGCCTACTACAAGGAAATTTTTCTCCTTAGTGCCGACATCCTCACGTCCGTACCCACGGTGACAAAGTACATCTTCTCTCACCCCGTGAAGAACTACGTCCTCTGCCTGAACGAACTCTCGGATGTCGTCATCGAGACCGAAGGTCTTATCCATGACTTCATCGACGTGGTGAACAACGGCAAGGTACGCCTGCCCGACAATCCCATCATCCGCCAGAAAATCCCCGACGGCGGCGGACGCTACAACATGGGCCAGGGCGACGGCTACAATTTCATGGACCGCTACACCCGTCTGACAATGGCCAACAAGATCTACTCCCGTCTCTATGAGATGAAGTGCAAGATGGACGTGATGGTGATGATGTGCCAGTTCGGTACTTGGGGCGAGGTGTTCTTTGCCATCGACCCCGAGAGTTGGGCCAGTGTCTATCAAGCAAGTAATATGGTGGACGGGATAATTAACGACTGGAATAATCTTTGAACATAACTATGAAGTACCATAACATTATAATATGTCTTCTGACCATTGCCATCCTCTATCCCTCGAAAGCCCATGCCTTCGATTATCCCAATGACCAGCCGACCATCGAGGCACTGATCTCGCTGCACAAGCTCATCAAGAAGGAAGAGGAGAAGGCACTGGAGAAGGTGTCGGTAAGTTATGGCGAGCAGAGTCTCGTCACCAAGGGCGCGACGAAGTTCAACGACGTGCGCATGACCTTGAACTCCAAACTCAACAACGCCTACAGCTACGTCATCCTCGGCGCGGCACTCGCCTCCACGGGCACCGACCTCTATAGGCTCATTGATACCTATGCCAAGTTCACGAAAAACACGGCAAAGTACGCCTTCAAAAAGCCAGCCGTGGCATGGTACTATACCGAGGCCAACTTTGCCTGCGCGAGGGAGATTAAGAACATCAAGACTATGTATGCCACCCTTACCGCCAGCGGCCTGAACCTCATGCGTGCCAGCATGGACGAGAAACTGGAGCTTGTCAACACCCTCCACAGCTATATCTCCAACATGCTCGGCATCATCGACTCAGCCAATCTTTGGTGCAGCATCGTCGTTATGGACGGCTTCCACTACGACTACATATGGGACATTCTCAGCAGTGAGGTAAAGGATGAGATAGCGAAAAAAGTCATAGACAAGTGGTACGAGTCATAAGACCCCTCCACACAAAAGAACTTAAAATTAATAAAACGAACAAAAAAACGAAAATACCATGAGACACATACTCTCTTTTACTATGGTTTCTATAGCTCTCGCTTTCCCTATTGGGGAAGGCGGGAGCGCTTATGCCCAAAAGATAGTGCACGACAAGCAGAAGGAGAAGCAGTGGCGGAGCATGGAGACCGGTCCCTGGGACTTCGAGCCCGGCTGGTACTACTACTTCCTCCACAAGAAATACTCCGGTGCCGAGACCTATTGGAAGTGGTCCGGTTTCAAATCGGGATACCGAGTCCGTTTCAAGGAACACAAGTCAAATGTCAAGACCATCATGCCACGTCGTATCGCACAAGAGGAACTGCAAAAGGAGAAGATCAAGAAAGTCGAGGAAGAGCGTGCCAAGGTCGAGGAAATGCACGACGAAGAAGTCATCCGTGCCGCAGACCGCAACGTCGATCTCGTCTACTCCACTTTCAAGGACGACTTCAACCGTATGCAGGGAGCAATCACCGAGGGTCTTACCTTCTGCCTAACCAAGAGCAAGGGAAAGTTAGCCCCGCAGGTCAACGAACTCCAACGCCAGAACGACCTTATCTGCCAGTCCATTGCCTACACCCACAAACAAGGGCTTGGTAATGAACTGGAGAACTCCAAAAGGCAGGAAGCCTATGTGGAGTACAAGAAGCAGATGGAAGATGTCGTCTCGCGTGTTGCCCACCTTGTGGGAATGGCACAGCAATACTACTCAAGGTAAAGAAGTAAAAGGGTAAAAATCAAAGTATTATGTAGAATTAATCAAGTAGAATACTATGACAGACTTACTATTATCAAGTTCAATGTTCATCGACCAGCTGCTGACGATGGGACTCCCTGCCATAGACGAAAGTCTGATGCGACTGCTGACGGCTATGGAGACCTTCCCCAAGTCCGCCATCCTCGGCAATGCCATCAGCTTTGCCAAGATGCTCGGTCTCCTGCTCGCCCTCTGCATGGGTTCCTACGAGTGCTGGATGATGATGCTCGGCCGCCGTGGCATGGACGTGATGAAACTCGCCCGTATCATCGGCCTTTCCCTGTGCATCACCTACAGCAGCTATATCTGCGAGTCGCTCAAGATGCCCGGCAAGGGACTGGAAGAGGTTACCCGGCAGATGGCTCAGAGCAAGAATAGAGAGGTTGCCGCACTGGAGTTGAAAGTTGCCCAAAAGCAGGACGACTATCTCAAACGTCTAAGGCAGGTGCAGGACAGCATCGAGACCGCCAAGCAGGTGCAGGAGATCGGTGAGGATGCCCATTGGTGGGACAAGCTTATATACAACATGGAAAATCTCGGCTCCACCATCAACAACTACGCCCAGCGTGCCGCCGTGGCAGCCGAAACCAAGGTCAGCGAGTGGATCAACGATGTGATACGTTTCGTCGGAGAACTCATCTTCCAGATGTCCTACTACGGCATGCTCGTCGCCCAGCGCATCTTTATGACCATCATGGCCACATTTGCGCCTATCATGTTCGCCCTCAGTATCGTACCGCCATGGAGCAACGCCTGGGCACAATGGATGGGCAAGTATCTGTCGCTTTCCCTATGGGGATTTGTCGTGTATTTTTGCCTTTACTACATCGATTTCATACTGATGTACAACCTTATGGAGGACATCAAGGCCTACGATACTCTCCTAAGGGGCACTGTGAACTCATGGCAGCAGATAGGTGCGTTGGGCTTGCAGGGCATCGGTTCTAACTGTATGTACGCCATGGGCATGCTCGTGGGTGCTTACGTTCTGCGCTTCGTGCCCGAAGTAGCCTCATGGCTCATCCCCGGCGGTATCAACTCAAGTGCAGGAACAGCTTCCGGCAGTATGGCACAGACCCTCGTCTTCGGCGGTGCAAGCTATGCGATGGGTGCTGCGACCACGACGGCAGCGGCAGGAGCGGCAGTAGCCACCGGCACAGCCTCCATTATCGGTGCGGCACAGCAGTCGCACAGCGATGGCGGCAGCGGCTTCAACCAGACTGCCCGTACCATCATGGCGCAGACCGGACTTGGAGCCTCCTACAGCCGTGGTGCTGACTCAGCACGCAGTATAAATAATGTGGGCAAGTCCGACTCCAACTACAAGCCGGGAGGGGCCGAAGGGAGTTAGGAGTGAGAAGTTGGGAGTTGCCAAACCAAAGTGAGGCAGCTCCCCAACTCTACTAACTCCAACTTCCTAACTCCTTAACTGGCAAACTCCTAACTTCTAATTCCTAACTCATATAATGTTATGTTGATACAATCCTTAGAACAGAAAACCAAGCTGGCACTTACAACCGTCATCCTCACGCTGGCGGCTTGCACTGCCATCTGCATCTTCACTGTCTATCAGAGCTCAAAGCTTGTCAGTGAGGAGCGCAGCCAGATATACATCCTCGACGGCGACATCCCCTTCCTCGCCGAACGCAGCCTGCAGGAAGCCAACTTCGTGATGGAAGCCAAGGCACACATCCAGCTCTTCCACCAGTACTTCTTCAACCTGCCACCCGACAATGACTACATCAAGTGGACGCTTGGCAAGGCCCTCTACATGGCTGACGGTACGGCCATGAAGCAGAAACAGGCCATGGAAGAGAACGGCTTCTACTCCGACATTATTTCTTCCTCTGCCGTCTGCACCATCAAGTGCGACTCCATCCAGTTCAACGAGCACGAGAAGAAATTCAAATATTTTGGCACACAGCTCATCAAGCGTCGCAGTCGTGACCTCAAACGCTCCATCATTACCGTTGGCGAGATAGAGAACGTGCCTCGCACACAGAACAATCCCCACGGACTGCTCATCACCAACTGGAGAACCCTCGAAAACAAAGATTTAGACTACTAATAAATTGAAACCATGAAGATATTCAAGAAAACCAAGGCCAAGAAGGATACCAAGATAGCTGAGGGCATCAAGTCGCTGACAGACAAGTTCAAGCTCAAAGACAAGATAGCGAAAGCCAACCAATGGGCAGACAAGCATAAGAAACGAGTGTCCGTCATCACCATCAGCATGCTCATGCTCTCACTCATCATCGGCAGCTGGCTCACGCTGACCAGCACCTACAACGAGGCCGACATGATGCCCGGTCTGTCAGACGTGAAGCCCGCCTTCGACGGCATCCGCCGCATCCAGCGTCTGAAGTCCATGCAGGTGGATCAGACCGTGGGGCTCACCAACAAGGGCCAGCAGCTCAAGCACGACCTCGACTCCCTCGTCCGTCTGCCCGTAAAGAGCCACCAGGACTCTGTGGACATCGTGGTGAAGTACCGCCAGTTAGAGCTTGTGGTCAAGTACCTCGACAACAAACAATAAACTGAAAACAATAAAAAAACATATGATATGGACTTACAGAAACTCAAGCGTCTGAACCTCAGACAACCCAAGTACATTTTCCCTTTGGTCATCTTCCTGCCCCTGCTGGGGCTCATCTACTTCGGTATGGAGACCTTCAAGGGCAACGGCAAGACCGCCAAGAACGTAGTCACTGACTCCATCAACATGAGCCTCCCCGAAGCACGCAGCGAGGGCATGGACGACAAGATGACAGCCATGAACAAACGCTTTGCCGAGGGCGGAGCCTTCACCGCCGTCGATGGCATCGGTGACGACTATGAGCAGAAGGACACCACCGGCAGCGGCTACAACGACAAGGAGCGGCAGGATATCAATGCCGTCAATGCCGAGCGTCTACGTCAGATGAAAGCCGAGCAGGACCTCCGAGAGCGCCAACAGGCCAACATGAACCGCATCAATGGCTACAACAGCGGTTACAGAAACAGCGGCTATGGTAGCAGCGGACGCACCCAGCAAGACGATCTCAACGACTATGCCCGTGAACTGGAGCGCATTCAGAACCGCAGCATGGACCGCCAGCGCCAATACTATGCCGAGCAGGAACAGCGTGACAAGGAAAAGGAAGCAGAAGAAAGAAGGCAACAACAGGAGATGATTGACGCACTCACCGGCAACACGAAGAAGAAAGGCAAGAAGGAAGAGAAGACCGAGGTCGTCGAAAAGGTCAAAGAAGACAACAGCGAAAAGTTCAACACCTTGGCCAGCACCGAAAATGTCGATGAGCCGCTTATCAAGGCGATGATTGACAAGACCACCAAGGCACGTGAGGGCACACGGCTCCGTTTCAAGCTCCTCGATGACGTAACCGTCAAAGGCATCCGCCTGAAGAAAGGTTCCTATCTCTACGGCATTGTCACCGGCTTCGGACAGCAGCGTGTCATGGCGAACATCAACAGCATTCTCGTTGGCAACAAGTTCATCAAGGTCAACCTCAGCGTCTTCGACAACGACGGTATGGAAGGCTTCTATGTCCCCGAGTCCACGTTCCGTGAGATGATGAAAGATGCCGGTTCCAGTGTTGCGTCTCAGAACATCCAGTTTGACGTGAACGGCACAGGCGGCTTATCCCCGGAGATTATCGCCCTGCAAGCCCTGCAGAACATGTATCAGTCTGCCAGCTCAGCCGTGTCGAAGAACATCCGAAAGAACAAGGCCAAAATCAAGTACAACACCATTGTCTATCTTATAAACACACAGCAAGAATAAGACCTCACCTCCGGCCCCTCCCCAATAGGGAGGGGAGTAAAATGTCTCAAGCATTCAAAAAACAATTCAATAACAACAATACCAAATCCATTATGAATATGAAAACGATACTTCTTACACTCGCACTTTTACTTTCAATGACCATCCATGCCGCACAGCCCGACACGGTAAAGGTCCGTTACATTCACCGTCTCACGGAGGATGACGCCCGTATCTTCGAGAGCAACCTGCAGAAAACGGTCATCTACGTCAACGACCAGGTCACCACCCATCTCATCATGCCGGAGAACATCAAGCTCGTGGACATCTCCACCGACAAGCTCGTCGGAAACCAGTGCGCCGACAACATCGTCAGACTGAAGCCAAAGTCCACGCTGATGGACAACGAACTGGCAGGCACGGTAACGGTCATCGGTGAGCGTCATATCGCACAGTTCACCGTCTATTACACCAAAGCCCCCAAGCGTGCACACTCCGTCTATACCGTCGGACAGGACGATATTCGTGACTATACTAATCCGGAAGTGAGCATGACGCAGGGCGACATGTCGCGTCTTTGTTGGTCTATCTTCACGAGCCGTCGCAAATGCTTCCGTGTGCACAGCAAACAATACGGCATCCGTGCGCAGGTGAACAACATCTATACGGTCGGTGACTACTTCTTCATCGACTTCTCATTGCAGAATAAGAGCAATATCAAGTACGACATTGCCGAGATACGCCTGAAGCTGATGGACAAGAAGGAACTCAAAGCTACGAACTCACAGACCATCGAGCTCACGCCGGTGTATATGGTCAACCATGCTGACCACTTCACGAAGTCCTACCGCAACGTCATCGTCCTCAAGAAGCTCACCTTCCCCGAAGAGAAAAAGCTCCGTCTTGAAATCACCGAGGACCAGATCAGCGGTCGTGTCAGCTATCTCGACATCAACTACCGTGACATCCTCAATGCCGACAGCTTTGCGCCGGAGCTGCTGATAAACCTGCAATAGAAACCATCAGATTGATGCGTGGCGAACGCCGCAGTTACGCGCGATGGTCGCCACGCGTTATTATGACGACCGTCACAGATACTCGCGACGGTCGTGCCACATTGTAGCAACAGTTAACTCCTAACTCCTAATTTCTAACTTCTAACTCATTAAACTGTGGAAGAAACCCGTGAACAACAGCAGATGTACAATATGTTCCGCTCGTGCATCTATCTGATACTGATTGTTGAGATCGTGATGAACCTGCCCGTCACGACCTCCAACTCCATGATTGCTTTCGTCCTTGAGCTCTTCCATCGCTTCAAGGTCTTTGACTCCGTGGCTACCTGTAAGGTCATGGAGCTCATCTGCATCACCGTTACCTGCATCGGAACGAAAGCACGGAAGAGTCTGAAATGGAATCTGAAGACGATGGTGCTCTATCCCGTCCTCGCCGGAGCAACCATGATAATCCTGTGCTTCGTCTTCTACGGGATGCCCCTCAATGGATCCTTTGCCGGCTATCCCCTCAACCGTTGCCTCTATGTCCTTTGTTCCGTTGTCGGCACGATGCTTATCCATCAGGGCTTCGATGCCATCGCCCAGTACTTGGGCATGAAGATAGGTGACGATAAATGGAACTTCGATAACGAGTCGTTCGAGCAGAGCCGTAACAAGGAGGAAAATGAGTACAGCGTCAACATCCCCATGGTCTACTACTACAAGAAGAAGTTGAACCACGGCTGGATCAACATCATCAACCCCTTCCGTGCGACCATTGTCTTGGGTACGCCCGGCTCGGGTAAGTCCTTCGGTATCATCGACCCGTTCATCCGCCAGCACAGTGCCAAGGGCTTTGCCATGATGGTCTATGACTATAAGTTTCCGGCACTGGCAAGAAATCTCTTCTATCAGTACTGCAAGAACCGAAAGCAGGGCACGCTGCCCAGGAACTGCGGCTTCCGTATCGTCAACTTCACTGACGTGGAGTACTCTAATCGAGTGAACCCTATCCAAAGGAAGTATATCCCAGACCTTGCAGCCGCCTCTGAGACAGCAGCAACGCTTCTATCATCCCTCAACAAAGGCGGTGGCGAGAAGAAGGGCGGCAGTGAGGCTTTCTTCCAGAACTCAGCCGAGAACTTCCTTGCTGCCATCATCTACTTCTTTGTCAACTTTCACCCGACTGGCTATAAGAACGGCAGGAAGCTTACCCGCTATGTCGAGTATGACGGCAGAAAACTGAAGCTAGTCACAAGAAAGTGGCGCGACTATAAGGCCTTGGACGAACGAGGAAATGTAGTCCTTGACTTCACCGATAGGGAAAGCAACAATGTCTCCACCGATGCCGACGGCATGTTCGTCGACCTCAACGGCTTTAGCTACCTTGACCGTAACCAGAAGGAAATCGTCATCACCCGCAGTTGGTACGAGGATGAGGACGGCAACGAGGTGGAGCCCGACACCATCACTGGTGAGTACTCTGACATGCCCCATGTGCTGAGCTTCTTAGGCCGCAGCTACAGCGAAGTCTTTGACATTTTGATGCAAGACTCGAAGATTATGTCATTGATGGCACCGTTCCAGTCCGCCTACAAGAACAAGGCCAACGACCAGTTGGAAGGTATGGTGGGAACACTCCGTGTCAATGCCGCCCGTCTTGTTTCCCCAGAGGCTTACTGGGTGTTCACCGGCGACGACTTCGACTTGAAGATTTCCGACAGAAACAGTCCCAGCTACCTTGTCATCGCCAACGACCCGGAGAAGGAACAAGTCATCGGCTCACTCAACGCCCTTATCCTCAACCGCCTTGTCACACGTATCAACAGCAAAGGCAACCTGCCCGTGAGTATCATCGTCGATGAGCTGCCTACGCTCTATTTCCACAAGATAGACCGTCTTATCGGTACTGCGCGAAGCAACAAGGTTGCCGTCACACTCGGTTTCCAGGAACTGCCCCAGTTGGAGGCTGACTATGGTAAGAACGGTATGCAGAAGATTATCACCACCTGCGGCAATATCTTCATGGGAGCAGCACGTAATAAGGAGACTTTGGAGTGGGCACAGAATGATGTCTTCGGCAAGGCCAAGCAGACATCGAAGTCCATCACCATCAACGACTCAAAGGTCAGCACATCTATCAGCGAGAAGATGGACAACCTCGTCCCAGCCGCCAAAATTGCCGACATGGCCACCGGCTGGCTTGCCGGACAGGCTGCCCGAGACTTCACGCCCACGGAGCGCAGTTCCTTCAGCGGCATCAACCTTGAGGAAAGTCCTGAGTTCAAGACCACCAAGTACTTTTGCAAGACCGACTTCAATATGGCCAAGATCAAGCAGGAGGAAGCCGCCTATATCGATCTCCCCAAAATCTACGCCTTCAAGGATGCTCGTCAGAAGGAAGTCATGCTCAACCGCAACTTTGCCCGAGTAAACCGTGAAATTGACGAGATGATAAAGAGCCTGCTCAACTCAACGTAGCTTATCACAAGTAAATGATTAACAAGTAAGAAAAAACAGAAAAAGGCGATACAGTCGCCCCACACTGTTAAGTCCGACTGTGAGAAGATGTGTGATGAAAGCAGTAAGTTTTAGGGTGCTACGAGTACATTTTGCCTCTATGTGACTACGCTTATGGCACTCATAATGGCATAAACTCCATTTATTTTTTTCTTTTACATGCAATTGTTTCAAATAAATTATGTACCTTTGCAGTATCCTCTATCTTAAGAATTATTATAGATAGGTATGGGCTAACAACAGAAATTCTAGTATATGAATCAATCAACAACTAAAGGTGTCTTGCATTTTGAAGACTTGGAACCAAAGATGTTTGAGAGAATGTATTATAACATTCTTGATACAGATGGCATGTACGAAGATATTAGGTCTTATGGCATAAAGGGTTCGGACGACGGTGTTGATATTCTTTGCACTGAAAAGGGAGGGACACGTAGGTATTTCATACAATGTAAACGATATGAATATTTATCAAAGTCAGAGCTATTAAAAATTGTCGACAGAATTATCAGTGGCAATAACAATTATCGAGGTCAGACTATCAAAGTTGTAACATCTTGTGATGTTACTAAAGACTCCCAAGAAACTTTTGAGAAATACGCCAAAGATAAGGGATTCGATAAGGCATTTATTGTAGGTAGAACTTCGCTTGATAGTAAATTACATCTTGAAAAATATAGATTGGTAAAGGAACGATTTTTCGGTTCTGAGATTAGCAAAGAAGAAAAAGCGAGAAAAAAAATAAAAGATACAATAATAGGAAAGAACTTAGTAGTTGAAAGGCTTCTGTTACCTATAAAAGATAACAGCCAGGATGCTTTAATGTATAGAATCAAAAATCCATCAAGCAAATTCAAAGAGACTGAGGTCATTGTTCATTCAATCTATGATGACGTTTACCCCAAAGCAAATGAAGATGGAGAAACAAATTCCTGGTTTAAATCTTACCTTCATGACATTTATAATGATGGTATTCAACTTCATCTAGATTATTGGACTTATGAAAAAATTTTAATCAATTCTTATGGAGAATGGGTATTGAAATCAGAAATTGATAAAAGCCAATTAAACGGTGAAACTTTACAGCTCAATGTTAACATCATAGGACGAATACCTTTTTATAATATTGTGAATATTATTGAAGAAGGTGACAGTTTCTTTGGTTGTCCTCACATATATTGTAATTTCCTACAGGAAATGGGGCCTTTCTCCGAAATATGTTATGAGTTTCATGATTTTAAGACAGGAAATAGAATTTTTTTTGAAAAAGGGCAAAAGGCTCTAATTTCAGAATACGACTTTATCAATTTGAAAAAGCAACTGAATAAGTCTTAATATGATGATAGAAGATGTCATACTCTTATTGAAATATAAGAAAGATTGGATGGTAGCACTCTCGCTAATTTTTATTGGAGGAATGATATATGTTCTATATCGTCCTGAGAGTCTATTGCTTTTTAGAGTGACCGACGCTCTTGGAATAACACCTCTAATAGATATGTTAAGGTCGCACATTTCAAGATTTATGTTGCCATCTTTCATGATTAACAGTTTGCCTGCTGGATTATGGACAGCATCTTATCTGTTAATGATATTTGTCACCACTAAGTTTCATTCACGAAGATTTAGATTGATGATAGCTCTGCCCCTTCCTCTTATGGCAATTGTACTGGAAATCATGCAGTTTCTCGGTTGGTGTCCTGGTACATTTGATATATACGATTTGGTTTGTTATGTAGTTCCACTATTTGTATTTATAAAATCAGTATAGTAATAATCATAAATTTTAGATAAAATGAAACCCACATGACAGAATAATTTGCCGCCAAAGTGAATGAAAATGGATGTCTCATTCGTCTATATAGTATCACCAATACCATCAGACTATGTCAGACATCACATTCACGCAGGTTGTATCGCGCGGTTGCGGTATGGACATCCATAAGGAGGTCGTGGTAGCGACAGTACGTGGCGAGGGAATCAAACAGGAGACCCGAAGCTTTAAGACCTTCACGAGTTCTTTGACACAATTGAGAGAATGGCTGTTATCATTAGGCATAACTCACGTTGCCATGGAGAGTACTGGAGTATACTGGAAACCGATATATAACGTATTCGACGGGTTCATCCCCCACATCTGGATTGTAAACGCCCGGCACATCAAGAACGTGCCTGGCCACAAGAGGTCAGCGCAATCTTTCCCGGTATAGACATGAAAAGTCGCCTGAAGCGCTTTGTCTTCGCCTTCATTGTTGTCCCGGCGAAATGGGTCCGTGTCGCCAGGCAATGGACTCTGAATATCTACACTAAGAACAGATGGTTGCACTACTGGACAATTTTCAACGCCAGCTACGGATGAGCTAAACGTTTTGGAGGGTTAACAATTTAATATCCTTAATGGGGGTAAGGGGGCTTTATACGCTCATATCAGTTAGGATATGGCAAAAAGTCAGTTGAACAAGAGAAATCGCATTCTGGGCGGTTTTGACCGCAATGACCTGAGACTATTAGTAGGGTTGCGGAATTGAGGGGTTATAGGAAAGCATCTGCAAATGTTGGCGGAGAAAGAGACAACTGGCGGACAATACAAGC
>ERZ773245.1864-NODE-1864-length-13234-cov-2.721678_pt1 | contig 13234 bp, 9 predicted proteins | sample MGYA00580988_ERZ773245 | MGnify/ENA primary metagenome ERZ773245 (study PRJEB29015, sample SAMEA2737792) | human gut metagenome | biome: human gut; feature: human-associated habitat; material: faeces | place: China | collected 2012 ... | reverse complement strand
TTATAGGGCTTATAATTTTCGTGTTTTCCGTTCCCGTGCCGCATGTGCTTTCATCTACCGTAAATTACCTTGCGGCAATATACACCCCGCTGCCCATGCTTATTATCGGCTACCATTTAAGCAAAACCAACGTGCTTAAGGCTTTTAAGGATGTCAAGTGCATAATTGCTGTTTTATTAAGGCTTATTGTTTATCCGCTGGTGTCCCTCGGGGTTTTGTATCTTTTCGGAATACGCGGCACATTGCTTGTTTCCGCAATAATATCATTAAGCGCGCCCGTTGCGGCAGTCACAACGATGTTTTCTTCAAAATTCGGCGGGGGCGATACTGCGCTTTCGGTCGATATGGTGTCGCTCAGCACGGTTTTATCAATTATTACAATGCCTGCGGTTATAACGCTGGCGCAGCTTTTGGCGTAGTAATTGCAATTATTCACAATTTGTTTAATAATTTTGTAAATTTGTTTGGTATTATGGTTTAGAACCAAAAATTATGCTTGGAGGAATATAAATGATCGAAGTAACCGGGCTCAGCAAAAGGTACGGTACTTATCTCGCCGTCAAGGATGTAAGCTTCAGCATCGAAAAGGGCGAGGTTATCGGCTTTTTGGGCCCAAACGGAGCAGGTAAGTCCACAATAATGAATATCCTTACCGGCTACCTTTCCCTGACTCAGGGCAAGGTGGAGATTGACGGGTACGATATTGCGGAATACCCCGAGGACGCAAAGCGCAGAATAGGCTATCTGCCTGAGATACCGCCGCTTTATACCGATATGAAGGTGCGCGAGTATTTAAACTTTATTTACGACCTTAAAAAGGTCAAATTCCCGAAAAAACCGCATATTGATGAAATTTTAAGGCTTGTTAAAATTGACAATGTGCAGAACCGCCTTATAAAGAACCTGTCGAAGGGCTACCGTCAGCGTGTAGGCTTTGCCCAGGCGCTTATAGGCAACCCGGATGTACTTATTCTTGATGAGCCGACCGTCGGTCTTGACCCCAAGCAGATAATCGAGATAAGAAATCTTATAGCCCGTCTCGGTAAAAACCACACGATTATTCTGTCCTCGCACATACTTTCCGAAATTCAGGCGGTATGCAAGCGGGTAATAATTATAAACAAGGGGCAGATAATTGCCGACGACACGCCCGAAAACCTTTCAAACAAGCTGTCGAGCGATCACTCCCTTATTGCGCGCATAGTAGCGGGCGAACAGGAAATGATTGACGCTTTAAGCACCGTTAAGGGTGTAAAATCGGTTACATCCCTCGGCAGAAAAGAGGATGGCTCGTTCGATTTCCTTATAGAGCCCGAGCACGGCGCAGATGTGCGCGCCGAGGTTTTCAAGCGCATAGTATCCCGTGGGAAGACCCTTTTATCGCTTACCAGCAACAAGGTGTCCCTCGAGCAGATATTCCTGCGGCTTACGGAAGCTGCCGATAACGATGAAGCAAAGCGTATGCTCGGAATAACCGATAAAACGGAAACGGCGGAAAAGCCGAGCGTTGAAATAGCCGAGGACGGCAGCGTTACCGTCAAAACAGAGCAGGCAGAGGAGGCAGAGCAATGAGCGCGGTATTTAAAAGAGAATTCAGGGCGTACTTCACAACGCCAATAGGCTTTATTGTTATAGCGGCGTTTTACTTCTTTTTGGGGCTGTATTTTTCAATGATATACAGCTACGGCAGCCCGGACACCGCAATGGTAATAGTGGCAATGTCCACCGTTATTGTTTTTACCATGCCGGTGCTTACAATGCGTCTTATGAGCGAGGACAGGCGGCAAAAGGTAGACCAGGCGCTGCTTACGGCGCCCGTAAGCCTTACATCCATTGTGCTGGGTAAATTTTTCGCGGCGCTTGCGGTTTTCGCAATCGGCTTTGCGCCCACGGTTATTTTTGAAATAATCGTAGCTTCATATGTCAGCGTTAATGTGATGTCGTATATATACGCACTTTTCGGTATGCTGCTGCTCGGCAGCGCGCTTATTTCAATAGGCATGTTTATATCATCCCTTACCGAAAGCCCGGTAATTTCGGCAATACTTACGCTTGTAATCAATATACTTGTGCTTTATATGTCCAACTTTGCAAGCATGATAAAGGTTTCCTGGATAGCAACGGTTGAAAAGGCGGCGTTTATAAGCGCCTTTGAAAATTTCGGAGAAAATATACTGTCTGTTGCGGATATTCTCTACTTTGTAAGCATAAGCGCGGCGTTTTTATTCCTGTGCGTCCGCTCGCTTGATAAGAGAAGATGGGCTTAAAGGAGGGTGAGCAAAATGGAAGAAAATAAAAATTTAACTCCCGAAGCGGAAGCTGCGGAAGAAACCGTTGCGGAGAATACACCCGCCGAGGAGACCGCCGCAGAACAGACAGGCGAGAAAAAGGAAAAGAAAGCCAAAAAAGAAAAAAAGGCGAAAAAACCTAAAAAGCTTAAAAACCAGGCGCTTTTGCGCAGGGGCGGATATTCGGTTGCAATAACTGCCGCGGTGCTTGCGGGGCTTATTGTGCTGAACGTATTGGTAAACGCGCTTTCAAACCGTTTTGTTTTGGAATTTGATATGTCAACCGAAAAGGAAAACTCAATGAGCGCGGACAATATCAAATATTTAAAAGACCTTGATAAGGAAGTAAATATAACCGTCTGCGCCGAAAAGGACGGATATACCGGCGGCTATATGGGCTATTACGCGAAGAATCTTTACGGCGTATCATCCGACGCTTCTAAGTATTTCGAGCAGACCTTAAAGCTTCTTGATAAATACCCGGCATACAACAACAAGATTACCTTGAAATATGTTGATACTCAAGGCTCGGAATTTACCGAGATATCGCAGAAGTATTCAAACGAAAAGTTAGCCTACGGCGATATAATTGTTTCGGCTAAAGGCTCGGATAATAACGTGCGCTACAAGGTTTTGGGCTTTAAGGATGTTTATCAGCTTTCCGAAGACAACACCTACGCCGCCTACGGCTACAGCCAGTCAACCGTGAGCGGAAACAGCGTTGAAACCGCGGTTACAAGCGCTATTGCGTATGTTACAAGCAGCAAAACAAAGAAGGTTGCGCTGCTCACGGGGCATTCCAAGATCGACTACACAGCCGATTATCAGAAGCTTTTAAAGGCTAATAACTACGAAATAGAGACGATTTCCGATAATATCGTGGGTAAAATATCCTCCGATTTTGACGCGGTTATAATCGCGGGTCCTACCACCGACTTTATAGGCAGCGAGCTTGATAATCTTTCCGACTTCCTTGATAACGACGGCAAGCTCGGCAAGGGCCTTCTGTTCTTTGCGGACGCTTCTGCCCCCTACCTTACCAATCTTTACGATTTCTTAAGCCAGTGGGGTATTGCGATAGAGGAAGGCATACTGTTTGAAACCAATACAAACAACCATATTCCGGATGACCCCATGACTATGGGAATTTATCCCACAAGCAGCGATGAGAGCCTTACAAGCGGAATGCAGCTTTGCATTACAGGCTACAATGTTCCCATGTCCGCCGCATTTGAAAGCGAAAACAGCATAACCGTAAAGGCTCTTATGAGCTCGCTTGAATCGGTTGTGGCAGCGCCTGTCGGTACCGCCGCAAACTGGAAGGGTGCCGATAACTACACCAAAAAGAGCTTCCCCGCGGTGCTTCAGGCGGCGCAGTCCGAATATGACGATGACAACAAGAAGATAACAAGCTATGTTTTCGCGTTTGACAGTGTGCAGTTCATTCAGTCGGAATATAACGAGCAGTCGTCGGTTTCCAATAAAAACCTTACCCTTGCCTGCGCGGAGCGCGCGGTGGGTGCCGAGGATACCGGAATCTCATTTGTTTCTAAAACAATAACCAACGAAAGCTTCGCGGATTCGGTAAGCGAGACTTCTGCGGGAATTGTAAGAATTATATTTATGGGGCTGCTGCCCGTGGCGTGCATTGCCGCAGGAATTTATATCTTTATCAGGAGAAAGAATGCGTAATGAGTGACCTTCCCGAAAAGGATAATAATTTAAACGAAAATACAGAAAATATCGACAGGGAAGAGGACGGTGCTTCCACCGTCTTCTCCGACCCCGCCGACCACAAAAAGACCGCCGTCAAAAAAAAGCGCTCGCTTTTACCCATAATTATTTCGGCTGTACTGGCTGTGGCAATTCTTGCGGGCGGCACGGTTGCCGTAATAAAACTTATCCCCGAGCGTGAGGATGATACCTCTACCCCCTCAATTGAAACAATAAAGGTGCTTGATAAAAGCTCGGACGATTTTAAAACCGTTACCGTTACCAATAAAAGCGGCACATTTAAGCTTTATTCCGAAGAGGAAAAGGAAGAAAGCTCGTCTTCTTCCTCATCATCTGACACTTCAAGCAGCAGCTCCAAAACGGTGTGGTATCTTGGCGGGTACGCAAAGGACGTTATAAATTCCTCGTCCGTTTCAAGCATTGTAAGCTCTGTTGCAAGCGTTACCGCTTCAAGAGAGGTTACCGCTAAATCCGCCGCCGAGTGCGGGCTCGAAAAACCGACCGTTAAGGCGGACGTTGTAACAAAGGACGGCGCGGAGTTCTCTTTGCTTATAGGCGGAGAATCACCCGACGGCACGGGAATATATATCAAGCTTTCTACCGATGATAAGATATATATTAACGACAGCTCGATTGATTCGTCGCTTGAATTTGACGCCCTGAGCCTTGCCGCAACCGATTCTATAGCGGGTGTGCCCACTTCCGATTTATCTTCAGATTATAAGGATGATAACGGCGACCTTTCATCCTTTGATTCAATAACCCTTACGGGCTCTAATTTCCCCGAAAAGCTGATAATTGCGCCGAACACCGATAAAAACCTTTCAACCTATGCGGCGTATATGACCACCTCGCCCACAAAGCGCATTGCCGATAATGTGGACGGCATTTTCGGGCTTTTCAAAAGCGGCGTTTCCGTGAGCGGTGCGTATTCGTTTGATACCTCCGTCTCGACCCGCAAAAAGCTGGGGCTTGATAATCCCGAGCTTACCGCCGAAATTAAGGTTGGCTCCGTAAAGCAAAGCTACAGCTTTAAAAAGCAGGAGGACGGCGGCTACGCCGTTTGGTACGACGGCGCAAAGCTTATTAAAAAGGTTGACGCTTCAAGCATTACCTTTATTGATTGCAAGGTCAATAATTACTACGCCTCGTGGGTCTGCCTGCAATCTATTAACGAGCTTTCCAATTTCACTATCAAAACCCCCGAAAAGACTTATAGCTTTGATATAGTTTATGATGATGCCGAAGATGCGAAGGAAACCTACGTTATAACCTACGAGGGCAAAAAGCTCACCGCCGAAAACTTCCAGAATTTCTATCAGGAATGTATTTCCCTTTCCTGCTCGGATTTCACGGTGGATAAGGTGAGCGGCGAGCCTGCCATGACAATTGTTTTCACCTATTCCGATACCTCGCGCGCCAAAACCGACGTTAAATTTATAAAGTCGGGCGCGGCAAAATATCAGTACAGCATCGATGGCATTGAAATGGGCAAAATAAATTCCTCGGCGCTTAATAAAATCTTAAAGCACGTGGAAAAGGTTGCGAAGGATGAAAGCATAAAATAGCTTGACAAATGCGGGCTTATGGTATAAAATAGATAAGCAGTAAAGGCTGTGTTTTCCGAAGCGGGAGAACGCAGCCTGATTTTCTGCGTAATGAAATTAAAAGGATGAGCGGATCATGTCTAACTTTAAATACGATGTTGCGATTATCGGCGGCGGTATAGGCGGCCTTATGGCGGCTTACAGGCTTTGCCGCAATATGCCGGATATTAAAATAGTAATAACCGAAAGAGGCAATACCCTTGAAAACAGGCACTGCCCCGCAGGGAAAAGTAACACCTGCGTTCACTGCAGGCATTGCTCCATTACAAGCGGCTATGCGGGCGCGGGCGCATTTTCGGACGGTAAGTTCAACCTCGGCACCGCCTACGGCGGCACGCTCGGCGAAGAATTGGGCGATGATACCGCGAATAAATATATTGATGAGGTTGATAAGATCCTCAATGAATACTGCACCTCTGGCGAGCCTACGGTTTATAAATCGAATGAGAGCCTAAAACTTAAATGTCTGCAAAATAATTTAAGACTGCTTGATATGAACGTCAAGCACCTGGGAACGGATAAAAACTACCTTACCATGCAAAACCTTATACACGCGCTGGCGGCGGACGGGGTTGAGATGCTTGCCTTCTACGATTGCGAAAGGGTTGAAAAGCAGGACGGCGGCTACACGCTTTACTATACCAACGGTGAAAAAATAGAAGCCGAAAAAATAATAATAGCCACAGGCCGCGGCGGCGCTAACTTCGTTGCCGATTTTTGCCGCTCGTTCGGCGTTAAAATGCGCTCGAATTATGTTGATATAGGCGTTCGCGTTGAAATGAAGGATATTATCTGGCGCGAATTTTCCGACCGCATTTACGAGCCGAAAATTCTTTACAGAACCAAAACCTTTGAGGACCGCTGCAGAATGTTCTGCTTTAATAAGGGCGGGCTTGTTTCGGCGGAGAATAACCACGGAATCATAACCGCAAACGGTCACTCCTTTGCCGACCCCGCGAAGAAGACCGATAACTGCAACTTCGCCATTCTTTCAAGCATACGCTTTACAGAGCCGTTTGACCAGCCTACCGAGTATGCCGAGAGCATTTCGCGCCTTGCAAATATGATAGGCAAGGGCAACGTGCTTGTTCAGCGCTTCGGTGACCTTGTACGCGGCAGGCGTACAAACGACCACAGGCTCGGTCAAAATACCGTTATACCCACGCTTAAAGCAACCTCGGGCGATATTTCGCTTGTGCTGCCGCACCGTATTCTCACAAATATTATAGAGACGATCTATGCGCTCGATAAGGTGGCCCCGGGCACTGCGAATGACGATACGCTGCTTTACGGCTGCGAGAGCAAGTATTACTCAATCCGCCCGGTATTTATGAATGAAAAGTTTGAGCTTACCGATAATGTATATATAATAGGCGACGGCAGCGGTATCTGCCGCGGCTTATCGCAGTCGGGCGCTATGGGTATTTATGTTGCCGATTGCATTTCGGGCAAAAACTGATTTTTTGTAACCCTTTTTTACCGCTTTTTCGTTATTTATATGGAGGGATGCGGTTATGAAGTTAAAATCAAGGAATATTTTATGCCTTTTGGCGGCAGCGACTTTGCTGCTTACCGTTTGCGGCTGCAAAAAAAAGGTCGCCGAAAGCTCGTCTGCCGCACCTGCGCCGACTGCCAAAGCCCTCACCGCAGACGATAAGCAGGACCCCGAAAACGCCGATATTATCGATGAAAACGGAGCGAAAGCAGATACCGAAAGCCTTACTGTTAAAGAGGGCAGGGCAAACGGCATAGACGTTTCAAAATGGCAGGGCAAAATTGACTGGAGCCGCGTTAAAAAAAGCGGCATAGATTTTGCAATCATAAGAATAGGCTTCCGCGGCGAAAACGGAACGATTTATAAGGACTCCGCCGCCGATTATAATTTGCAGCAGGCGGAAAAGGCGGGTGTGCTTTGCGGGGTATATTTCTTCTCAACCGCGCTTTCAGAAAAAGAAGCGGAGGCGGAAGCGGACTTCACTGCCGCCGCTGTTGCCGGCTATTCGGTTTCTTACCCCGTGGTATACGATTGCGAGGGCTTCAGAGAGCCGGACAGCCGAATGTACGGCGTTACCAATACGCAGCGCACAAATAACGCCCTGGCTTTTCTTAACCGCATTAAGGCAAAGGGCTATGAGGGTATGCTGTATTCCTCTGTAAAGGAGCTGTCAGGCTCCGCTTACTGGGATACCGCAAGGCTTGAAAGCACCTTTTCGGTTTGGGTGGCGCGCTACCCGGCAGAGCCGTACCCCAAAACCGCCCACCCCGATTATTCGGGTAAATACGATATGTGGCAATATACCGATAACGGCACCGTTGCGGGAATTGAGGGCAATGTGGATATGTCGGTAGCGTATTTCACAAGGCAAAAGGCGGAGCCGAAAAATAAATCGGCAAGGCCCGGCACTGCCGCCGCGCCGAGCAGGGAAGACGGCGTTTACACAGCGGTGAGCGATAAGGTCACTCCCAAAATCGAGGTAAATCTGCGCACCGCCGCCACCACCAAAAGCGATGTTGCCGCAAATATTAAAAACGGAACGGTTTTAAACCGCACGGGTATAGGCTCAAACGGCTGGTCTAAAATAAATTACAACGGCAAAACGGTTTATGCCATAACAAGCTATTTAACTGCCGATTTAAGCGCAAAAGCGCCTGAAAGCAAGCCCGACGACGGTTTTACCGCCGCATCGGGAAAGGTTACGGCTAAGGATGAGACAAATCTGCGCGCCGAGCCTTCGACCGACGGAAAGCTTATAGCCACCATTAAAAACGGCGAGTTTGTGGAAAAAACGGGCGAAAGTCCCAAGGGCTGGACAAGGCTTTTATATAACGGACAAACAGTGTACGCCAAAACAAGCCTGCTTACAACCGAGGTTAAAAAGCCTGCGGCGAGCAGCGAAGCACCGAGCACGGCAGATGAATTTGTTGCAGCAGCAGGCAGAGTGACCGCAAAGGATATTGTTAACCTGCGCTCTTCGCCGAACAGTAAGGAGGATAATATAGTTTGTCAGCTGAAAAAAGGCGAATTTGCCGAACGCCTTGCGACCAACGGCAGCAAGGGCTGGACGCGCCTTTCCTACAACGGGCAGACGCTTTATGCCGTTTCGAGTATGCTTATTACCGCGGAAGAATATAACCGTTCCCAAAACAGCGCTGCAGAGGATTGAGCATGCCGAATTTCCGCTGCTTCCGGCAGCGAAAAAATGAAAAAGGCGGCGTTGCCGCCGCAAAAAAATCAGGTTTATAGGCTTACAAAAGCTTCCTTGTGTAGAGGAAGCTTTTGTTTTACACATCCGATTCGAATACATCCGACGGTTTTTTATTCGTTTGGAAAGCCCGAATTTTCAAGGCATGCCCAAACGGTTTGAAAAGCGCAAGGCGGCCTCGGGTCTGCGGTATCCGAACCGCGTCTTTCTCCGCAGCACAGCTCCGCAGTAACCTCGTAAAGATTTGGTTCGCCGCAGTCCTTTGTCTGCCTCGGCTCGGGGCTTGAAGCCTGAATATTGAGACTACAGTAGGCGGACCGCATATCAGTAATACACGGACAGCGCTGCACTCTCATCTGATACCTTATAAGAATACAGGTATATTTCCTCTATTGCCGTCAACTTGGTTTACAGATTTATTTTTCGGAGAATCTGTTAAAATCAGTTATTTTTTCGGCTTCGCATACTATTGCATAATCCGCGTATTTGAATATCGGGGCGTCCTTATCGGAATTTATTGCTATTACCGTTCCCGATTGCTTTATTCCCGCAATATGGTGTACCGCACCCGAAATACCCACCGCGATATATACATCGGGGTTTACCGTTTTGCCTGTAAGCCCTACCTGCAATTCATAGGGCAGATAATCGCTGTCCACCATTTTGCGCGTTGCGCCTATACCAGCGTTTATTTTTTCGGCAAATGCCAGTAACTCCGCTATATGCTCCCGCGCGCCGTAGCCTATGCCTATAATAATTTTGTTCTGTTCTTCCTCGGCGGTGCGCACGGTTGCCATTGGCGGCTTTGTTTCGCACTTAATTTTTGCAATTATATTGCCCGAGCACGCGGGGCGGTACATATAAAGCGTTTCACCGTCGGTTTCAAGCGCGGTGCAGTCGGCGCAAAGCCCCGTGTTTAAAAGGGCGGCAACCTGCGGCGCTAAAACCTTCGATTTAATATCGCTCCCCCACAAAACCGCGTCGGGGTGACCCGAGCGGATTTTATCCGCCGTTTTTTCGGGGGTATCGGGATCAATTACGGTTATATTTTCTCCCACCGTTTTTGCAAATTCTATGGGTGAAGAGCCAACACACCACACATTTTTAAGCTTGCTTGCACTCTCGGCGGGCTTTATTTTCTGTCTGCCCTTTTTAAGTCCCTCGTCTATTGCCCACATCAGCTTATCGCCTGGTATAAATGTGCAGCTGCGGCGGTCGGAATCGTTTTCAAAGGTTTTTAAAACGCGCGTTGGCGAGCCTTTAAGCCCGCAAAGCGAAATATCGGCGTTAATATCGCCAGCCGAGAAAATTTCAACGGGTTTCACCTTAGAGCGAATACTCGGCAGCCGCAGCTTTCGGCTTTTTTCAAGCGTTATAACCGCAGGCGCGGATATATTACCGCCGTTTTCTGAGCGGTCGGTATAAAAAAGACCGTTTTCCGTACTTTTAAGCGACATAACGTTTGTTACAAGCGAAAATTCCAGCCGCACCGCAAGGGACGGACCTACCTGCCCCGTATCGCCGTCTACCGACTGCCTGCCGCAAAAAACAAAATCGGGGCAGAGCCTTTTTATCGCAAGGGAAAGCGCATATGATGTTGCAAGAGTATCCGCTCCAGCAAAGGTGCGGTCGCACAAAAGCACGGCGTTTTTAGCGCCAAGCCGCGTTAAGCTTTCAAGAAACGGCGCGGTTTTTTCGGGTCCCATACTTAAAAGCGTTATCTCCGCCCCGTCTATACCGAGCGCGGTTTCGTAAGCGCTCGCGTCAAACGGGTTAATTTCGCCGTCGGCAGACTGCTTTACACAAACAACAATTTTCATTTTCTACCTCGCGTCGTATATCGGGGCAAGCACGTCGTGTATCTTTTTATATTCTAAGAATACCTTGCGGTATTTTTCGGTGTTTTCGGGGTTCGGCACGGTTACGGATTTCGGTTTAACACACCTTGCCACCGCGTCTAAAGGGTTCTTAAACACGCCCGCGGCGATGCCTGCAAGCATTGCAGAGCCTAAGGATGAGTCACTACTCTCGGCTGTTTTAAGGGTTATTCCCAAGACGTCCGCCGTCATCTGCCGCCAAAGCTCGCCCTTTGTGCCGCCGCCTATCGCCGCGGCAACAGAGCCGTATTCAATACCCAGTTTATCAAGCACCGCCTTTGAATCAAGCAGCGAATAGCACACGCCCTCAAGCACCGCACGGGTAAAGTGCGCCCTTGTGTGGGTCGCGCGTATACCCGTAAAGCTGCCGCAGAGCATAGGGTCGGCATAGGGTGATAATTCACCGTTGAGATAGGGGTGGTATATCATACCCTCGCAGCCTATCGGAATTTTTGCGGCGGCGGCGTCTAATTCCTTATAATCCCCGCCGAAGGTATCCCTGTACCAGCGGTAAGAGGCGGCGCACGCCTTTGTCGCCGTGCCTGGGTACCAAAGCCCCTTTGCTATATGCGAATAGTTTACAAGGTCGCGGTCGGGGTAAGGCTTATCGGTGATAACGCAAATGCGCCCCGCCGTTGCAAGCTTAACGGTAATATCCCCTTTTTGGGTAGCGCCCGAAGCGAAAACCTCCATACAGGTGTCGGTTGTGCCGCAAATAACGGGCGTACCCACTTTAAGTCCCGTTTTTTGGGCAGCGCTTTCCTGTATTTTTCCTATAACATCGGTGGGCGCCACAATAGGCGGCAAAACCGAAATATCAATTCCGCAAAGGGCGCACAGCTCGTCTGACCATTTTTGAGAAACGCAGTCATAAAGCATACTGCCTTGCGCCTCAATATAATCGGTGCAGAACACGCCCGTTAAAAAGTAGCGGATATAGTCCTTTTCAAAAAAGATATGCCCGATTTTTGAGAATACCTCGGGGCGGTTGTTTTTAAGCCACAAAAGCTGCGGCAAGGTCCATATGGTATCGGGCTTATGGAATGTCTTTTTAAATATTTCGTCACCGTTTTTGCTCTTTAAGGCATTAGCCTCGGTGCGTGAGCGCGTGTCCGTCCAGTGAACCGCGTTCATAAGCGGCGCAAAATTATTATCGCAGGGTAAAAATGTATGTGTAGCGGAGTCTACCGCTATGCAGAGTATATCTGCGGGGTTTATCCCCGATTTTTCTAAAAGCTCTAAGGTGTTTTTGCAAAGCGCCGCTATCCAGTCGTCGGGCGACTGTTCGCAAGCGCCCTGTTCGGGGTAAAGGGTAGGATATTCCGCCGTGCTTTCGGCAGTTATATTGCCCATTTCATCTATAAGCGTTGCTTTTGACGCTCCGCCGCCGAAATCTATGCCGAGAAGATATTTCAATTTTTTCCCTCGCTTTGTTATTTTTTCTCGATCCACTCGTGGTCGGGGTCTGAGCTTCTGTTAAAGCCCTGGTGGTCGCCCGCCATAAGCCACAGGAAATATGTCTGATACCCCGGCGTTGCAACGGTGGTATGGTAGCCGTAGGGGAATTCAACCAATTCGTCGTTTTTAACGCGGTAAGCATCGTCTATGCTGCCATCCGCCGTGTAAAGGCACTGCACCGCAAAGCCCTGCTTGGGATCAAACAGGAAGTAATAAATTTCCTCTGCTATGCACTCCTTGGGCATATTGTCCGCATCGTGCTTGTGGGGAGGAAAGCCTGCCCAGTTGCCCTCGGTAACGTAAGCCTCGCCCACGGTCAAGTGCCTGGCATTTGAGTTTTGGTCTATAATAAAGCTGGTCTCGCGCTGATAAGGCACATCTCCCAACAGCTTTAACACAACGTGATCCTCGCGCAGCACCTGCGGCTCGGTTTTTTCGTCTATTAAAGAGGCGCAAACCGCAATTTTAATGTGATCCCTTGCGGTAATTGTAAGCTTTTGCTCACGCGGCATATAAAAGCTCTCGGCTTTTCTGTTTTCAAAAACAGTATTGCGGTTGCCTATGTTTTCCCACTTTTCGCCGTTTGCTTCAACATCGCAGTGACCCTCAAGCATTATAAAGGCGGTTTCCTTATCATCTGTATAATATTCCAGAAAATCGCCGCCGTCAAGCTCTATCATACCGAATTCAAGCATTTTTAAAGAACATTCGCCTATTTTGCTTATGGGCGTATAGCCGTTTTTCGGCTTGTATGTTTTTTTAAAGTTCATAACCGTTCTCCTCCAAAAATTTTTTTACGGTTTCAAAATCGGGTACGCTTTCTCTGGCACCCACGCCGGTGCATTTAACAGCCGATACTCCGCTTGCAAAATAACAGCATTTAAGAAAATCGTAGCCCTTTAAATAGCCCGCGGCAAACGCGCCGTGGAAAACATCCCCCGCACCGTTTGTGTCTGCTGCCTTTACGGAAAATGCCGGGTAAGCCGTAAGGCGTGTTCCGTCATAAAGTGTGCCGCCGTTTTTACCCTGTGTTATAACAACAACGTCGGGATTATATTTTTCATATA
>ERZ773245.1852-NODE-1852-length-13303-cov-7.394550_pt1 | contig 13303 bp, 7 predicted proteins | sample MGYA00580988_ERZ773245 | MGnify/ENA primary metagenome ERZ773245 (study PRJEB29015, sample SAMEA2737792) | human gut metagenome | biome: human gut; feature: human-associated habitat; material: faeces | place: China | collected 2012 ... | reverse complement strand
GAAAGAGCTGTATGAGGTTTACAAGATGTGGTGTGAGGAGAACAGCCTGAACGCCATTAAGTCCCGTGGATTCAGCGATGCACTGATTGCTAACCAGCGCAGGTACAATCTGGAGCACACCAACAATATCATCAATTCTTCCGGGCGGCGTGTCCGGGGCTTTGTTGGCATCGAAGCCCTTGTGCAGCCCGACCTTACGCCAAACGGCTGGAGGACATGACCCCCATAAAAGCGGAACTTGTCGGGGCGAGGCCCCTCCATCTTGCTATCGCAAGACCGTTCTGTTGCTTAAAAGCCCCACTGGGGCTTTCATTGTTCCGCTGCGCTACACAAACGCAAACTTGGGTGTTTTGCTGCGTACGTGCGTACGCGGCAGCCGCCCTCTCTCCGTACGCACGTACGCAACGATTGACCGAAAACACACTTTATAGGGGTGCTGTTGGCAAGATGTCAAATTGACAGCTTGCCAAATCAGCGGGCCAAAATGGCCCGTTGAAAAAGCCGGACGAGCTGGCGGGCAGGGATTCGCAAATCTTTGTCTGTCAGCTTGCCCGGAGCAAGAGTGCAGAGGGGTGCGGGTCGCCTGCGGCGACCTCAAAAGGCCACCGGCCTTTTAAAGCACCGACCGAGCCGACAGGCGAGACCAGCTCTTTGCAAGGGTCAAAGGTGAAACCCTTGCCCAGTGATATGATGCTGTGCGTCATATACTACTGGGTATTATCTGGCGCAAAATGGAAAAAGCCATCACAGTTAATGGCCATTCTTCTCGTTTTATGATAGATGCCTAATGATGTTTCCAGTAGGAACCAGAATACTCTTTTGCCGCAGTCAGATTATTCGGATGCTCATACAAAAGCACATACTGCGCATAGCTTGCATCCTGTGCAAAACCGTCCATGTAAAATTTGTTCATATCCTGAACCGGAGGCTTGGCGCTGGCGGTATTGTAAAGCGTTACTTTGTTCGTATCCGATTCACCCAAATCACCGATTTCAAACGTCAACCCGCCATCTATGACGGTCAGTTTTCCATTCAGTGGTGAGCCCTCCTCTGCAAGACGGGTCACAAAAGAGTTCTGTACGCGGTATATCTTTCCGGAATAGTCAGACATCAAAACGTGTGCTGCACCAAACTCTCCATAATATTTTGTGTCCGGTCTCTCCTGATACTCCCGCATAAAATTCTCATACAGGCAATTCTCCCGGTACACATCATCCGAATCACCCAGTTGTTCCGCTTTTCCGCGGAGTCTCTGCTGTTCCAATGCTTCCTGCCAACCCAAAAGGGCACGCTCCAGATGCATTGCCTGTGTTCCCAACACATTTTCAAGCTGTTCCGGTTTTGTTTGATACAGCTCAATCAACTGCGGCAAAAACTCGTCCTGAAAGGTCTGGAGTTGTAAGGAACTGAACGGATTCTGTTTTCGGATCGCCGTCAGAAGTCGTTGCGTTTGTACATCTGCTCCAGTAAAGTTGCAGGTTTTCAACAAATACTGACAAAGCATTTGCATATTGCCGATATTATCCGTAATGTCGATCCCAATGATTGAAATTTTATCTGCATCTTCCCTGCCACTGTTCCAATCCGCGATCCATTGATACAGTTCATAGTCCTCTTTGGAGCTTGTGCAACGGTCAAGCCAGTCGGAAAAGGAAAGCCTCCCCTGCACCGTTTCATTCTCAAGAAATGTCGTGGCGTATCCGGCTTCCTCTACAAGAACACGCACGCCTTTTTCTTTTACCAGGTACTTGAACAGAACATTGCGGAATTGCTGATATTCTGTGCAGCGATGTGTTTCTCCAAAGAGATAGACCTGCGCATCATCATAGCGGAGCATTTTGGAAATGCCCGCACCGGTAGAGAGATCAATCTTTTGGGATTTTCTCGGGTATAATTCCCCAAAAGTCAAAAGAATGGTTAAAAAAAGAAGCGCACAAACAAAAACTTTTTTCACAAAAAGTGTCTCCTTATGAAAATCAAAGGCGTTTGATTTCGTCACAATCATCGGCCAATATCTACTTATCCGAAATCCAGCAGATGATTTTTAACTGCAATTGTTTCCATTGTTTTACTTTGTTAAGTTTATCGCGCCTACACACTCCTGTCAAGCGGCAGTACTGCGTTCAGAAAGACTAGGGGCTTGTGTAAATCCTGCGAGGGATGGGAAAGTTTCAAGACCAAGAAGGAGGCGCAGGAGCGAAAGATCACGGTCGAGAAAGAACTGCTGGACGGCACGTTCCTCGTCCCCGACACCATGACGGTGGAGGAGATGCTGTACAAGTGGATCCCCATTCAGTCCAGCAAACACAAGTGGTCTCCCAAGACCTACACCCAATCTGTGGCGATGGTGCAGAACCTCATCGTGCCGTATATCGGAAAGCGGAAGGTGCAAGACCTCCGCACCTATGACATTGAGCAGTTCTACGCCACCCTGAGCCAGACCCCCTGCGGCCAGTACGTTCACGGCGAGAAGCAGGAGCTGACGGAAAATCAGAAGAAACGGCTGTTATCCAGCACGTCCATTCACGAAGTCCACACGCTCTTGAAAACCGCCTTTTCGTATGCCGTTGACTGGGATCTGATTCACAAATCGCCTACTCCCCGTGAAGCCCCCAAAGTCAACACCGAGGAGCGCACGATCTGGGATGAGCGCACCATGCTGGCAGCGTTGCAGACTATTGAGAACCCCGCCCTCCATCTGGCGGTGCATCTGAGCATGATTCTCTCCCTGCGAGAGGGTGAGATCCTCGGCTTACAGCCGGGAGACCTCGACTTCGATGCCGCCGATGGTCGTGGAGCTATCACGGTGAACAAGGCAATGCAGCGCGCCAACAAGGAAGCCTTGTCCAAGATCGACCCCAGCCAGATCTACCACACCTTCCCGGACAGACGGGAGGGGAGCAAGTCCTCGCTGATTCTGAAAAAGACCAAAACCAAGAAGTCCAACCGTGTCCTGTATATGACGAAACCGCTGAAAGAGGAACTTCTGGCATGGCTCGACAAGATGAAGCAGGACGAACAGAACGCCCCGGAAAAGTACAGCAACTGCGGTCAGCTGTTCCGCTTACCAGACGGCTTACCCATTGCCCCGGACGTTCTGACCAAGTGGTATCGCCAGTGGAGAGCGGAGCACCCGGAGTTTGAGAAGATCGTGTTTCATGGTCTGCGACACTCCAGTGCCACCTATCAGCTGTTGCAGTCTGGCGGCGACTTCAAATCGGTGCAGGGCAACACAGGTCATGCAACTGCTACCGTCCTGATGGACACCTACGCTCACACGCAGGACAGGCCTCGGTTGGAGCTGGCAGAGAAGATCGAAGCCGACTTCTACCGGCAGGACACAGCAGGAGCAGTGCCGCAGGCGTCCCCGGAAAACAAAATGCCGGCGGCAACAAAAATCACAGATAAAATGATCCTTGAAGCCATCCGGCAGATGGACGCAGAGGAACGCCGCGAGCTGACGCGGGTGCTCTTCGCGTAAAAGATTCTTTTTTGTGCAGCGAAATACACGCTGTGCAAGCGATGCAAAGAGTTCATGGCTTTTTTGTAAAGTGTGCAGAAAGTGTGCAAGTGTGTGCAACCTCTGCCGCAAAAACAAAAAAGCCATGAAATCTTTCGATTTCACGGCATTTTCTGGTGCAGTAAAGCAATCCAAATCCGAACCATTTTCCTCGGATGCAACTTCCGTCGCTTCTCCAAAAGTCACGGTCTGTGTCCCTTCTTTATAGTTGAAGGTTATCAAAACCTTATCATCGTACAGGTAAATCGCATTGATGAAGGTATCCACCAGTGCCTGCCGCTGGTCCTTCAGGCTCATATCCAGCTTGCGGAACCGCAGCAGCCAAAACCGGATGAACTCTTCAGTCACTTTCGGTTTTTCCAGCTTTTCTTCCGCAATGCGGGTTTCAAGCTCACGCTTGGTTTCTTCAAGCTGCTCTAGTCGTTCCTTGGTGGAACTGGTCAGGATGCCCGCCTGAATCGCATTGAGCATATTCTGGATACCAGATTCTGCATCCCGAAGCTGTTTCTCATAAAGAGGAATGTTGGTGTTCTCTTTATTTTGCAGTTCCATCACCTTGGCGATGATGGATTCCATAGCGGCATCGTCTTTCACAAGCTGCATGGTCTGGTTGACCACCAGATCTTCCAGCCACTGTTTACGGACGGTCTTTTTCTTGCAGCCCTTATGCTTCTTGGCAGTGGCACACTTATAATAGCGGTGGACTTCTCCCGTCCGGCTCGTGCCGCTTTCTCCAAACATCAGTGCCCCGCAGTAGCCGCAGAACAGCTTGGTGGTGAGCAGATAGTCGTCCTCTGCCTTTCTACGGGCAGGGGCTTTCTTATTTTTAGCGATCTTCTCCTGCACATCCTCAAACAGTTCCAGCGGAATGATGGGCGGGATAGCATCCGGTACGACCACATCCCGGAACTTCAGTTCTCCGATGTACCGCCGGTTCTTGAGCATATGTTCGACGCTGTTATAAGTAAACGCACCACCCACCGGGTTCTTAATGCCGTTTTCATTCAGCCAGTCCCGGATCTCCTTCATGGTGGAGCCTTCATCGTACTTCTTGAACGATTCCAGCACAAAAGGCGAGGTGAGAGGGTCAATGTGGAACTTCCGCTCGGGATCCAGCGTGTAGCCAAAAGTTCCACGTCCACCGTTGCAGCGGCCTTTCAGGATGTTCTCGGTCTGTCCACGCACGACCTTCTCGGCAAGGTCTGCCGAATAATACTCGGCATAACCTTCCAGCACCGATTCCAGAATGATGCCCTCCGGCCCCTCGGAGATGATCTCGGTGGCAGACATGAGCTTGACACCATTCTTCTTCAGCTGGGTCTTGTACCGGGCACTATCATAACGGTTTCGGGCAAAGCGGTCCAGTTTCCAGACCAGCACAATGTCGAACAGCTTCTTGTCACTGTCCTTGATCATCTGCTGGAACTCCGGGCGGTTGTCCGTCTTGGCAGAGATGGCACGGTCAATGTAGTGCTTGACGATGGTGATGCCGTTTTTCTTAGCATACGCCGTGCATTCACGAATCTGACCCTCGATGGATTCTTCACGCTGACTGTCACTGGAATAGCGGGCGTAGATCACGGCGGTCATGGCAAGCACCTCTTTTTTTATATCATTGAACGGTGGAACGTTTATTCAAAGAACTGTTTCGTATAATTTATATACCATAGTTTGAAAAAGATTGCAAGACAAAAATCATCGTAAATAGAGTTTTCTGTCTGCGATATACAAATCTATGATGTTACCTCGCATCAAAAAGTGTTTTACAATAAAATCAAAAGCACTGAAGAAAAATCCCCCAGTGCTTTTGATTTGCCGCCGAACGGCGTTTCTTCATTTTCTTCTTATCTCGCAGGGTCAGACCATGTCCTTACCATTCGTGGCAATAACCTTTTTGTACCATGCAAAGCTGTCCTTGGGGATGCGGTCATAGCTTCCGTTTCCTTCGTTATCCACATCCACATAAATAAAGCCATAACGCTTTTCGACGTTGCCTGTAGAAAGTGCAATCAAATCGAGCGCACTCCACGGCATATATCCCATGACAGGTACATTATCTTCCGAAATCGTTGCTTCCAGTGCTTTGATGTGTTCCCGCAGATACGCAATGCGGTATGCATCGTGTACCTTACCATCCTCTACGGTATCTTTAGCACCCAGACCGTTTTCCACGATCATCAGGGGCAGCTGCCAGCGGTCGTACAGGTCATTCAGCAGGTAACGCAGGCCCACCGGGTCGATCTGCCAGCCAAACTCGCTGGTTTCCAGATACGGATTTTTCAATCCTTCCAGAAGATTCCCGCTGATTTTTTCCGCACTGCGGTCATGACCGGTGCAGTAGGTCATATAGTAGCTCAGTGCGCAAAAATCCACTTTGCCCTGCGCCAGAATTGCTTCATCTTCCGGCTGCATTTCAATGTGGATGTCCTGCTCCCGGAACCAGCGTCCGATATAATTCGGGTATCGGCCCCGGATCATCACATCTCCACAGAACAGATACTTGACCTGATTGGTCTGCTGGGCCAGCAGCACATCGTCCGGGTGACAGGTCAGCGGATAATTCAACATGGAAGCCAGCATACAGCCAAACCGGAACTCCGGGTCGATGCTGCGTCCCAGCATGACCGCCTGTGCACTGGCAATAAACTGATGATGCAGTGCCTGATAACGCAACTGTTCGGTATTGATTGGATCCCAGAAATTGCAGTTGACACCAGCAGCTGTCATCACACCGAACTTGACCTGTGCACAGTTGATTTCGTTAAAGGTGAGCCAATATTTCACCTTGCCCTTGTACCGCTGGAAGATGGCCTTGCAGTAACGCAGATACTGTCCGATCATCTCCCGGTTCGTCCAGCCGCCCTGATTGGAAAGTGCATAAGGCGGCTCATAGTGGCTGATAGTGACCACTGGCTCAATACCGTACTTGTTCAACTCGTCAAAGACCCGGTCATAGAATGCAAGGCCGGCTTCATTGGGAGTCTGTTCGGTACCATTGGGAAAAATACGTGTCCACGCAATGGACATCCGGTAAGCCTTCAGCCCCATTTGCGCAAAGAGCGCAATATCTTCTTTGTAGTGGTGGTAGAAATCTGTTGCTTTGTGGGATGTATAGATTCGATCCGGCTGGATGCCGTCCGTCACTTCACGACCATGGGAACCGAGTGCCTGTACATCAATAACACTGACTCCCTTACCGTCCTCATTCCAGCCACCTTCTACCTGATTGGCTGCTGTTGAAGCACCCCAGAGAAATCCTTCCGGAAACATTGTTTTTCCTCCTGTGTTTTCTTACTGTTTGGTAGCAGGCAGGTCCTCAAAGCCGATCACATAGGTGACAAGGAAGGTGATGGCAAAGCAGACCGGCACACAGGACAGGCCCAGCAGGTAATTGACACCCTGCGGGACCAGAATCGCGATGGTCAGCAGGCTGGGGGTAACAAAGGCAGGTGCCTGCAGGCCGACGAAGCCACAGTACAGGCCGCCCAGTGTTGCACCGATCAACATGGAGATGAAGGGGCGCTTCATGCGCAGGTTGACACCATACAGTGCAGGCTCAGTGATGCCCAGCAAGGCAGACAGTGTAGCAGTAAAGCCAGTGGAACGCAGAGACTTATTCTTGGTTTTGACTGCAACTGCGCAGGCAGCGCCTGCTTCTGCCATGTTGGCTGCCAGACCGCAGACCAGGAAGATCGGGTCATAGCCCTGGGTCGCAAACATCTGGATGATCAGCGGGATGGTTGCATTGTGAGTACCGGTCAGAACCATTAGCGGGAACAGGAATGCATTGATTGCCACAGCGATGGGACCCCAGCTCTGCATTGCGGCACAGGCTGCAAACAGTACATTGCTGATGGACATGGAAACCGGGCCAACGACCAGCAGAATGACCGGAGCAACGATCAGCAGGTCAATCATGGGACGCAGGAAAACCTTGACGATGCTGGGACTGACCTTATCGGCAAACTTATCCACATACTTCAGCAGCCAGACACCAAAGATCAGCGGCAGAGCCTGCGCACTGTAATCCATGATCGGCATATTGAAACACAGGAACGGCACAGTGGTACCGGCATCCCCCAGCCCCAGCAGAGTCGGGTGCAGGATGATGCAGGCCAGTGCCACAGAGGTAAACATATCCACATTCATCTTGCGGGCTGCGTTGATGGCCACCACGATGGGCAGGAAATAGAAGATACCATCGCCGATCGTATTCAGAATCGTATAAGTAGTAGAACCATTTTCCAGCAGGTGTGCATAGCTCAGCAGCACCACCAGGACTTTGATCATACCGGAACCGGCGATGATGGGGATGGCCGGAGTAAAGCAGCTGACCACCGTATCCAGAACAGCCTTGCCCGCACTCTTCAGAGTCAGCTTTTCCTTCGGCTTGTCGGCAACGGGAGCCACACCAGTATCTCCTACCAGCGCGATGACTTCCTTGTAAGCCTCATCGACCTTGGGGCCGATCACGACCTGATGCTGGCCGCTGGAAAGGATCAGATCCAGCACGCCATCCAGATTTTTGATGCCTTCCACATCCACCTTGTCTGCATCCTTGACAACAAAGCGCAGACGGGTCACGCAGTGCGTAATTCCGGAAATATTTTCCTTACCGCCGACTTTTTCCACCAGTTCGGCTGCCAGTTTCTTCATATCCATTGAGAAACCTCCTCAATCTTTCTTTGAATGCCCGGGACGCGCGCTTGTCCTCTTACGCCTCTCAGTATAAAGGATTTTTCAATGGGTTTCTTTTTGATTTTTTGCAAAATTTCAAGAAATTCTTGATTTTCTGTATTTTGTCCAAATTTTGCAAGACGAAGCGCATTTGAAAAAGTCAATAATTTTTAAAATTCTTAACTTTTACTATTTAATACTGGTAAATGATATGCAGATGCAAAATCGCATTGGCCGGAATCGTTAGATGGATGGACAATTCCCCGTTTACCGCCTGAGTTTCCTGCAAATGAATCTGCGGCACCGAAACCTGCCGCAGATATTCCAGATCGTGAGAATGCACATAGATGCCTTCTGCGGCTCCCATCTGACGCAGTAAGTCCTGCACACTGCCATTTTCCGGGCTGACCAGACGCTGCTTGAGGATGTACCGTCCATTGCGAACACCGGTCAGCCGGTATTCCAGCGTCAACGGCTCTGTTTCCTCAAAGTACTGCCCCGGCGCACCCAGCACCGAGTTCTGCTCATCCAGATAATACCGGTAATTCAATCGTTTACAGTTGTGGCAGACGATCTGATAGTTTCCCTCTTTGCCAGCAAAAAGGATTGCATGGTCATCGTGTGCCAGATGATATTCACCTACCCGGCACAGAAAACTGTAGGCATAATAAGATGGTTTGGGGATACCATGTTGTGTCAGCAAACCATTCCCGCCAAAGAGCACATTTTTCTTCATCTTTTCTGGGTAAACTGCATCCAAAGGGATATTATGTGCCATGCTGCGCACTCGTCCGAAACAGTCGATCATATTTTTTAGCAGGTTGGCCCCCTTGTAGCAGGAATCGTTCATTCCGCTGGTGTTCAACATATTGTCATTCCAGCTGGTGATGTAAACGTCCTTTACCATTTCATGGAAGCAGGGCTGATTCTGCTGCAACGTCAGCAGCTGATTTTTCAGGTAACTGCTGTCTGTCGCACGGGACAGCACCGGACCCTGCTCGGTTTCATAATAGAGATATGGCTCTGCCTCAAACGTCTGCGCAGGTTGTACCTCGCCCCTGCGAACCAGCTCTCTGCAAAAGCTTTCCACTGCCTCTGGTGCGCCCAGTGCAAGCCCTGCACAGAGCAGCGGTTCCCGACAGCCATATTTGTTCAGGATTGCCTGCAAGCGCTGTCGGCAGGCCCAGTAGGGCTTGGCCTTTTCCGGGGTGAAGATCGTATTATAGGTCAATTCCAGCCGCCATTTCCGGATGTTCTGAATGCTGTACCGGTTTGCAAAATGGGAAAACAACCGATCCAGATAGGCATACATTTGCTCCGGAACCGTCAGCTGTCGGAACTCCACATACAGCCAGATCATCAGTCCCTGATCCACCAACTCATCCAGATGTTGCTCTTCCTTATAAAAAGAGTATTCTTCGCCTGCGGTAAAGTCCCTGCAATCCGCACGGATACGGACAAACCGGAACCCGATCTCATGCTGGAGAATACGGAGTTGGTTCACAATGAGGCTGCTGTCCAGCAGATGTGCTTCTCCAAGCGGAAGAACCTCTTTCCAGAACGGCTCATAACATTCCTTCTTTGTAACATCCACGATTCGGATATTCTGTTTCTGTGCTGGGCTTGCAGCAGGTTCTTCCTGCAAAACACTGCTTACAAGTTCCTGAATCTCCGGAATCTGCCGCAAATCATTTGTTTGGCGTTTTTCTTCACGCCACTCCTGTGGTGTTTTTCCGGTGTCCTCCTGAAAATACCGGTAAAAAGATTCCAGATTTGCAAACCCGTTGCTCAGCGCCAGCCGCAGCAACGGTGTATCGCTCTCCAGCATATCCTGCTTGGCATGACGCAGCCGGACAGCAATTAGACTGTGGTAAAAGGTCTGTCCGGTCTGTTTGCGGAACTGACGCGAAAAATACTGCGGTGCCATGTGAAATGCTTCGCTGATTTGTTGAAGGCTCAGTTCTTCATTATGGTGTTCCTCGATATAACGGGTGAACTGCTCTGCACGGGTTCCTGTTCCGCTGGGCATCTCCACCGTAAAATGCTGCATCAGCAAAAGGGCAAGTTCATAATACAGCCGCCCAAGTTCCGCTTCCTGATAGGCACCTCCCTCTGCCAGAATCCGCAGCATCTGCCCCAGCAAACGACGCAGAGGCGCATAATTGTCACTGACAACATGCGCCGAGCTGCACCGGATGCAGTAATTTTTTCCACCAAAACAATCCCTCAGCTGTGCATCGTCCAGCAAAAATGCCACCAGCAGACCATTTTCCGCCTGAACGGTACAGTTCTCATACGGATTCAGCGAAAGGAGATCATCCTTTTTCATCTCAAACGTTTCATTGTCCGAGCACACCTGAACAGGCTCGTTCAAATTCCACAGAAGCATAAAATCGGCCGACTGTTCTTCCAGCGCAATTTTTCCACGGTATACCATCAGATGGAATGGTCTGTGTGCCATAAATAAAGTCCTCCTGCATGGCGATTCTTTCAGTGTTTCAGCCGGTACTGCCCTTTGCCCGTCTTTTCCAGCCGACCATCTTCACACAATGTTTTCAGCACACGCTGCAACTGGCGGCGGCTGCAATGCATGGCAATCACAGTCTCATTGACCGAATGAATGGTATGATCTGGCTGCATTTTGTCCAAATAGAGCAGCAGTTTTTCTTCCAGTGTCTGCATCGTGACATCCATGGTGGACATTGTCAGTTTCTGCGCCATCTGACGCAGGGCAAACTGCAGGAACACCGGGTCATCTTCCAGCGTTTCCCGGTTCTCGGCAAAGGGGATGGCAAGGCAGAGCACCCGTTCTGCCGCCCCGGTGTAAAATGCGCCGCCGTCTGCTCCACAGAACTCCACATCTCCCAGAAGAGTTCCCGTGCCGGTGCGCGAAACATAACGAATGCCACCATCCTCTGAGAGGTCATAGATTGCAACGCTGCCTTCCGCCACAATCAGGAACTGTTCCTGCGGCCGGAGCGGATGGTTCAGCAGTTCTTCCTTTTCAAACTGCAATAAACGCAGCACAGGCGGGCGCAAGCGAAAACAATGCTGCACCGTCTGATAAATCTGTTCAATTCGCTTTGTATCCTTGATTTCCCGCATAAAACCGCCCTCTTTTTTCTTTATTGTGCCATACGGCACAAGCAATTGCAAGAGAAAACCGGTATAATAGAACGCTGGAGGTAAAAACAAATGGAATCTTTTTTCGATACAAAGCATCTGTACCGCAGCTATTTCAAAATGGCGCTCCCCGTTGTGCTGGGGCTGGCGGTCACACTCGTCTACAATCTGGCTGATACCTTTTTTATTGCACAGACCAACGACACCAACCTGATCGCCGGTGTTTCGCTCTGCGCACCGGTGTTCACCACCCTGATGGCCTTTGGCAATATCTACGGGCAGGGCGGCAGTTCGCTGATCTCCCGGATGCTGGGGCAGAACAATCTGGACGGCACCGCCCGCATCAGTGCCTTCAGCTTTTACATTGCCATTGCTACCGGTGCAGTTTTGGCTGTCGTGATGACCTTGTTCCGTTCACCACTTTTGACCCTGCTGGGTGCAAGCGCAGAAACGCTTGACTATGCGCAAAGCTACTACACCGTGCTCACCCTCTGCGCGCCCATCATCGTGCTGAACTTCATCCATTCCAATCTGGTGCGCTGTGAGGGTCTTGCCAATGAATCCATGATTGGTACGATTCTGGGTGCCGTGGTCAACATCATTCTCGACCCCATCCTGATTTCCGGGCTTGGTATGGGCGCACTGGGTGCCGCCGTTGCAACCGTCATCGGTTACCTGTGCAGCGTGATGTATTTCCTGCTGGTACTGCGCAAAAAGAGCCATTGCCTGTCCGTCAAGCTCTCCCAGTGCCATGTCCGTGCTGACGAGCTGCGGCAGATTCTGGGTGTCGGCATCACGGCAGCCCTGAGCAACTTGATGCAGAGCCTGACCGTCATCGTCATCAACCAGTTCCTGCTGGCCTACGGCAACGATAAGATCGCCGCCATGGGCATCGTGCTGAAGGTCAACATGATCGCACAGCTCATCCTCACCGGCTTCGCCTTTGGCGGGGTGCCGATGTACGGCTACCTGTACGGCGCAAAGCAGCAGGACACCCTGAAAAAGCTGCTGCGTTTCTGTCTGCTGTTCCTGTGCGGGCTTTCACTGGCGCTGACGGCGTTCCTGTGTCTGGCCGCCACGCCGCTGATGCGGCTCTTCGTGCAGGACAGTGCGCTGGTCGCCACCGGTGCCGAAATGCTGCGCTGGCAGGCTGCCACCGCTGTGTTTGCAGGCATCGTTCTGCTGCTGACCGTGCTGTTCCAGGCCACCGGCAAAATCGTCCCGGCATTTCTGCTGTCAATCAGCCGGCAGGGCATCGTATTCATCGTTATGCTTGTGGTCTGCGTCCGGCTGTTTGCCTATAATGGCGTCATCATGGCGCAGGCTGTAGCTGACGTGCTGAGTGCTATTCTTGCGCTGGGACTGCTTATTGGATATAACCCGCTGAAACAATAACGCCAGCATTGACGCAAAAGGAGATGTTATTGTGAACAGAGTCCCCTATCCGCGATATGCAAACCAACGATATTTCCGACACATTAAAAAACCAGTTTGCTATAATAAGTCTTACTTCTATCGCTTTATCGCAATAAAAATCACAAAACCATATTGACGCACCTACACTTCCATGCTACCCTTTATTCCAAATCCTGCTGAAAAAGTGGTGGTGCTCACCGTGATAACCACCACTTTCAGCGGATAATCACCTCGGAAAGAACGTACCGCCCCGCAACACACCCGATTATTTTGCCGCCGTTTTACCCCGACAAAATCCTTCGCCTGTACTGCGTGGGCGGTATTTTTCTTTTTCACAAATAAAATCTTATGTAGTTGTACAAATCTCCAAAATTCATTTTCAGTTGTTGATGATACAACTTAAAAGCGTTATGCTTGTGCTTGAAAGAGGCGGGTTGTAGTGTCCGCACTACGTCCGACTTTCTTCATACTGAACCTTGAGTCCTTCATAAGCCGTCTGAACGAGATACTGCGCCATGACCTCACACTTTCCGTGAGCGAGCCGGACAACGCCGCTGCACAAACAGG